>JGI24159J19872_10011244_pt1 | contig 11735 bp, 4 predicted proteins | sample Ectturendosymbi4_FD_19872 | JGI IMG/M metagenome (IMG submission 19872) | reverse complement strand
AAACGCTAGTTATAAAAACAGCCAGGGCGACAAACCCATATGTTCAACCAGAGATGAAATTTCGCAGCCCTCCCGGCCAATTTCACCACGAGCCGCCACTGCCTGCTATGCTATATTACTTCGTACCGATCGTCGTGTGCTCGTCGCAAATGCTGTTGTGTAAAACAGTTCTTTGGCTCAATAAATAATACGACAGAAACGAGGAAAACAAATCAGGTTTTATATTTCGCTGTCTGACGTCTTTCGCTGTCTGAGATGCTTTGACTTGAAGTGACATTAAAAACTATTGCTTTGTTTTTTGCTTTTTTCCCGTCTTGACATGCAAATCCCGAATTCCTTTATTAGACTGGAAACAGCCAACAACTGCAAATCAAACATGAAAGGCTCTCTGACAATTGCATGACTGCTTTATTTTCTACTTGTTGCTGGCACTCTCCGCGTTGCAGTTATGTTAGTCAGAATGCTTAAACATTCACGCTTGGTAGTTGGATGTAGCATCTTACCGTTGTCTTGGTGCTCAAACCAAGGCCGCCTAAAGAGACAGGCGGCCTTACTCAAACCCTTTATGATTTGAATGCAGAACGTTTGCGCCCCAAGAGAACTGCTTAGCACAGTGGTTCACAAAATTATCCCCTGGGGGTAATATGCGATTCTTCAGGGGGTAATGCAGAACCAAAACCACAATGTTGTTCTATATAATGAGCGATACTGCGAAATATTGAGGATATTAAGATATCATCACTACCTTGATTTGGGTAACGGCTGAACAAGTTTGGGAACCACTGGCTTAGCAGCTCACTGCGAAATGCGTAAACAATTTTTTCGTGGTTCGGGTCGCGGCTAAGTTATGCCACACGTTTAAAGGTACATTTCAAAGGGCAAATATTTGGCAAGCATTTCATCAACCCCTATGAATTTCCAGGAAAGGAACAAGTATGTTCGGACAAACAAGTAAGGGTAAACATGCGTCGAAACAAGCTGAAAAAGAAAACCACTGAAACAAACTGTTTCATCACAACCAGGCGCAAAGTAGCTAAATAATGAAAGCTGCAGGTATCTGTTTCTGCAGGGCAGTGATGTAGACGCATACAAGACCTCCTGAAAATGTTTTCGCCCCCCTGGAAAAATGTATTGGACATAGTTTAAAACTATTGGACATAGTTCTCTCAGAAAACTCTTCGCTCCCCCTGGTGTCTCAAGCTGGTTACTGGCCTGCTTTGAAGTTGAAATATATTCAAAAATGTTTGCAACCGAGCAGAGATAATCATCGTTGTGCAGCAGGTGGTAAATATTTTGCTACGTTGATCATTATGACGCGAAGGATGGCCTAATGTTGATTGGTTGATGCCGAAATCAGTTGCCCGTCTAACGTCACGAAGGTCGCTTTATCTGCAACCTTCCGTTCACTTTGCATTCAATAAGTTGATATAACGTGTATTGCCAAAACTGACCACTGGTTCCGGTTTGAAGTGCTCCTCTAAACAAAGATTGTAACTTTCATCATTTTTCTTATTGGCATGAAATGTGCGCACATCTCATTGAAAATTCCGGTCCCTCCCAAGAATCCAAAACAACATTGAGCGAAAAAAATTTCGCATTGGCCTGGGGCCCAGGGCCAGGCAAAGTTGTCCTAAAATTGTCCAAACATGCTCTCATTGTGACGTAACACACAAAGAACCCAAATTCCACGCCGAAAAAATTTATTTTCGATTTCAAGTCGAAGACTTGCTCAATCCGTAGAGGGTTTGATTAACTCTCTAGCTCTATTGGTCGGCAAGTTATGACTGGCCAAAGTTGCTACCACTATAGTGGCTTTGTGGTCCTTAAAGGGGCGCACCAGTCATTAGCTGTGAGTGCTATGCAACTGAAGGTAACAGCTTCAACACTAGACACAAGTCACAAACTGGAGCCATGCTTTCAAGTCGTGCACTTTAGATATTTCCCAAGAGACCGTTTCACCAAACGGATTGTGCTGAGATGTCCATGGTCTGCATCTACGCCGCGTTGCGCTGGTAAAGAAGCAACGGAACTTTTTCCTTTTGGTGAAACTGAAACTCCCTAGTTTCGGTTTTGCTTTACTGAAACTGTCTAGTTTCAGTTTTGCTTTAGTCGCTCGCAGTTAAAGCAATTGTCGGCCCGGTGGCTTAAAATAACCCAGGATGTGCGGGTGGCCACAATTTGAAGTGAAACTTTCTAATACAGTAGTTGATGGAAACTACACTACCTGTTTTTTTCAGCAGTTCTCACATATCTTGATAATTTGATGATTCGGATTTTATCGACAGTAAGCCGCTATCACTTCTTTGGCGTTTGATAGTTACTATATTTTCTCACTTCAAATTAATGTGCGGCCACTCGAAGCCATGTGCACAGCTTACAACCACGCCTACCGAATTTTGCATTACATTCGCATAAATGTAAGTATCTACAGCGCCGGTTTTCCCATTTTGTCAAGATATTCGATGCCATGTTTCGAAACCATTTGTATGCATGTGTTCAACGCTGTGACTCTCCAACCTCCACTTATTTTACACAAGCACATTAAATGCCTGATGCTTTTTACACGCCCGCACTGTTTCTCATTGCGTAGCAATTCGCTACGACAGGGGTTCTCAACGTTTTCCTTATTAAACAGACAGAGAGTCCGTGACCCACCGACTGTACAACTTCTTCAATGCGACAACTGTCGCCCATGTACAAAGCAGAAATAAAAAGAACTAAAACCATTTTAGAACGCAACGTGCGCTGCAATCAATGCGCAGGCTAAGCCTGTAAGCTCAGTAGCAACCCACGTTTTCGATTAAAGGTTCATCTTGCAAAACGTAAGCTATTCAATTTCAATAATACAAGGCCGTGACCCGTCAAAAATTCTTCCATGTCCCAATAGTGGACCATGGCCCACAGGTTGAGAAACCCTGCGCTACGATGATGATTGCAGTTTTCCCAATCCCGATCTAACCTGAAACAACGTTGCGGATACGGTCACCACCGAAACAGTGCTCCGCTAAAATTTGTAAGCACTCTTCACTTTTAAAGCAACGTCCACAAAACCAATCGGCTTTAATAAAAATCAATCTTTGAGAGATCAAGAAGCTTGCGTTAGGTTCTGGTTTTGTACATGGATAAAGCGGTTCAATTAACAGCACAACAAAGTGCTCAGATGCATTCCATGTGGTTCAGAAAATTCGCTTGTAAAACAAAGACAATTAATTGTCTCTGTTGGACTTCCATCGTGTCGGAAGCACATAAGGTTACGTTGCGTTTTCACCGAAAGACTGTCTGAAAGGTCTGAAACCTTGTACTTGAAAGTGACCTATGTAAACAGAACAGTTAAAATATCACCGACCTTGTAAACAAGCATAATGGTATACCTAGTCTTTTAAGACTGTTGAATGTACTGGTAGACTATCACTTTTCACAGAGCGGACTGGCTAAATGTTTTGGCCACTCCTGTGGTGAAAAGCAATGAGTAGAAGTAGGTAAAATCTACGAAATAAACGATCGCGTTCCCGGACGGAACTGGCTTTTCGCTCATGAAACGAGATAGTCAAATCAGCTTCTTGAATAGATAGATACTTCACTGAAATTGACCAAAATTAGACTCAGAGCAGAAGATCAACGGTATTACAAGTCGACAGATTCGTCTAAAACTCAGGATTACAGCAGAGAAAAATGTCACTGCTCGTGTAAACCGGTGGCTTAAAATACCGCAGGACTTGCTCAACGCGAAGAGTTAGCTTTGAAACTACCTTCTTTTCGCAATCTTGGTCATTAAACGCTGTACTGATACATTAGCATAAAACGCTTTAAAATATCGTGCAGTCACAGTTTGAGCAACTGTTGTTTGACTTTTCTATGATATTTACTCGCATATTCCTGCTCGAATTTCGTCTGCAGTCTCTTTGACCGTAGCACCAAGGGCGTAATGAGAGGGGGCTCAATTCCCCGACGCGGAATGGGGGGCCGAATCACTCCGGGGGGCGTCGAAAAGACCCAACAGTGTCACAAGTGCTTTCTACACCTACAGTACTGTACATTTGCTTCCGAAAGATCTCAGATTCGAACATGGGGGGGCACCAAGCTTGCTTTTTGCCCCGGACGCCATCTAACCTCGTTACGCCCCTGCGTAACACAAAGCATGTATTGGCGTTGTACTTCAGCATGTTAATGTACAATACTGCAAAGACAAATTAAAAAAAACGTAATGAATCTTTTGTAACTAAAAATCGTTGTCACTTTTGAAACTGTGCTTCCAAAGCCAGTTTGTCACGACAAGGAATTGTTAGCTGACCTCACATCATCCCGAAATCAGTGTTTTGCACGCATCGTTCATCTTTGTGTTGCGGGACATCGGGGCAGTTTGTAATATTGTTTGCCGGCACGTTCATAATTGTCTTAAGTCGAAATGTGGCAAAAAAGCATTCGTCGCGATCATGCGAGCAGCAGCGTTCATTTTATCTTTTTAATTTGCAGTAAGCTTACCACTTAAGAATGCGCGAAGTTAATACGGATGTGAAATGTGCAAAAGCCACATCTGCACGGATTTTCCGGGAAATTGTGAAACGTGATAAAATGCATCGACGATTAGCAAGCGAACATCGAAAGAGAATAACCGCAGTCGACGAGGTAAGACGGACAGCAAAACAAGGCACCGAACTGACCTCTTCGTATGTTAGGGTATTCGCAAGTTAGTCGCATAGACAACTCAATTGTTTGAGGGAGCAGAAGCATTAAAAGACATGCTATATCTAACACTTAGGGCTTGGCCGTGGGCAGGAGGTTTAATCGGAAACTTGGCCCTCCTTTTGGACAAACCAAATGTAATGGTCAATTTGAAACCAATACGCATTATTTTTAACTTTTATACGTTTTGTGTCTTAACTTCACTCATTTAAAACTCATATACAAACTATTATTCTTCGCAACAAACAGTAAGCTGTTTGGAATTCAATCACGCAAATGTGAGGTTCTATACTATTTTTCCAATGTCAAGACCACAAATCAGTTTGGTTGAATGATTGCGACCAGTCTGCTCATGCACCAGGCGCTTTTGATGGGGAGGTCAACCAAAACAGAGTAGCACTGTCACCGAAAGATTCATTACTTATTTCCAGCAAGGGGCACGCATTGCACACGGGTGGCAATTATGAGAACAGTAAAGTTTTGTTTTATGGTAGATGTCACACAACATCTGAACTGGCTTAATGAAAACCTTCAAGGAGAAGGAAATACAGTCTTACTTTTTAAAAGAGAATTTAACTTGTTTATTAAAGGTCTTTTACAACGATCTGCAATATTACTAACATAATATCTGATTGTAGGTTGTAGCATGTGGGGTTAGCTGCTACGAAAAAAATTGTACGTTGTTTTAGCATAAAAAAGACTGTTACATCTGCTGCTACAGAAAAGCAACTTCTTGAAAATATGAGGAAATTTGGATCCGATGCAAAAAAAAGTTGCCGACCACAATAGAGGGAAGTGCACGACCTATGGAGAGGATCGCTTCAAACTTTTGAATTTTTTCCGACCTAAAACAGGTAGAATCCTCAGCTATATGATTTCAAATGATGTTGTAATAGTTTTCGTTCTCTTTCTTTTTGCACCAATCTAGCCGGCCTAAAGCAATTTACGCAAGTTGAACTTTTTTACTGTAACATGAACTAGTAAATCTGAGACATATGAAACATCTTGTTGGGACCTATGGACTAGGAAGCTTTGTTTGAAAAGACAGGCTTCTAATCACACAAAGCATTCTAAATTACGGGCTTACTGTTGTAAGAAAAGTTTCTAATAGCACTTTTTTCGGTTTCGGTGGAGTTTAGTTGAAAGAATGCAAGGTTGATAGTGGCAGATAAGAACGTTTTCGGCGTGCTAAGACCACTAAAACTAATTTGTCACGTCATATTCAACAATTTTATTTTTCTCACTTTTAAACAAATTAAAGAAAGAGTTTTTGGGTGTTAGTTATGACTCAGTATCTTTTACTCTTTAAACAAAAAAGAAGCAATTCTCTAATAGATTGCAAACTGTACGTAAATATATAACTAGCAGCGATCAAAAGATGCAATCGGTTTTACCTCCTTGCTTTCCAATGATCTCGGTCTTTGCTACTAATAAAAACAGGATGCAAATACAACTGGTTAGTTTGCTCCAACTATGGTAAAATTTCTGCGGACACCTTGAATAAGGGTATGCTCCTGGCAGTCACTGAAATAATCTAATCCAAGCGATCTACAGAAGAGTGTTGCTCTCTTTAAATTACACTGAAACTTTGCACCAACGGCTTTCGCGCAGTGACATTCTCTCGTCTTTTTCTCCGTCAACACCGTTTGTGAACGATCGGTCATATCTTACGTTTGTGAAGTACTGTATGTTGCATGTTCGTTGTGGATACTTTAACGCGTTCTGAACTAGACCTGTTGCATAACAATATCAGATCTCTTAGGGATGCTTTCAGGCTTTACGGAAGGAATCAAGAACAAATCTTCAAAAACAAAAATCCACGGATCAAAGCTTAGCATATCTAAAGCTTGTACATTCTTGTAAAGTATGTAGAGCAGCGGTTCCCACAATTTTTTGAGCGCGACCCAAATCTAAGTTTGGTGAGCACCTCACGATCCAAGCCTCAAACACCGCATGGAAAAATAATACTTGTATGGATGATTTTTGGTAGTATGTTGGTAAGCTAAGTTCATTTTCAATGTCAGCAATCTACTTTTTCTTCAAGTACCTAATACGCTACATGTAGACACAGACGTGGTAACGTTAAAAATATGCAACTCAAGTTTGGATCGCCTTGGCGCGACCTATTTTGTGACCCATAATTTGGGAACCACTGACGTAGAGATTTTGCACTTAGAGTGACAACTTGTCATTCGAGAGCCAAGAGCTGCCAGACATCAAATGAAGAAAGGTCAGGTCTGAACTATTTACCAAAAGAAGGCTGTATTAACACTCTTTCACCTTGGGAGTGGGGTTGGGCGGTACAAATCACCATATCGAACTCTTGTTTACTCAAGCTTTTGCTCGTTGAAAGCCATTTCTATTCTTAGTGTCGTTTTTAGCACCTCACGCAGTCAGAATTTAACAGAACCGTTCCACGCAAGGCTTTAAAATCCTTTGGCACCTCAATAAAAGTTTGTTTTTACGTCTGAAGCGTTATTTTGAAACAGCGAGACGTACATTCACTCAAAATTGCCAACAGTAACTTTGTCAGAGAGCCCACAGCTGACAGGAATGTCAAGCCTGTGTGGTAAGCTCCGGTGACTACAACTTCAACACACATTTGTCAAAATGTTAAGTGTAGCAGATTTTCAAAAGCTGAGAGCCTCGCTGATGAAGAACTATGATAGCCCACTCATGCAGTGGTTGCTTTTGCACATCAGTATTAGCTGTACGTTGGAAACCATGTTATTTAAACAATAGACAAGCAAACGTTCAGAGCTAACTTCTTGAAATTCGCCTCAGATATCTCTAACTCTTTTCGCATTGTTGAAAATCTTGAGCAGCCCTTTCTCAAACTCCATCAAAATCCAAGCGTCGATCTTTGATCAAAGTGCTCTGCTGTGGGTAAGAATGCACCGACGCATGCACGGGTTTGACAGCATAACATTGGCTGCTGCAATCACAACCGCTTGTATACGGTCAGGCATCTACAGTAAATCTGCATTGCCGAGTTGGGTTAGCTCGCAGTCGATGGCGGACGATTAAAATCGATCGTCGGGCTTTGTCTACATACGGAAACTCGTCGATAACGCGTCGGGATAGCCCTCGCTTTAAACGCCAATCATTCTTATCGATCGAAACTTACGTGCTTTGTTTTGACGACTTAAATGAATTGCCCTTTACGGCACTAGCAACGCTTTGCTCTTGCGGCATCGTCGACCAAGTTGCTGTTGGAGCTTTGTAAATCTGTGTCTTTGAACACATTGTTTTGTGTTTTCAAATGCCTGGCGTGCGTTTGGCGTGAGAGTCAAATCATTTGGATGATACCCGATCAATTCATTCAAGGTCTTGTACTGTATGTGTTCTTCAATAGGGCAAGGATGTTATTCACCCCAAAAGACGTATATTTGCATCCTTCAACATAACGGCTGCAGTTCCGTACGTTTCCAGATTTGTTTTTCATGCCAGTTTTGTATCGCTAATTGATTGAAACGACGTTAAATTAGTTTGATCAACGTGATGATAAACTCGCCAATTTTGTGATCGTTTGCATTCTTGAAAAAGAAAGTGTTTAGATTTGATTCAAGAAAAATAATCAACTCCAAAGCAAACAAAACTCGCTTTCCTTTACTACACCGGGCTGAAGACAAAACACATCGTGCTAAAACTTAAGCAATACTTCTATCTGGCGAAATTGAGCAGCCGATCTGTAACAACTCTTGATCACCTCTGCAGAGCCTTTGCAGTGTCTAAGGCCATATCCCCTAATAAAAATAAGGTCAGGCTATGGCCTGAAAACGATCGCAGTGGATACTGGTAGATTTTCAAGCACACATAGCTTCCAAATAACTTCCGTCTAATGTTATTTGAGACACACTGGTTAAGAAACAAGTGGTTTCTGACGCTTACAAGGATATGATGGAAAGCCATTTGTTCTACGTGATATTGAATGTCAGTTTCTTATGTCACGCTACGCCAGCAATAGCATGGTGGCAAACGCGGTTTGGTGCGAATAGCCTCTTGCAAGGTATGAAAACAAACGAAAAAAATCTTTTATGTCTGAAGCTGTTGCAGCACATACTACAGGTACTGGCTGTGTGACATACAAAGTTGCAAAGGTATGACTAGTCACCTTCCAAGTGCACATCGTCCGCTGTGCTGCTGACAAGTCCTTGGTTTGTGATCAATCTGATTGCTGCTTGCTTCGAGCAACCCGTTTTCTCATCACGATTTCAGAGAACTAACTCGTTGACAGTCTGCTTCACCAACCTAATTTCACCCCACAACGAAAATGTCTTCTGCATGTGCGAAGACACTTTTCACTCACTTTATTTCTTTTGCTCGAACACGACCCTCTAGGCAGCCCTAAAGCATTTCATGAATCCTAGCAGGATGGCCCTCATCATAACCTTAAAGTCATGCCCATCATTAGCATCAGCAGTAAATGCTTACCATGCAACTCGCAATAACGGAAACTCACCTCCGTCAATTCATAAGAAAGATATTCTGCCGCGTGTTATCGTGACCCTCATCGCAACAAACTTTCACGTTGCTGTCTGAACGGGAGCTTTGTCACGCGTGACTGCGAATCAGAAAAGCGTGAATAACCGCATGAAATTAAACCTTTCCGTAATGGTGCCTGACTTCGTCTGTGACCAAGCATCGCCGAAAGGCGATTTAGCTACAGCGTTTTCACCTTGAACTGACGTCACCTTTCACCGCAAATACGCACAGAAAGTTTTCCGAAGTTCTGATGATGAATCACGTCAGGTGTTGATCAGTTTTGCGTAAAGCGAGCACGATAATTTCGATAAAGCTGCACCACGCCATTTAGGTCTGAGCAGTTCGAGCATTATACCCAATTTGTAACCAGTGAAAATTTCCATGAAAGTACTCAATCATTCTTTGCAAAAAGTATCTTTTGAGTTTCCGTTAGCTTTCTGTACAAACGCAATAACGACCAGACTACGGAAAAGTGTAAAGCATAACATGAAACTGAAGAAACGAACCTTCACTCTGAGGAATAGGTACACCAACAAATTTGAAAAAATCGGGAATTTTGGGTGATTACACACATAACGTACGTTCTAAAAACTTAAAACAGATTTCTTATAGGTTGGTCACTAACCAAGTCTCCAACCAGCCTTCTAAAACCAAAAACATTCTAGTTCTTTTAGCTGGTGGATATCAACAGCTGCGCTTTTCTCTTATGGCATTTTGTCTCATCTCTTGTTGATAATGGCACTAATATTTTAATTTTATACTGGTTTGCTGTGGCAAGTCAAGCCAGTGTTTGGCACTGCGAACTGAGACAAGGTAAAAATTCGAATATATAGTACTCCGTAAACAAACTTTGCAATGGATTACTTTTTTTCTGAGAAATTAAGCTGCTCGACTGTCTGGTTTTGCTTCCAAATGTTGAAGTTGATAAAAGCGCATAATCTGCTTCATATTTTTTCCTCTCACCAATTTCTTTCTTAAGATTTCACTGCTCTGTCTGCTTAGGTCAGGACTTATCTTTTAAATATCCGATGCGGTTATTCGTTTTCGTGAAACGCCTTTTATGGCTAATTGCCCTGACTCTAACCATGCCTAAAGCCAGTAGAGCTAGATGCATCCAGTGCCAATGTACTTAATTCTGCAAAGCTTTGTTCATTTTTAATCTTTACACTGCCACCATAGTTACGAGTTTAGCCGGTGTAACCTTCAAAATACCGATTTCTCTGTTTTGCAGACCACAGGTTTGCTTTCATAACGCCCTCTGCTGGCACCCACCAGCAGCACTGAGAAAAAGTTCCATGTTTTTTACAAGAGCGCCCTAAAACTGCTGGCACTACCGGTAGCTTTTTTCGTTTGATGAAACAAACTTGATCGTTTTCTTTTATTGACTAGAACAGCCTCAGGCAACCCGCACCAAAAAGTGTATGACTAAGCGCAATGAACAAGCGGTACCCGCACAGATTTCTTCGCCTCACGTCACTTTATCCTGCGCCTTGTGACGTTTGTCGAAGCATAGAAAAACATTTAATCACCTTCTATTGTACTGCATACCCCAGCGCAGCCAGTGCTCTTCGCCAACATAATCGGTACCTTCAGTTTCCTGTCTTCAAGCAGCTGGACGTTAGTTCTCCTCTGGCGATTGTTTGGGGACGTGTCTAAACGTGCCCTGCTCAAAGGTACTAGATCAGCGCATGGTAGCATTGAGCAAATGTTTCATACCCCACTTGCACAAGAAGTAGTGAAGTTTCACGTGCTGAAATTTTTACAGAACTAGCAATAGCAAAGCTAAAGAATCTTCAGATGCTTTTCTGAACAAGTAGCAATGGGGTACAACACGAACAAGATTCAACTGCATCTTACAACGTCTCTCAAATTAATTCACAAGGCTGTTTAGCAGGACTTCAGTGCCAAACAGGCACAGGATAGAGCTAGACTGCATCACACAATACATAAATAAGCCCAACTTTATTGCGTTTTATCCTGCGATTTAATGCAGCGTTGTTAGTTGTTTTGCGTACCTATTTGCAGGGCCAGCCCTAGCAGGTGCGGGGCCCAATGCAAGACCTAGGCGCGGGGCCCCTCTGAGCAGTGATTTTATGACGTCATCGTGTTCAGTCAACCGTGTTAAGATCGTGGTAGAGCACTAACACTAGAACTGAGGACGCTTGCTAACGTTCGAGAGGAAATTCGCTAGTTCTGACGAGAGCGTTCTTTGTTGACAATGAAATTTATAAGGCGTTTCTACTGAATTCTCAAGCGCAAGGTGTATCTGGCAAAAATGAATCTACCCAAACACCATGGCGCGGGGCACTAGAGGCGCAGTGCCCAATGCAGCTGAATCGGTTGCATCGGCTTAAGGCCGGCTCTGCCTATTTGTTAGTTACAATCGTGGTCACCTTTCCACATAATAAAGTTTGTTGCGATACTCTAGTCCAGGGGTGTCAAACTCGTTTCAGTTCCAGGGCCACTTCAAGCATATTTAATCTGAAGCGGGCCGGACCAGTGAAATCATTGCATAACATCTTGTTATAAGTAATGCCAACTTCCAACTGTTTTTATAACTTTAATGC
>JGI24159J19872_10011242_pt1 | contig 11735 bp, 5 predicted proteins | sample Ectturendosymbi4_FD_19872 | JGI IMG/M metagenome (IMG submission 19872) | reverse complement strand
CATTTGTTGAAGAGTTTGGACAACCATTCTGACACAATGCAACTAGGTATTATTAAAAATTTGGATGGAATGTCATTGTGAGAACTATTTGATTTCATTTTGAGGTTTTTGATGAGAAGTTGGATTGCATAATGCAGTCTCCTGCACACTTGTCATGGATTAGTGTCATGTTGCAGGCGACGGATTAAAAGCTACTGCCGAAATGGAAAATTGATCCCGGATCCGGGTCCGGTTTTTCACAAATTTTCGACGCCGGATCCGTGTCCGAAAGAAAAACGCAGAATCCTTCCGGAGTCGATTCCAGTAAACCGGATCCGGTCCCACCTCTGGTCTGAAAGTTAGGATCCCGAGCGGCAGGAAACATTGTAGTTTATCGAGAGAAATTAGACAAGTAGATTTTTAGTAATAATATTTCGAAATATCGTAATTTTTCCTCATACAACTATTATTCTATATCAATTTTTTTGGTCTTGGCCACATTTTATTTTATTTGGATAACCCGGATGCAGTTGAAAGGGAAACGATATCCAATCCAAAAAAATCCAAATAGCCGGCCGGATTGGTCTCCAAAATCAGGATCCTGCACACCACTGACAGGAGCCGGAGTTTCGGAGTGGACTCCGGCCGGAGTCTTAACAGACACTGGCGTGACTGAAAAAACAGACTCTTTCTGCGTTTCGATGAAGTCTGTCGTGCGTGAGAAAAACTGTCCTGTGTTGAAGCTGTGTGTGCGCTGCTGCTGTAGTGCAACAGCTTCACTTTTTCAGAATTTTTAGATCTTAACTTGGTCTAGTAAATCATCATGCCAGTGTTGTTTAATGTTTCACTATTTTGCTTTAAATAAATAGTTCGCTGAAGGTGGATTTTTTTTGTGTAGGATAAATGAGGCGCCTTGCCAGAAATTTTGATACAGTGGAGTGTAACTGTAAGTAACAGTAAGTAAGGGGGAGCAAAGAACAATTTCCAAGTCACTACATTTAAATGTTTACTGCCCCTGGCTTTCAGAGCATCATCCATTTGTAATGTATTTTTCTGGCGCTTTTTTCTGTATAATTAAGTACAGATCTAACCTGCGAAATACCAGAAAGTCTATTTTTGTTGAGTTGACAAGTAAGTAAGTTGGTTAGTTTTAGTGAGGAGCGGTCGGCAACGTCAGTACCACCGGCGGAGGGTTGTATCTTCAGCGTAGGGATGTACCACCAGCGTAGGGGTTGATGTAGAAAGCTACTGTTTGTAACTCCAGCGTTAGTAGGGAGTTGATGTGGAAAAAGCAACTGTTTGTACCTCCAGCGTAGGGGTTGATTTAGAAGGCAACTGTTTGTACCTCCAGCATAGGGAGTTGATTCATAAAGCCAATGGAATGTTTGTACCTTCAGCGTAGGGATGCCTTTAGTAAACAATTGTTTGTTGTACCTCTAGCGTAGGGTTGATTTAGAGAGCAACTGTTTGTACCTTTAGCATAGGGAGTTGATTCATAAAGCAACTGCTTGTACTTGCAGTGTAGGGTGTCTTAAGAATGCAACTGTTTGTACCTCCAATGTAGGGGTTGATTTACTTTAGAAAGAAACTGTTTGTACCTCCAGCGTAGGGGTTGATTTAGAAGGCAACTGTTTGTACCTCCAGCATAGGGGTTGATTCAGAAAGCAACTGTTTGTACCTCCAGCGTAGGGGTTGATTCAGAAAGCAACTGTTTATACCTCCAGCATAGGGAGTTGATTTATAAAGCCAATGGAATGTTTGTACCTTCAGCGTAGGGATGCCTTTAGTAAACAATTGTTTGTTGTACCTCCAGTGTAGGGTTGATTTAGAAAGCAACTGTTTGTACCTCTAGCATAGGGAATTGATTTATAAAGCAACTGCTTGTACTTGCAGTGTAGGGTGTCTTAAGAATGCAACTGTTTGTACCTCCAACGTAGGGGTTGATTTAGAAAGAAACTGTTTGTACCTCCATCGTAGGGATTGCTTTAGAAAACAACTGTTTGCACCTTCAGCGTAGGGAGTTGATTTGAAAGCAACTATTTGTACCTCCCCAGCGTAGGAAGTTGATTTGTAAAGCCAATGTTTCTATCACTGGCTTTTAGCTTGGACGTCCTATTGTTGGGACTAAGAACTACAATTTTGTGAAAAGCCTTAATCAGCAGCAGCTTAATTCTGAGTAGTGTTTTTTATTCTTGCAATGGCAGTTTATTTGCCGGCTTGACATTCACACAAGGCTGGTTTTAACGTATTTCATGTGAATAATCATAAAACAGGTGATAACAGCAGTAGGCTATTAAGAAACAAAAATTTTTTAGATCAGTTGAAAGTTGTTTTGTTTACTTAGTCACATGTACAGTATGATAGGCCTACTTTTGATAGAATGTTAATCTGTTAAAATTGAACAAATATGTGTTTGTTTAACTTTTTCTAGAACCTTGCATTGATTAAACTGTATAATCATTTTGTTAAGAAATGTACAACTTTGTTTATGACAGGGTGTTTTTTAAGGCGTTTTAGGGACCCAATTCGGGTCCTTAAAATTAGATAAAATTAACATCGGGTCCTTAAATGAAGAGAAAATCGGGTCCCTAGAATCAAAGAAATCGGGTCCCTACAGATCCATAATGGGTACCTAACATTTTCCTTAAAAAAACCTTGCTTATGATAACATATTTTCAGCTAACTGATGATAGTATTTCCTTGACCTTAAATAATGTTTTCTTGAGGAACTCAGGACCTCCTCGTTAAAATCAACATTGTCAAATTAACATTTTAGATGGGCTGTCACGATGTAGAGTGGTCAGTGGAATATCTGTTGTTTGCCGCTCGTCTCAAGTTCAATGTTCCCTTATTTCACATCAAAAAAGCTTTATTTAGGTCGTGAAGGTACAAACAGTTGCTTACAAATCAACTTCCTACGCTGGAGGTGCAAACAGTTGCTTTCTGAAGAAGCCATCCTTACGCTGCAGGCACAAACAGTTGCTTTCTAATTCAACCCCTACGCTGGAGGTACAAACAGTTGCTTTCTAAATCAATCCCTACGGTGGAGGTGTAAACAGTTGTTTTCTAAAGGCATCCCTATGCTGGAGGTACAAACATTGGCTTTATCAACTCCCTATGCTGGAGGTACAAACAGTTGCTTTCTAAAGGCATCCCTATGCTGGAGGTGCAAACAGTTGCTTTCTAAAGGCATCCCTATGCTGGAGGTATAAACAGTTGCTTTCTAAATCAACCCCTACGCTGGAGGTACAAACAGTTGCTTTCTGAATCAACCCCTACACTGGAGGTACAAACAGTTGCTTTCTAAATTAACCCTACGCTGGAGGTACAAACAGTTGTTTTCTAAAGGCATCCCTATGCTGGTGGTACAAACAGTTGCTTTCTAAATCAACCCCTGCGCTGGAGGTACAAACAGTTGCTTTCTAAATCAATGCCCTATGCTGGAGGTGCAAACAGTTGCTTTCTGAATCAACCCCTACGCTGGATGTACAAACAGTTGCTTTGTAATGGCACCCCTACGCTGGAGATACAAACATTGGCTTTATAAATCAACTCCCTATGCTGGATGTACAATCAGTTGCTTTCTGAATGCATCCCTACGCTGGTGGTACAACCCTACGCTGGTGGTACAACCTTACGCTGGTGGTACAACCTTACGCTGGTGGTACAACCCTACTCTGGAGGTACCACCCTACACTGGAGGTACCACCCTATGCTGGTGGTACTGACACCGCTGACCCTTACTCATTTTAGTTAAGTTCCTATCTATCCTGGATCAAAGCCACCGTTTTCTCACAGGTAATGTCTATTTTACCGTCAACATTCTGGTGGCAACAGATCGGCTGGAGCTATTGTGCCACCACTCAAAGATTCGTTCTTGTGGCATGACGCCATTTGAATAAAAATGTCGGTTTGTCATACAATCGGCGTGTTGCTCGTAGTGTAGTGGTTATGCTTCAAGTCTTGTGTGCCATTGATTTTCGCCTTGAACCTCACCTGGCGACTTCTTTTTTTTTCATTTTTTTATGATTTTCCTAATTTTTCATTTAGGTGTTAGGTTTTGCCATCGGTTAGTGCTTGCGTTATGGTTAGCATTCGGTAGGGATTAGGATTAGGGGTTAGGGGTTCGTGTTTGGGTTAGTGTTTGGGTTAAGGGTTAGTGTTATGGATAGAGTTAAGGTTAAAGGTTGAGGTTAGCCTTAGGGTTTATCTTTTGTATTTGCTTTGTTTCCGCCAAGCCTGTTGCTGCTGGCATCTTGGCAGCAAAATAGACACTGCCTTTCTCGTATAATTTTTCTGCAAAAGCGCATGTGAAAATCTTGATGCTATAAGTGCAAGATCTGCAATATGCTTCTTACAGGCAATATTGCCTTTTAGGAAGAAGTCATTGTGGCTACCATTTGTGATTATTGTGGTTTTTATATTGGCAGTGGCTACAGAACTACCCATGGATCTTATTCTTCATATCTGAAACCTTGTTCCATCCCCACCTGTAATGTGACAGTAACACATGATGAGAGTAGACTTGGTAATGGTAGAAATGTAGTAAACGTAAAAGGTAAACCCTAAACTTAATTAAAGGCAGTGTCTATTGTGCCGCCAAGATGGCAGCAGCAAAAGGCTTGGTAGAAAGGAAGTAAATGTAACTAAAAGATAAACTTACAACCTAACCCTATCCTTAATCCTAACCGTAGCCTTTACCTAACATTAAGCTAACCTAATGCTAAGCTAACCTAACCCTAATTCTAATCCTAACCTCACCCTAACCTAACAACACGAACCCCTAAACTTAACACCTAAGTGGAGCCTGAAAAAAAGCAAAGAAAAAAAAAACAAAAGTGGGCAAGGTGAGAGTCAAAGCGAAAACCATTGGCATAGCAGCCGTAACACCTAACTGTTACACCACGAGCAGGACAGCCTTTTGGTGACAAAGTGACCTTTTTCTTTGTATTGCGTCATGCCACGAGACCGAATCTTCGACTGCCGGCATAATAGCTCTAGCTGATCTGTTGCCGCCAGAATATTGCCGGTAAAATGGACACTACTAAACTTAAAACCTAGGCCTAACCTTATCTGTAGCCCTAATGTCATGGGCGTCAGATTGATTTTTTCCAAGGAACGGGCCACAAGGCGATTTTTCAAAAATTTTTATTGTGAGGGGCCAAAAGTGGTGAAATTTGTTTTTCACCACTTGAAATTCTATAAAAACCACCTTTTTTGCTGCAATTATTTAAAAAATCCAAGGGGTTCCCATTGTCTCTCTTTCCTACGCCCATGCCTAACACTAACCCGAACACCTAATAAACGTAACCCCTGAACCTAAAGTTAAAAAACTATTGAAAAAAGTAAAGAAAATTGGTCCCATAGATAGGTTGAAATGTGCAAGCACTAATACCAAAACCAAAGTCACCAAGGTGAGAGCTAACCGTAAACCAGTGGCACAGCAGTTGTAAATGCTACTGCTACAGTAGTGCTTGAGTGACAAACTCAGTATTTTATTCAAACTGTGTCATGCCAGGCAGTTCCCTAGTCACTTCCTTTTATATTTACATGTTTTTGATCTATGCTAGCACTTGTTCAATGGAAGCCGAGGAGTGACTTTGCCCTAATGCACCAGCTCCCAAAGTAGGCCTACAAACCTTGTGCACAACTACACAAAGTGTGAAAAAGATTGGGTATTTGTGAAAAGGAAGCCACAATCGATTATCACAATGGCTCTTGCACTACATGAAGTTAAAAATACGTGTTGGCGCATACAGTATAACACAATGGCTGGTTAGTTCATCTAGCCCAGTGGTTCCTGAAGTATGGATTGAAACTCAAACAAAGGTGGCAAAGAAAGCTTTGAATTGAGGTGATCAAACCGGAATTGTGTATTTTCAACTTACCAACCACTGCTTGTCTGTGTTTGTCTGTAGTGTAGGTACATTAGAAAAGAGTAGATTGCTGCTATTAAAAACTAACTTAGTTGCAAGGTGTTCACCAAACTTGGATTTGGGTTGCACTCAAAAAAGTTTGGGAACCGTTTATCTAGAATGTAGCGCTAGCTGTTTTGGGGTGAGCGTTTGAAGTCTCTTTTTCAATCCATTGTTTAGTGTTTCAATAACAAAGTTCAATTTAGTTTTATTTTAGTCACATACCCTTTATTGAGAAAACAGATTGCAAGTTACCTGTAAGTAGTGGCAGAGTCAATACCCTCAGCACCTAAACAAAATAAAAGTTCTTGCTAATTGTTAGGTTTTGCTGCTGACTCTTCCTGTTGCAGCTGAATGATTTGAATTTACTATAGGATTAAGGTGGCAATTAACATCAGATGAAAGTTAAAACATTTTCAAACCATGTGCACAATTGTGTAGATCGGATTCTGATTAGGTGTCTACTTGAAAAAACTGTTTTTTTACTCTACATGTCTCCAAGGTATGAGTAATCATTGATGAATATGTTAACATTAGGGCTTCACATAATTGTGATTGAACAGACGCAGCACAAGTTTAATAGTCACTAATAAATATCAGAATNAATGTTACTNTTGCTAAATAGTNTCTGTCACCTCAATGCGCAATAAAAAATACTTNGAAATTAGATTGCGTCTTAACCAAAGCTTGNGCTTCAAGACATATAAAACGTATATCACCACCATATTAATGCATTCATTTTTTAAACTGTACAAAAACAAAAATCTACAATGTTCATTTCAGGTTACAGCTGATGTTGCAGACAAAGTTAAGTTATACATTATTTGTAGCGTGCTAGACACATCAAAGAAGAATTTTTGCTATGGTCTTGAAATGAAGTTTGCGTCACCATTAACCCTTTAACGGCTGTGATTGGCCGGCCCTTTTTTGGCCATAAATCGCCAGCTGCTAGAGCTAGAGAGCTGCTCAAACCCTCTACAGATTCAACAAGTCTTCTAGTTGACATCGAAAAAAAAACGTGTTTTTGGTTTGGCGTTTTCTGAAGGTGACGTCACAACGAGGGTATGTTTTTGAATTTTTGGCCACCTGGCCCTGGGCCCCAATCCATTGACGTATTCTTTTGACTTAAAGTTTTCTTGAAAACTAGGCCAAAATCCACGTCTATAGAGCCCTTGATTGACTTGCTAGCAATCTGTAGCCAAAATTATGGGTCAAAAACCCAGTTTTTGGCCTAATTCCAAATTTTTCAGAAAAGGCATAATTTGTCCTTTCAGGGCAAACTTTGGCCAATCATAAGTCGGCAGCAGATTGAGCTAGAGAGCTGTTCAAACCCTGTAATGACTCATGGTGTCGTGTAGTTGAAAATAAAAAAAAAACTTTTTTAATTTTTGATGAGGGGTTTCGGGCCAATTAGATCATGATGGGGGTATGATTTTTGGTCAATTATATGATGTCATCATCCGATCCCATGCGCCAATATTTTGACTCGCAGTATTTTTGGATTCTAGGCTGAAATACGCGTCTTTAGAGCCCTTGATCAAGTTTCTAGCGTTTCTGGTTCAAAAGTTATGCCAAAAATATTCCAAATATGTCAGGAATCTCCCAGGGGATTAGCAGAGATTAGTGGGGATTTCCCTAATTAATATTCTACCTTTTTTGCCATAACTTATCAACTAGAAATGCTAGAATATCCATCAAACCCTCTAAAAGATCGTACTTTTCGCACGGTTTCACACCAGTGATTCGGCTCGATTTTCGAACTCCCACTGGACGTCGACGTCATTGTTTTGACAGACCTGTCAAAACATCCTGTGGTTTTGTAAACATGGCCAGAAAGGCCGAAATCGCATAGTGAAAATTGTTTTTTTCAGTCTAAACTATAAGTCTTTCCCGATTCAGAGCGGATTTGAACAGTTCTCTAGCTTGATCTGCTGGCGAGTGTTGGCCATGTAGAAAAGGGGTGTTTTCCATCCCAGACTGGGGTTTGTGGGTGTTGAAATTTTCACCAATTTTTGGTGTTTTGTCCATGATTTCGGCTACAGATATGCTAGAAAGTCATTCAAGGGCTCTAAAGACGTAGATTTTAGCCTAGTTTCCAAAAAAATCTTGAGCCAAAAGAATGACCCAATGGGTAGGGGCCCAGGGCCGGCCAAAAGTGGCCAAAAAAAAGCAAAAACATCCCCACTTGTGGCGGCCCCCCAGAGAACCCCAAGCCAAAAAAGAAAAATTATTTTTTTCGATTTCGACTAGAAGACTTGCTGAATCCGTAGAGGGTTTGAACAGCTCTCTAGTGGCTGGCGATTCATGGCCAAAAAATTGCTAGCCAATATATTGGCTCGAACAGTCCTTAAAGGGTTAAGTGGGATACAGCAAGCTGGCGCACTAGAAACAGCTGCTAAAAACGTTATGCCTTGTTTTTACTTGCGGTTGGTGGCTATAACCGCTTAGATACAAGTTTGTATTTCATTATCACATATTTCCAAGTGGAACTTAAACTTAAGGTAAAGATCAGCTGTGATATAAATTCTCCAGTATTTGCACTATACACAATGTCTGATTAATCATGGACAATTGGTTAACCAGTACCATACTGCTTTGATAAGGTTCGACTAAAAGCTGAATAATAGGTTCCTTAAAGTAGTTTCATTGATTTTCACTGAAGTGTTTATTTGACTTACACATCAAAAGCTTGATTAACCTTAAAATTATTTGTTCAACTTACGGAATTGGGGGGAAATAGCCTTCATTTCCCCCCTCTAGCTACACGCCTGAGATAAATTGATGCTTGTGGTTTGTGAAGTAATCTGATCACACATGTCTACTGCACAGAATTGAGTAGGGTTTATACTGTACTTGTTATACTGTTTGTCATTGCTAAGAAAACTTAAGAAGAAAAATGCTGATTTGAATACCAAGTGCTCAGTTACTCTCACGGCTTATTAATGGGGAAGATTTTCTGAGAAGAGATATGTTAGCCTAAGTATAGACAATCATCGTGATTCGTGATTGCTGGGTAACAGATCATCATGGATTCGTAAGTTTGTGATTAGAATTTTCATTCCTAAGCTGATCCTAGTGTAGACATGCTGTAGAAACATTTTTTGGTCCCTGGTGGAATTAAGCATTTTTGTGCGTGTCATATTTTACGCAGCATTTTCGTGCTGTTGGTGATTTTTACATGATTTTACCAAGGCAAATCTTATGTTTCACATAGAGCTCTGTAGATGGATTCAGGTTTTTGATGACGCATGCCAAATTTTTCCCTGTCATGCATGAATACTCCTTGGAAAAATGCTCTCAATTCTAGTGAGGACCTTCACTTGGCATGTCCTTTGGCTTTGCATCATGTCATCATCTGGTGTTAACCAAAAATTTGTATTAAGTGCGATGCTAAAAACTTTAATATTGAAAAGAAATGTATATAAAGGTGGCTACATGTGATACATTCATATGGGGTACCTATCAGATAGTGTGGCAAATTCACGCATAACATTTTTTCAGAACTATTTTGTTGTGCCATAGGACTAATACATCTATGTTATTGCCAATATTTCTAGAATGCCACCAAAGGCATATGGCAGTTATTCTACATGCAACATCTTTTTTGCTAAACAACAATCACACTTGGTTTGTCACATATGTTATGACTAAAAATGCATCGCACATGGTCTTCTTCAACAGCTGCCACAGTTTTCAGACAGTAATCAGGTTTGATTGTTTTCAATGCAAAGAACTGGGATATAGTATCCTAGATTTGTAGTATGTTGTAGTGGTTTTCCAAAAAGGTTTAGAATTACAATGTCAGGAAATTCTAGGGCGATGTATAAACATCATTATTGGCCAAGCTGAAAGATTATAATACCATATGGGAGTATCAATAATGTAGACTCAGCCCTTTGTTTTGGTTGATCAGTGCTAATTGCAACAATAGTTTCTTTTAACACCGTTGGAACTGGTAGATTTCCCCTTTATATCCATGTGAGCCACTCTTCTTGCGCCACTTTGCACTGCCATAACTCATCAGCCAGTCAAGCCAAAGTGTTGTTCAGACCCTCTAAATATGCGGACCATGTCTTCTAGTTGAGTTTTTTTAAACATTAGAAGTTTTGGATTTTGTTTTTTTGTGGGTGATGTCATAATGGGGGCAAATTTCCATATTTTGGCTGAGGTCACCGAGCCTTGGGCACCAATGCCAAGAGCCAATTTTTTGACTTATGTTTTTAATCTTCAGAGGGTTTGAACAGCTTTCTGACTTAGTTTGTTCTCAACTTTTTTGCTAAAGGGAACCTAAATTTGAGTAAAAATTACCAAAAAACATGTTCTACTAACTTTTGAAATTTTGAAAAAGAAACCCTAGAAAGCTAACCAAAGGCTCAAAAGACTTGGATTTTAGCGTAGTTTCCAATAAAAACTTTAAGTGCAACACTTCCCTCTTGGCCCAGGGCTCAATTACCTCAGCCAAAAAAGCCTAAACCTACCCCACTTATGACATCACCCACAAAAAACCCGAAGCCCAAAACTTAAAATTTTTTTCATTGCAAACTAGAAGACTCGTCGAGTCTTTTGAAGGTTTGAAAAGCTCTTTAGCACGATTGACTGGTGAGTTATGGAGATGCAAAGTGGTGTGAAAATAGCGGCTGAATGCGTAATTTTAAAGTACGAGTATCTCGTACACCAGCAGCAAACATGTTAATACTGAATCATGCTAACTTTTCCTTAACACCTAGGCTGCCAGCGTACGATATATTAGTGCTTTGAAATCATCTTAAAACCAGCAGTTTTCTGTTGCCGTACCAACTGCATAGTTCCTATGTCGATTGTGCTAGAGAGCTGTTCAAACCCTCAAAGCATTTCGCAAGTCTTTGAGTTGACAATGAAAAAAAATTTTTTGGTTTTGGGTTTCAGGTTTTTTGTGAGTAATGTCGTAAGTGAGGTAGGTTTTTCGTCATTTTGGCTCATGTTACCTGGCCTAGGGCCCAACTGCTAGATGGAAGTATTTCGCTGAAGTTGTCATTGGAAACTAGGCTATAATCTGAGTCTTTTAAGCCTTTCATTGACTTTCTAACATTTCTTGTTCAAAAGTTATGATCTAAAATAAACAAATTTTATATTTTGTTTACTTTAGGTCACAACTTTTGAACCCAAAACCTTAGCCAAGTCATCCATAGTATCAAAAGACCCGGATTTTTGCCTAGTTTCCAATAAAAACTTCAGCAAATACCATGGGTGCAATTTTGTTGTAAAATGTGGGGGGGACAACTTGCCGATGCGGAAGTGAAGTTTTGTAAATACAGATTCCCAATCTTGTTTTTAGAGGTGTTTTCAAAGCAACACTAATCACGCTTTGCTTTGTCCCTACAAATGATTTAGAAATTAATAAACTTAATTTTGTTGTTGGACATGGTACTGTTGTTCAGCTTGGTTGCACTACTATCCGACTATGGTACAAACAAGCACACCAATATAGTAGAACACATCAATTGGGTTATTATCAGAGCTGTCAGTTGGAGTGCACAAAATGGTGAATCACATTGGTCGCACGTGCATACCACTCTTAAGTAGAACACATCAATTTTCATGCATTTTTTAAGAAATGTGGATTGCAGCACAATTTGATGTCTTGTTTAAGTTGCTTAACGTTAAAAAGACGATAAATTGCAAGGTATGATATATATAATATTGTAAGGTATGGTACCTAAATAATTTTCTTGCACATTTCCGCTTTTCAAAAATGCTGCAAATCTTTACCTACTGGGCATCATGCATGCAGCCCCACCCCTAGCCAAATCTCCATTGATATCCTCTTACAGGAGCAAAAAATGTTTGGCCAAAATTAGCGTA
>JGI24159J19872_10011241_pt1 | contig 11735 bp, 7 predicted proteins | sample Ectturendosymbi4_FD_19872 | JGI IMG/M metagenome (IMG submission 19872) | reverse complement strand
GCGCTCTACCGATAAGCAAGACGGCTCCGGGCAGCTGCAACAATCAATCGATCGAACTACAAGCAACGACCATGCACGTACGAACAGCAACCATCACAGAGAAAACACAGGCCAGCGGCAGCAGAATAGAGCAATATTCCGCCCAGTTGTTGTTGAACTGCTTACAACCGTAACGAACCTGATGAATTCGTATCAACCAGTTGTACAAAATTGTGTGCTATTCAAATCACCGAGTTGTTAAAAGTAGCGCGATTTGCGATTCTGTTTGCAAAAAAGCTTTGAAAAAGTGTTCTCGAAAAAGAAAAAGTGTAGTTCGTCAAAGAAGAGTTTGTTTGATTTTGTCAAAACGTAACACAGGAGTTAAACGTTCTAAAACTTTTTTTAACGCAAAGTGATGTGCATCTTTATCAGCAAATATATATTGCCCTTCCGAACCAAGCAAGTGCATGAGCTTCAAGCCAAATCTTTACTCAAAATCTGGGCCATCCTTCAAATCAGACTTTTTCTGCGTTGTGCAACCTCCATCAAAAAATGTACTTGAAGTTTGTCAAAACTTTAAACGTCATACGTTCAGCAGTCGCTGGTGATCTGCCCCAGAGCAAAACCGCGCACTTAGTGCAAAGAGATCGAGAGTATTTATAAGCAGCCCGGTATTTTTCAATGTCTTTTTCAAAGACAACATCAGATATTGTGTTGGGCTCAGTGACGGCTGATCTGCCTCTTAGCGTCATTATTGGACAATCAGAAGTTCCATCAATGCAGAGGTTTTGAAAACCCCTGGTGGTGGAAAGACCTCGATCTGGGGCAGAGTTCCACTTACATTTAAAACAAATCTCAACACTGTAATTTAGCTGCTAAGCTGCGAGACTACCAAAAACTCAGGAAAAATGTTGTGTTAAAGGCAATTGGTAAACGTTACGATTCATGCAAAGTTTGTTTTTGACTTCAAACAAAAATGTTCGGTCTGCTGTAGCATTTCAGAAGTTCTACATTGACTTCGACCATTGCTATCTCAAGTGCATTTCCACGAATGATTCGAGGCCAACTCACTAATTCGACAAATCAAATGACAAGGCAACTCGAACAGAATGTTTTTTCGTCGCGCCACAATAAGGAAGCATGATAGACTCGTGGTTTATTTTGCCAATGACTTTTTGTTTTTCTGTTGCAAACCTAACGGTACAGATTAATGCAAAGATTTCATGGCGGGTTACTGCCCGGTATTTATAATAGTCTGTTCCAGAGATCATCAGATGTACATAACTATAACACAAGCTATGATAGCAATCAAAAACATTTTGTCCCTAGTGTCCATAGTAATATTGGCAAAAAATTAATATCCTACGAAGGACCAGCGATATAGAGAGAAGTCAATGTAAAATTCAAAAATTACCTTCTGACTATTTTCAAAAAGCTATGTGTAATTACTGGCTATCGCAGTACTAATTTATTCGTTTCATTTCAAAAGTGCCTGTCAAATTGCGATTAATTTTCAACAGAATATTGCTTTATGTTTTCCACTGGAGCATCTACTAAATCGTTAAATGCGAACTTTTGTCTTCATTTGTTGGTTTTCTTTCTATTTGCGTTTCTTTTCCCTGTTTGTGTTTTGCGAGTTTCTGGGAATATTGACTAGATAACCTAAGGGCTTTATCGGTCTCCCAACTGCAACTTTGAGAATGCTTTCAAGTATTTACAGACAGCATTTGTTTTTTATTGTTTTGCACCCGGGTGTTTTCGTAGTAAACAACATACAGTGGAAACCGCTTAATAGAGCTTCGGTTTACAGGGCAAACCGCTTATTCGAGCAGTTTCGGCTGAAGAAAAAACGATCCTATCTTTTTCCTCATACAAATACTTCGTTTATCAGAGCAGGCACACCGCTTATTGGAGCAGATAGACGTGTAGCAGCACTATGGCTTTCACGCAGTTAGCGCAAAAATGAAGTAAAACAATCAAAAATCGACCGGTTCTTTTGTGCTGAAGAGGGGCAAGAGTTAACAGCTACTGTCCACCACAACAGCTACTGTGCAATACATTATGACAAAAATATTGCAAAAATACAATAACTTTTCTTTTTACAATACTGTGTACAGTGCCCACAACGAGAATAAAATACAACACCCTGATATTGGTATGTGCATTGGTGTGCCCGTAGTGTGAATGACATCCAATTTTTATTGCAAAAAGTTCTCATCGGATAAAAGAGCAACCGTTTATTAGAGCAGGTTTCGCAATTCCCGAGGGTGCTCTATTAAAGATGTTTCCACTGTAATACCAGACAGATCTGTTTTGTAGCCGGTAATGCTTGGTTTAACATTGAAACGATTACGGAGGAATGTTCACATGCAATCACTTTTATCTCATGTTTCAAAGTGTCATTCAGCGGAAATACTGCGGCATTATTGGTGGCGGAGCAATGGGGTCGGGTCGTCCGGGCCCCGATATTTTTCAAGGGTGTATCCGAGATACGAGGAACCCCTCATTATATTATTACATCGTAAATATTTCGTGTTTTCCGTTATAAAGTTCATCATCTTCAAAATTTTACTGAGCGTCTGCCCTTGTGGATCGACAAGATTGTTTTTATCTCAACCTTGCTGCGTGGTCACACCGCACACGCGTCGCTCCTTTTCCATTGATTGCCTGGTACAAAACATCTCCGTCACAAATTAATGAACAGTTCGTTTGCAGTAAGGAAGCTCGGCACGGTCCAGTCCCGTCGCCACGGGGGGGATTTTGGGGGCTTAGCTCCCCCGAACAAGGTTCCAAACCCCCCAAATTGAAACATGAAACCCCATAAATTAGTTGAGATTTTGTCAATTTTTAGAGTGTCAAGCCCCCCGCACAAACCTAAAGCCCCCTCGCAGAAATGCAAAGCCCCCCTATTAAAAACTTTCTGGCGACGGTTCTGGTATGGTCCCGTGCGCAGTAAAACCTAAACGTTTCATAGTTCCAGATACACATTATGCCAACTCCCCGGCAGTCTTATTATATTTTTCTGAGCACATCACCTATGCTGATTCCAGCGTGTGTTTTTATTCAAGTACTTTTTTTAATGTGTGTTTAATGCATGGACAAATTCCTCAACAATGCATGAAAACTATTATTGCACCTATTTGCAAAATAAGAATGATGACATAAGCAGGGTTTTTTAAGGAAAATGTTAAGTACCCTGTGTGGACCTGCAGGGCCCGATTTCTCTGATTCTAGGGACCCGATTTTCTCTGATTGTAGGGGCCCGATGATAATTTTTGCTGATCCTAGAGACCCGATTTTCAATTCTTGGGACCCGATTCGGGTTCCTGAAACACCTTAAAAAACCCTGGACATAAGTGATGTTGGCAGTCACAGACTTATTTCTCTTGCAACAATTATATTCAAACCACGGTACTTGAGCATTTGTTGCCAGTGTTGCAACCTCTCCGTTGGCGTTGCGTTGATTGCGCGATTCACCACGAACGGGATGCGCGCGAAGAACAACATCAAATATATGTGGCGCAAACAAGCAATAATAGAGTGATTGCGACGCAGTGCGAAGCTTTGCGCACATGCCACTCGGGCTTTCCGATCGCAACACCAGTAGTGACAACCAGTTTGGCTTTAAACCTGAATATGGCACTGAACAATATATATTTTTACTCAAGCAGACTCTATCATATTATGCAACAAAGGCAATCCAGTGTTTCCACCGCTTTTAGATGCATCTAAGGCTAGTGCTGTTTGACAGTACTAACCACAATCGATTGTTTAAAACTTAATTTATTGAAATGCACCTGCGTATAGTAACACTGCTGGTGAGTTGCCGAATGCTCCCCGTTGCTGCGGGCCTGAGTTGGTATAGGAATAAGAACATGCAAGTGAAATGGGGCACTTGCCTTTCAGACCGCTTCCCTGACAAAATGGGTTGATACAAACAATTAAGGCGGTGTTCTTAGCCCATATTTATTCGCTATCTACCTTGATGAACTCTACGTTCTACTTCTTTCGGGCTCTGACAGAGCGGATTGAACTGTGGGAAACATGGTTGTAAACCACCTGATATCAGCTAATTATCTATTTTTGTTTATTCCTAGCATCAGCGGTCTTCAACTTTTCTGAATAGTTGTTATGATTACGCTGCTAAACATGAAATTGCTATTAATTGTAAAAGACAGTTGGTGTAGTTTCCCCTAAAAATGAACAGTGCGCTACACCAGTTGTCTCCATGAATATCAAATACGCTGTGTCCAGCGTAGGTGTTAAGTTTGCTGAATAAGTCGAATGTCTCGGTGTATTGCTTCATACCTTTCTAAAGGGTGGTGATAACATTCAGAGCCAACAGAAAATATTTTGTTGTGCGGCAAACAAACACAGGGGGCACTTTGATCAGTGCTCTACTGCATTTAAAACACCCTGCTTCGTGCTTATTCTTTTGCAATGCATGCTAGCCACCTGTGGTGCAAGCATTGCCAAGGTGACCATGCTCTCCAAATTCCTAGTATATCTTGTCATTTTGTTGTTTGAGAAGCGGTGTCTCCAACAAAATACTGACGCTCGCCTGAAGTCAAAGCATTTGGCCCAAAAATTATTTCGGCTGACTACGTTTCTGGGCGCAAGTACACACAGTTTGGTATTAAACTGGTGGACCTGCAAGGTTTGCAAGGGGGGTTCGAGTATGTATTAATTAAATGAATTGTTTTCATCATTCGTAAATTCATCATCATTTCACTATAAACGCTATAATCAAACCAAGGCGAACAGGGCAGCGAACAAAACCGAGACCTCGTTCAAAGTTGCTTGTTCAAAGCTGGATTTATGAATGGAGAGTCCTTTATGCTTCGATTGTGTCTTGTTCTTGTCTGCTTTGTTTCATTTTTAGTAGTAATGCGAATTTTGTCACAGGACCATATCATGCGTGACGATTGTCGATACATTATCCGCTTTAAATTGTTGTGAAAGGATCAAAATATTAAATAATATAGTACATGTTTCAAAAAGAACATCGTTCGGAGCTGTTAAAACACTTTGGGCACAATGTATGCTACGATACGTTTAAAAACCTACTACTTTTTGAGCAGAGCGTAAGCGTTCTTTCTGAAACGAACTTCACTTTTTTCCGTGCACGCCGCTTTACAACGTTCAAACCCCTTGCTATTGTTGCCTAACGTGGTACGAGGCTCGTACAGTGTTTGTATTTTCTTTATTCTCACTTGATGTGACGTTTTGTGGCGTAATCCTTTTGAACATGGCAAAGGTTTGAGCAATTAGTTTGCTGTGCCTGTATTTCTCACATTCCTCAATACTAGAATTTCGTAGGGGGGCATGCTAGCACGTTTTCGCCCCGGGCATCATCAGACCTCTGCACGCCCCTGGTGCAGAGACATGCATTACCAAAGCAGTCACCAACTTTGACATGTTTAAGCTAATTATTTCTAAAGAAGCATAATAGTTCATAAAATTTGTTTCAAACTTTTGATCCAATTTAATATCAACGTCAGTTTTCAAACAAATCTGCTAACCTTATTTGTGTATTTGGGTTTGAACAAATACAATATGTTATATACAATGTCTCAATAAATGCCCCTCTAGCACCAATTCCTTTGAACATTTTTTTTCTTTTTAATAATTTTTAAGGGATAGTTACTTTTTACTCTAAAATTGAGCAGGTTTTTTACCCCATATTACTATATTCTTAGACTCAGGGTGCCAACTCGTGCAAATAATCTTTTTTATTTTTTTGCATTTATTCGTTTGACTCAGACACATAGTCTGTATCACAGAGGTTACAATAAGGATGCAAAAATGCTTAGATACAACACATCTCAAATCAGGTGTTGTGTGGCACACACAGACAATACTGAAGACGAACACTTACTGATGCAGCGCACCAGTAACTACTGCATTCGGTCATTCTCATGGACAAGCCTTACATATTGGAAGAAATGGTGATTTGTAAAAGGCATTAGACAGGTGATGTGTGTGGATAAATATTTTAATAAAGGTGCACATCGTTGAATAAAAGCATACCAATCGTTTTATATAAGCCATCAAATGTTCTGACGACATTGGTAACTTGACGAACACTTACAATCCTTGGGATTTAATGGAAAATACGAAAGGCGTTGTTGTAGGCCCATCGGAGGCAGGCGCATGAGAACCCATTTTCTGGAGAGAATCGAGAGATATTTTGAAGACCGAGACATATTCGAGAGATACAAGCCCCAGATTAACAATCGGTTAGTTAGCAGCAGTGTTGTAACTGACGGGGGGCAAAGGCGCGTATCGCTCCCTCCCCGGCCAGATAAATGTAAAAATCGGGGCACCTCTTAGCTTCTAGTTCGGTTTTAGTATTATTTTGATTTTCAGCAGGTTGTTGTTTTTTTGCGTTTTTCGGAATATTTTCGGTGATTTAGGGTTGAAGTATTGCCCTCCACATCCGGATTCACCATCACTTCTCAAGTTTTTTTTCTAAGTGCTAGCTAGTGTGCCCCCTACAGTGGTCAGTGGACTCCCTTCAGCTCCGTTTTCATCCCTGGCTCAAACCTGTAATTACGCCACTAATTAGCAGGAATTGTCCAGCCATCAAAGGGGGAGCGAAACAGGCTGTAAAGTCCTAAAGCCCTAAGATAACGATGGCAGTGCTTCATCTCGCCATTCGGGTAATTTAACACAAATTTGTTTTCCCCTTAGGCAAACTTCCATCAGATGCATGCAGCATGTGTTAGCAGTCTTACAAAATGAAGAAGAATCTACTGTAGTTACAGCGTTTTAATAAAATGCAATTTGTGCAATTTCATCCTTTGGATACCCCTTGCCTTGGATACCTGGGGCCGTAGCCCTGTTCGCTTCCCCCCTCTGCACGCCACTGCTCTACATACCCATACCAATAAAAATTTGACAACTTTACATTTTTAGTTTTACGGCTAATTCGTTTTTACATCAAACGGATCTATTGACTTGGGCAAAAAAAGCTAGTTACTTTTTATCCCAAATAAGACTTTTTTACCCAATGTGTGTATTTCTTGTATGATCTTACTGTAAAACAGATAAAGTAAATTTCTCGATAATACTGCCACGTGAAAAAACAAGATCCTAATTTATTTGTTGGGGTTTCAGCTGTATTGTAAATGTATTTGGTAACAATAATAGCTCACAAGCAAATGCGAATTACCTTGTTCTGAGTATAGGAAAGAGAACAAAGGATCTTAAACTTTTTAGGCGTGCCTCCTTTGGCCTTAGTCATTCATGCTTGCGCCTCAGCTAAACTCAAAATCAAACGCACTAAAATTACAAAAATAATTTGTTTGCATTATCCTGCTTTTGAATGATATGTTCCTACCATACTCGCAAGCCCCTTGCAAATCTTTCGCGCCCCTCAGTTTAAGAAACCAGCTTATTTAGTTTAAAAAGTCATAGAACAGTGATCACGAGGCTGCATCATAACTGCATTTAAACTGCAACACAATAGTATTTGTATGGAGAAATAGAATGGTAGGTTCAAAAGACTCTTCTTGGCTAGAATCACAATACAGTGGGTTTATCTTTAAGAAGGGCCAGATCAGAAAAAAACAGTAATTGGCTGCGTGCAGCAGTTGGTAGAGCCTGATACATTTAGCCAGATTATAATAATAGAAAGATTTTCTCCACCACTTATAAAATATTTTTCACCCATGTGCCTCAAGGCCGGGCTTGAAAATTTTCAGGACAAACTCTGTTTTCAGGGCAAGCGCAAGTTGCTCAAAAATCCTGAATGATAAAATATATTTCAATACAGTGAAAAATTTCAAGGCAAACTCTGTTTTTCAGGGCAAGCGCAAGTTGCTTAAAAATATCCTGAATCGTAAATACAGTGAATTCAGGGCACACTCTGTTTTCAGAGCAAGCGCAAGTTGCTCAAAAATATTGAATGTAAAACGTAAATTTAATACAGTGAAAATTTTCAGGGCAACTCTGTTTTTCAGGGCAAGCGCAAGTTGCTCAAAAATCCTGAATGATAAAAATATATATATTCAATACAGTGCATTCAGAGCAAAGTCTGTTTTTAAGGGCAAGCACAAGTTGCTCAAAAATCCTGTATGGTAAAAATATATTCAATACAGTACAGTGAAAAATTTCAGAGGAAACTCTGTTTTTCAGGGAAAGCGCAAGTTGCTCAAAAATCATGAACGGTGGAAATACGTTCAATACAGCGTATTCAGTGTATATTCACTTGGCGGTGATCCGTGTAATTTGGGCTAGTGTAGTGTGTAATCTGGACCAAAGTCGTGACTGGTTATAATGGATGAAGCTTTCGTTTTCTGTAAAAATCGAACAATCGGACGTCGGTAGGTCAACAGCTTGATGTAAGAATTCGGTAACAATTTCTTTGTTCGTTTTGGAGTTTTCGCTGGGTAGAGGTGCAGTGTGTGAAGATGAAATATTTTTTCGATTAACAGGAGTTTTAATGCCAGGTTTTTCGTGCTTTTTCAGAACTCTTCAGTTATCTGCTGCAGCATTGATCTTGACATCAAGTTTTCGCTGACTGACTGAGTAGGGAAAATTTTGAAATTAGTTTTGTGAATGCAGTGTGTAATTTGGACCATCCCTGGTGGCGTTTTATGTAATATGTGACCGGTGGTACAAATGACAATACTTGTATAAAGCACTTGGAAAGTGTTTTATAGGCTATCAATTCTTTGTCCAACAATTAACAAGCAAGGTAACTATAAAACAGATTTGGCAGAAATTTCACGCCCCATTCGGACAGCATACGAATACGATACAACATGTATAGGCACACTGGCACATCCATTTTGAGTGTATGTTTCACATCCCGGGGTGCAATCTTCAGTAGAAGCGGGCCCCACGCGGACGTGCAGATTGCATGGCCGCTTTGAGTGCGCGTCTTTAAGTGCCTTGCTCAAGCGCACAGCAGCGATAAAACAGGCAGGTGTAGGGAGCCAGACCCTTCGATAGGGAACCGTCGCTTTTAATTATTGCGTTGCGCCATCAAAGTCTCGTACATATTTGCATCAGTAAAGGCAATTACCTTAAAGCTTCTTGTCTGGGAGAACGCAACATGCAAGGAACTTCACTCACTTGAGTAGGAAGGTAACTACAACATGTGCCCATAACGGCACCTCTAAGGGATGGCATAAGGAACATTATTGCCGAATTGACGTTATAAGCGAATTGAAATGCATGTAAAAGATGCCATCGGGACCAAGCAAAATGTAACGTTATAGGCGAATTGACGTTACAGACGAAGCCGTTATAAATGTTTTCAACTGCATAGAAAACATTTACAAGAGGTTTCAGGCCCCATTCGCATTAAACTAAAAAAGTTAGTTTCAGGGCAAATTGTTTATTTTTAGGGAAAATTGTTGTTTTCAGGGCAAATTTTTTCCGCCCCCCCTCCAGTAAAATGTCTTCCCGTACGCCTATGATCTCAAAACAGTGAAACATCTCTTAAGGCTATTTTCAAGTCTAGAGGCAGCCCCACTCGATATTCTACCCTCCAAACAAGGAGAATATTTATGCACGGAAAAGTTATTACAGACAAAAAGATTTTTAAGAAGTATAAAATGAGAAAAGCAAAAAGGCATGTTAAAAAAGAATATCAAAAAGAGAATAGAGCTATTAAAATCAGATGAGAAACTTGTTTGTTGAACCAGTTACCAACGCACCACTGGATGAAGAATCAGTTAGGCTTCCCAGGTATTGCAGAAGGATAAAGCTGGACGTAAAAATCAGTGAGGAGTATGTTGGAAATTTTACGCTGTTTTTTGACCAAGCCTTGAGGTTACCACTGAGGACAACTTTAAAAAGTCTTCTGGACTGTGCTTTCACCTTTTTTCGATGATTCAAACGTGCACATATCTGTTTTCAAGTAACTTCACTCCACAGGTGAAGTTAATTGCTTCGAGACATACTATATTACATTCTAGCAAATCAACAATTTTTTTGGAAATGTATTATCTTTTCATTACTGACAAAATGTCTATGCGGGCCGGATGACATGGCTTCGCGCGCCAAATTTGGCACGCGGGCCGTAGTTTGGTGACCCCTGTTGTAAATATATCATTGCAAGTCTACATTGTAGTTAAATACTTGTGCAAGAATGTGGACTACTTTCAATGTACAAAATACAGACAAGTGTAGATGAAAGTGGTGTACCGTAGTTGTTTTACTCAAGTAAATTTTTTTGGCCCTTCACCTGGTTAAAAAAACTATTGTTTAAAAAAACTTTTTTTAACTAAAAAAGCTAACAATAAAAACTTTTGTTTTTTTAAATAAAATTTCTCTTTGGGAAAAATAACCAAAAAATGTCAATGTGACAATATACTCTGACATGGAGGTTATCTTCCATCGAAAGACCAAGAAAATACCTTAGCCTGTTTTAGAGATAATACAAACTTAATTTTTTTATCCCATTTGACTAAACAGAATCTTACAAACGCATTTAGAACATTTTTTGTTTTATAAATTACTGGCATTACTTGAAAATTGTTTGGTACTAATCCTGTTTGAGCAAATTGCGATTTTTTATCACCGCAGGTTTGCTTCATTGTGAACTATGCATCTTTTGGAGCTAGTGGTACTGACAAAATATGAAATATCTGCGACAAAACAAAAATTATAGCGTGTGTGGGTGTCTTTCGCTTAAAAATTGCGTAAAAGGTGCATTCAAAGATCAAAATCAATCAACCAACCACACTGAAGGTGGTGCGCCTAGAGCGCAGGCCCATAGCCAGGTTTTAAGGTTTGGTGGGGCAAAATACATTTTTATGAGGGCAAGATTTTTGTTTTTATTATGTGTTTAAAACAAATTTTCCCGGGCACAACACTCCCCGTGGCTACAGGCCTGCTAGAGACGATCCCGAACTCTCCACTATAAAACTCGTTCTGTCGTCCCTATGCGGAACCAAGGGGTGCCAAATAGTTATGTCAGATACGAAACAAAGTACTAATGTGATAAACTAGATAAAGAGTAGACGTTTACGGAAATTGATAAAATTACCANCAGCTCCTAATTTTATCGAGAAACTTCGGTNAAGTTTCAATTTTGTGCCATGAGTTGCGACGGGCAAAAATGTTGCGAATCANTAGCGAGTATCAAAGCGTGACATTGCCTAAAGCAAAATGGTTAAGGCCTTGCGTAAGGGAGTCAATCAGTGGGCATATATTTTATGCTTTCTACCATCATTATCTCTATGATGTGTGCTATTGCTACTGTTAAAACTGATATTAGTATCAAATAACCGAAATTACTAAATGTGGTTGTTCCACATTAGGCACCATATTAGAACACAGTGTCTAATTTTAGAGAGATTCCAATGCAGAACCTATGCAAATTATCCCAGTTCTGTAATTGCGTTCGTTTACCCCAGATGGTGCAAATATTACGTTACCTCAAGCAAACGAAAAAGTCAAACATTCACTTCCTCATACTGAAATATCTTAAACAAAATTATTAGTTCAGGTTGCACTTTTTATTTTGTAATGACACCCAGACAAAAGTTTGTTTTAGGTTCATATTCATAGTTTTCGTCTGTAAACTAAACAATACCGTCATCGCTTAATCGCTTTCTCTGCGCAACTATAGCTGTATTTACGATCAACTTACGTCCGGGAAAGAACTGATCGTTGCATTCAGCGATGGCATGTCTAAGGGGTGAGTCTGGCCTTGTCAAAGCCAGAAACTTGTATGGCCACTGAGGAGGGCGAGATGTAATCCTTGATTCTTCCTTAACTTCCACAGCAGCACGCTCACA
>JGI24159J19872_10011240_pt1 | contig 11737 bp, 5 predicted proteins | sample Ectturendosymbi4_FD_19872 | JGI IMG/M metagenome (IMG submission 19872) | reverse complement strand
GCTGTGTGTCCCCTTTAAAATCCTCGAGAGACTCATCTACGCTCGTGTCGAAACAATCACCGACCCACTGCTCCCACAGGAGCAGGCGGGCTTCCGAAACAGGAGGTCGGCCGTAGATCAGGTTACCCTGTTGACACAGGACATCGAGGATAGCTTTTCAGCTAAAAAGAACGCCCGAGCTGTGTTTTTCGACCTCACAGCAGCCTACGACACCGTATGGCACCGCGGCCTCACCTGCAAGCTGCTGCGAATGTTGCCTGACAGACACATGGTCCACATGATCATGAAGATGGTTAGCAATCGCAGCTTTACCCTTACCACCAGAAATGGCCAAAGGAGCAGGTTACGACGCCTCAAGAACGGCGTCCCACAGGGATCTGTCCTGGCGCCCCTACTGTTCAACATCTACATATCCGACCTGCAAACCACCATCTCCAGAAAGTATGCACATGCTGCCAACCTAGCAATCATGCATGCTGATGGAGATGGCTGGCAGTGGACCTCCCCACGGACTACACGGCCTGACGGTTCTGGACGATGAGACAACCGAATGGCTGCTCAACACCTGCCCCGATATCTAGGCGGGCTAGCAATGGACAAAACTCGCTCAAACGAAAGAAGAAGAAGCTCTTTTGAAAGTTTTAAAAGTTTTAGTTGGGAGTCTTCCACAAATATAAAAGGTATTATTCTGCAGAAAAATGATATTTTCGATTTTGATTTGTAGATTTTCCTTTCACACAATCTTTAGTCATGTTTAGCGCTAATCGATTTAGACTGTTTTGCTTGAAAGTTGTCTGTGCCAACGAGCAAATCGCAGCTCTCGGGTCAGTTTTGGCCTGTGGTGCCAAAAGCGATGGCTCACAAAGACTCCTTGAAAATTGCAATCGAAGTCAAATTGAATAACTCCGTAAATGACTCGAATCGTCAAATGCAATGAGAGTGTTGCGCAACAATGAGGGTGTTGCGCACAAAAGAAGCAGAAAATTTAAAAAAGCGCTCTGTGCACACTGTGAGATCGTTTTTTCATTCATCCGGAATCGAACATGAAAGACGACGGGTAGAAACGCTCTAGTCCTGCGGGTCACACGACCAATGACATTAAGCTGCAAAGATTCACACTCTCGCAGTTAATAAACGCGGCCTGCCAAGGCAATAATCTTGCTGCAAAAGAGTTGTTTGTGGAAAGCACCTTTGTAATCTACATACTTTCATTTACCGGGCTTTCAAGTGCGTGCACGTCAAGATTGTTGGAACGTTGCTGTTTGCTCCCATAAACGGGACTCAGTTTTCATAGCTAACAGCGCGAATAATATCTTCGAAAGAACCTTATCCATGTGAACAAGTTATGCAGACTAAATTAGCAATGTCATTTTGTAGAAGAACGACAGAACCGATGAAACGAGGAGCTAAGTGGGGAAACAAAACAGCGATGGCCTGCAACAAGAGAAAGGGCCTGTGGATGGGCTCAGACACCATTTTCGGGCAACGTTTACTATACTTTTGACCACCGCTGTGCTAGCACTTGCACACTTAACAGTCTTGTGCATTCTAGCATTGCGCAAAGAAGGAGCTACGTATGTGCTGGTCAAACGTATTGTAAAAAACGTTTAGATGAGTTCCAAATACTTCCAACTTCTACAATTTCAATAACCATATTTAGTGCACCCCTTGCAGTAAGTTTCACATTTTGCAGCTTCATATTAATTGGTATGAAAACCAAAGTGAATTAGAAGTAGCACTCTTTATACAATACAAGAGAAGCACATATTATCTCATAACTTGGCATATGAATGTATTTGAAACTTGCTCAATGAAATTGCAATAAATACAGCGAAAATCATTTACCTTTATTTGCCACTTCTAATGCAACTTCAAAATTGAAGAGAGCTGGTGGTTCATCCATATTCCGAAATAGAAAGCAAGAGTGTTACAAAGAAAAATGAATTAGAACACCAAGCCTATCAACAGAAAGCTTTTCCAAAGCACGTCAGCTGAAAAAAGTCAAACAATTTAAGGTTTATTTCAAAAGTTCACAAAACTTTGAAAACTTTATGAGATGCAAATGCTCTATATAAGATGCTTATGCTGTGTATACATACAAAACTTTCATCAAATTACCCAATCCATCATAAATGCAATCCCATCGGGTGCTTCCTTTAAGAAGCACATAGATATGAACGTGTTCATATAAATATGCATATGATTGTGCTGTTCTGCACACAAACATTTTGATTCCCTTCAGTTTTTTGACCAGTGCTCTTGGAAGCTTTTTTGAAAACCTTCTGACTAAAACTTTTGCTTCAATTGGCTGTCAGGTGACACATATTTTATGAAAGAATGCTCATAAACATCACAAAGAGCCTAAAGCTCCACTTTCACAAAGAGCCTAATCTCCAGTTTACAACTTAAAATGAACAAAAGCTTTACAAGCATACAGGTACATGGAAAGTATTAATTAGGCCCCTAAAACAAAAAAGTAGCATAAAATACTTATAAGTTCAGCCTTGAAACATATGCTAGACATTTGAAAAGCTGCAAACAGAAATGGAGGTTGAAGATCTACAGCTAGAAAACTTACTGTTGAACAACAAAAACTTGTACTCATGCATAACATTGTAACCTCATTGAATATACTTAGTAGCAGAACCATGAGGTGTGGTGGTGAGCAGGTTAGATTATTCAAGATTGCATGAATGAACTGACTTGATCCTCATGCTTGCACACAATCCACAATAAACCAACAAGTGATTTAAAGCAGTCATTTGCAATTACACCAATGCATTATTGTTGTCAACCACATTGCTTTATGACTACACTAGCCACATTGAAATATACTTGCCTTTTGATGATGATACTATGGTTCAAAAGACAAGACAGAAAGCTGATATCATTAACTGATATCATCAAAAAAGGCTAAAAAACAGTGTTGTGTATGTGAATCAGTTTAGGTGCTGACATAAATATGTTTATAGATCAAACTTTCTCAAGTCTTTGGTTTAGGCAATTTATTTACAAACTGCAGTAATTCTACCTGCAAAAACTTCAAAGGTATCCCAATACTGCCACAAAAGTACTGAAAGGCAAATGATGGTGAACAGGTTTATTGTGACCCACTATGCCATGCACACTGGTCTTGAAGGTAACCTGTAAATGATTTTTTGGGCCAAAAATAACATGAAATCGAAAGAAGCAGCCATTTAGGATTTCCTAAATTGGCCTTTAGGACATATGTCACTTGAAAATCTCTTTAGGGCAAAGTAACTTCCAAAAATATATCAATGGTTTTTTAAAGTTTGTGTAACAATCCAACTAACTGCATGTGTTCTCAGGAACAAAGATCAGTTTCCAACTCATTACAGGTCCAGTCTGAAAACAAACTGTTTAAAAATAAACAGTTTTGTCCACATTTACACAGCAAACAGAAACACGGTGTATGTTTCGACTTATTTCATTTGTGATGTTCATAATAAAAAACAAAAAATAAATGCATGTTACAAATATTAATCAAAAAACGTATTTTTAAAATAAAGCATTATGGTACTTTTGCCTATATTTTTGCCAAGAAGTTGATGAAAATATGGTATTGTGCTAATATCAGCATTCACCTTCAGTCTGAAGCAATTTCCAAACAATGGGTAAAGTGCAAAATTCCAAATTCAACAAGATAAACAATGACTCAACAAAAATGAATCACTTTTTAAGTTGTCTGCACACATATTAGGTCAGTCAACCTGAGTCTGGAAGAATGAAAAAAGCATGGTGCATTTGAGCTGGAAGATCTTAAAATATAAAGTAAACTGCTAAATATCAAGCTACTTGATCAACAAAAATATTTAAGAAAAATTAAAACAAAATCAATGCAATCTAGGTTTTTTTCAATCATTTTTCCATCATGTAGACTGAATTTTTTCTTAATTGCCGAAAAACTTAGTCAATTTGGTCAGGAATATAGACTAATGAATGGTGTCATGGCACGTTTCAATACTACTATGGTAAAAATGACCAAACTGTCTCAACAAAAAAAATAACCGAAATATCTCAGAAAAAAAGCAGGATGCAATATAATTTCCGTTCTGTGCTTGCTTTTAATAAATCTAAAGCTCAATGAGGTAGGTTAGATTTAGGTCAACATTTAAGATCAACTGGGACAAATAAATTGAAACCAACTGAAATGTGAGGCAATGCTTTATTTATTATAGTCACATAAAATATACTGATGATAGCATACCAACAACTGCAAAATCCTTACAAAAGAAACATACAAAACTGTCCTTGTTTAGGCTTCAGCAGCAAGGTGTTTTAGTAATCTGTCAAACACTGCCCAGTGTACAACCAGTTTTTTTGACAAAATCACCTATGAACTAGTACTAATAGTGTTAGCATTCTCCCCAAACACATGGCACATTGAGCACAATGCTTCTAACCATTACAAGTTCCTAGTCCAGGCCACAGTGGCACTATAAATTTGATAAAAGCTGAAATAACCTATATGAATGCAAGTTACTCCTGTATATCTTGCTGTGTTGCTGTAATACTAAATAAACGAATGACATATTTCATGTGCTACTACTGTATACATACTGTTGACTTTACATGAGTGAACATTTATCATGTGGATTGTATTAACATCGCTGTTCTACTCAAGTATTTCAGTGCTAAGTCCCATATGTGAATAAATTCCCTGTTTTCCATATAACACACAGGGGGTTTCAAGTGATGTCAAAAATGTCACAATGTTGTGGTTTCACCACAGGCAATGCGGTTAGTCAGGATAGGTATAAAATAAAGGGGAACGAAATAATACTGCACAAGAGGACAACAAATCTACAGAAAAGGCAAACATTTGGAACGCAATGCCTATTCACTGAAAAATGGCAAGTTGTGGGCAGCAACACTGGTTAATATACTGGGGATAGCTAAAATCAGATCAAACTTGCACACAGGGCAATATTCTGGCAGCGATCCCTCTGACCACAGCCAGCGACAAGCGCTGGTGAACCACCACTACACTGCTCCTGGAGTCGCCTGACATATCAACAAGTTTCTTTGCAAGGCAGTGGCCTTGCCATACACACCAGTGATTTCAGTTGCAACTGCTAGTTGACAGCAGTAATTGTCATGGAGGTCATTGTATTTTCAACATTTTGTAGCCTTGGCATCCAATGCTGCAATGCCTGCTTGAGTAGCGCTGACTACATCATGATAGTGGCTATGAGCAAAGGTGTCCACAAATATCACATCCCATACTAGGCTGAGGCCTCTGTGCTGGGGACTCAAAGTTCAATCAGTCATCTTTCCATCCCTTGTCAAGCCGACATAGGTTAACTGGCTGAGTGGTGGAAGGCTTAGCTATTAGTTCAGATGTGCTTCAATGTCATGTGCAGACTTAATCTTCGCATTGGTCAACTACATGCAAGCATCAAGCTTGGGCACCTATAACTGATATGCAATGCAACGACTAACATTCAATTAGGCTTATGATTAGACCAGGCCTACCAAAGTAAGCACGAATAAAACGATGGGAGCCAAGACAAAAACAATGGGCAAAGAAAGCAACACTGCAAATTTTTTAGTAAGAATGTTGCCAAGCAAACCTGAAAGTTATGTAGCAGCGTTTCAGGATTCTGTGAGGTACTGTACGCCCTACTAGCTTAGCTAAACTTAAATTCAAAGCTAATACGATACACGAAGTACATGCATTACCTACAGTTACAGTACTCTACCATTCTTTGATTCTAGATATGAATGATGTGCCGTCGCAGCTCTTGACTAGAAAATTAGCAAAACAAAAGACCATTCAGCATCATGAGCTCAACACACGCGTTGCCACTACTTGCTCATGCGCGGACGGATATACGGAGTTGCTGAATATAGGCTAGAACATGAGTATGGTAGGCGTAGCTCTGAATTCCTCTGCTACGTTTACAGCGAGAGTCATTGCTGCGATACGCTCGACGCTAGCTGTGTCTGCACGCCTGCTTTGCGGCACGTTCACGGCTCGTTGACGTCATAATCCAGACCAGCACCTGTGTGTCATTGTTTTGTTGACAAGGCTGGAGCGAGAAGTTTCAATCGTAATGGTCAGAGTGTTTAGCATCTCTACGCAATTAAAAGACGGAAACACCTAGTGCGAACGCAGCCGTTTCGCTGAAGTCGGCGTCCAATTTTATTTTGTTGCATGCTAGGAAAGCGTTTTAGCAAACAAACATCTGACCAACGTGCTGGAAGTAGCCTACGAGTGGCAGCTAGAAATCGAGCCTAGCCTTAGCCTACGGATACATCGTCAAGGTCGCTCAGCAAACTTGGGCATCCTTTTGAAGTAAATATTCCCGATAACCTTTGTTATGTGGTACCAGCAAGTGGCGATCACATTGCAGTGCTCTAAAGTGATGCTGAACCCAAGAGGGTGACCGATTTAAAACATGGCCACAACCAGCTGATATTTTTGGGTGGAAAATGGTTGGTAACTTGTTGTAATCCTAACAACCAAACATGTTTTTGAAAGTTTCGGGTGGGGGTCAATTGCTTGGTTATCCCCCCTGGTTGTGGGCCAGGTTTTAGCAATGTTACGATCTACGTGGGTTGAAAACTTACCACAAGTGTCTCATTACGGAAATGTACAAGCTCAGGCGCATTCCGAAAATGCCCCCGTTTGCTATATCTACCGCATGCACTACACGTATTCAGACGCTGTAAAATATAAAGCAAAATGTTATCCTACGTTTTTATCAAGTAAGTAGTCTCCACCAAGGTTGCTGGGTTGAAGTGATTCGCAAATTTTTTTAATAGGAAACCGATGTCACGTAACACTACGCATCCTCAGGCCCAAAACCTGCAAGCAATACTTACGGGTGAAAAGAAACCAACTCAGTAGCTTTGGTTTCTCGGCTAAAACAAGAGCAGAGAAAGCAAATAAATTCAAGACTAAAATGTATCAACCAAAACACAAGCTACGGCAAGTAGGCCTACAGACTGGAAAATACCTCGTTCCCATATAATTGCTCTCACTGGAACTGTAAAGCTAACTAACGCCAATTATTGAGCAACGCAACAGACTCACATTCCCTGAAACAAGCCGCTGTGACTCGAACAGAGCGTTGGTAGAACGCGTTAAGTAGAAATGCGTTTGTAAGGCCGGTAACTGATCCCAAGAGGGTAAACATTTTTCTCGGCAGTTGTCTTTTATAGTTTTGTTGTTTGTTTGTTTTTCAAACTGACAGGTAGACGTCGGCCATTTGCAGTGGGGCCCAGTCAGCACATGAATCATGCAAATGTCTGCACTGAGACACTATAAACTGCTGCGCTTGCAATATGTTAACATTACAAATTTGAAAAATTTCTTTCATGGACATTGTTCGCGGTAGCCTAAAAACATTGATAAGTTTTGACAAATTGCTTTTCCCAAACATGTTCAGTTTTCCGTTGTGTTCTTGACCAACAAACTAATGAACAACTTTCATTATTTTCTAGAACACGACAGAGAATTATGTTTGCTTCAATCCAGCGAGGCAACAAGCCAGTCCAAGTATATTTGTTTGCAATAGGTCAGTTTGGTTGGAGAGTGGAGTTGTGTTGCTGACGCCAACACTCGCGTGTATACGTCGTTGTGTCTTGCTTTTTAGGTCAGAGTCTTGACAACATTAAGACTGCTATTTGGTAGTTTGTTTGTTGTAGACTACAGAGGTGAATCTTTGCGGCTCAGGTTTGATGAAAAGTTTTCAGATTCTAGTCAATTTTGAGGTTTCAGTTAACCTTAATGAAAAATTGAGAAAAAAAGATTTTAACCGCCGTTATACGAATTGTACAGAAACTTCCAAACAAAAACAATTCACCGTAACAATTTTGGTTGAAGTGCCATTGACACAAAATGTCAACTTTCCGCCGTCTGCTCTGGCTGTTTCCTGCTCATTCATTTCGCATTAAGTTGCAAGCATGTTTGTCCGTGCTGTTGCGATAAAGCAATAGTTTTTACGCGGTCCCCGTTAAAAAATCTGTAGTCGCCAGATAGAATGCCAAAGCGTTTTCTTCCAACCCTCAGATGCAGTGATGCACAAACAATAACGACCACCACTTTAACTAACGACATAACCACAGACCGTGGGTCCCCAACCAACATCTTCAGGAAAATAGCAGTCCCGGGGGTTGGAAAGGTTAAGAACACTGCGATAAAGTCAAGCTAACTTTTCTCCTTATTTGTGACGCAAGGCCCTTGTCATGTCGCTTGAATCAGCCGCATGCGACCAAATTCCATATTAATAACACTCGGAATAAACTTTGAAAGGACATGATCAACAACTGCAGTTATCTCTCATCACCACACGGACGCTTTTGGCAATGCGCAACAAGCAGTGTCCTGTCAGAACCACCATGCGCGATTAAAAAGTGAAAAATACCCAAATTTGTTACGAGCTATCTAGAATCTAAGAACCAAATGTTGAAACGAAATTTTTGAGCAAATGCGAAAAAACACAACATGCTTTGGAATGTAAAGCGATATTTAACAAGAAAATCTGTAAGCAAAGATGTCCGAGACATGACTGCCTGAAACTTGCTTCAGAGGTTCCACGGAAACATCAGCATACAATAGACTTCACATGAAGTACAGTAGTGGTTCCCAACCTTTAGACTTACGGCACATTATAAAATAAAAATATAATTTGTGGCACCTGGCGGCAAACCCATAGCAATTTGGGTTGAGGTTTGGCGATATTTTGAAACTATCTTTTCAATGATATCCTGAAAAACGTATTAGCTCGCGGCACCCTTAAGCTTCGTAAATGGCACGCCGGTTGGGAACCACTGAAGTACAGTATAGCTGGCGGCACTAAAACACTTCAAGATATCTTTCCAAGTCTGTTGTCAATACAATTGACAAATTTTAGGCTAATATACTTGAGATTTTGGGGTCATTACAACAGTTCAAGCAATAAATTTAGGAAGAACATTGGTAAGCACAGCCATCAACATTGTGGCAGACGACTCAGTTATCTCAGAGCAGAATAAGCCTGACTAGGAGTAGCGCACTCGTTATATCAATAGGACTTTTTAATGAAATTTCTGTGAAAATGAGTAATTATATTACGGCAACCAGTGTTCTCTCTAAGAAAATTTACACTGAACAAATGTTTGTTTTAGTGCGCATGCTATTGCAACAACCATGCATGGACAGTAGACACACAACCAGTGAAGCGTTTCAAGCGTTACAAGGCCTATGCAATGCATATACAGTACGATATTAAATTTGGAATATTAGAAGTGCGTGGTAATGAGATTTTACTGCGCAAATGGTCTGGTGGTACAGCGCATGCGCACCTCAGAAGGAGCATTGACGGGGACCCACCTCTGGGACGCGAGCCAGAGGTTGTATGAGCTTGAGCACCGCTTACGGCAGCGGTCTAACCTGCAATTACAGCGACGTTCAACATTGCTGCAATAAGTTATCTCCATTACGCTCTCAAACTACTTCAGCGCGACGTTGGTAGCTTACTGTGATGTCTTCATATAAGAAGTCGCTAACGTGCAAGAAGGCCGTGTAGGGAGCGGCGTTGAAAAGCGGCATTTAAATCTGTTGAACAGCCTGGAACTAAGCCAGTAGTTTTCCACATTTATCAAACTGTATTACATTAGCACCCCAGTCGTGGTTTATTTTGTAACAACCGTTCACTACGAAAAACTGCTTTCGTTCATTGAGAGAGTGAAGGTGTGATGCCGTCAAATACAGACAAAGTGCACGATAACCTATGAGCAAATACTTTTTGCATTTGGTTGTTTCGACTGTTGCAACAATGTGCTCGGATGTATGTTTATTAAATAACTCAATATAAGTATGAGACGCGTTCGTTACTTGTCTAAAAATTTGCATTTCGTAATTGTACCACCAGTGTTTGTTGTTTCTTATTCGTATATGACTCAGCTAATAAACAGAAACAATACAAAAAGCCATAATGTTAAGAAAAAAAGCATTGTTAGTCAGTGGATATTAAAAACAAATGTAAACACAGTGGAAAGATATTGATCATTGTAAACAAAGGTTGTCACTGTGTCACATTTGATTAGCCATTTTCGTAATGCGACATGTGTCAAGTTGTCCAAAGTCTCTATTAAACTCTCAAGCTGTGTTATGCTTAGTGTTACAAAAATAAGAAATAAGCTTTATCTATCTACAAACGAGAGGCAGATCCCCGGTAATAACAGAGGGAAACTAAACCAACAGAAGGTGTTTCCACTCCAGACCTTTTCTAACAGATGTTTTGCTTGTTTTTGACCCACTTTCAATTCTGCTGACATTTTATTATATTACAAGTTGCAAATTGTACATAGCTTTGCATTGTATTGCGCCCAGCAGATCCAGCGGTTATGCTCAGTAACCTTGCCCTCAGTGAAACGAGTTTGACTTCACTGGGCTGAATGAAAAGGAAAAAGCATTTCTCCTCCAACCGCGTGAGGCGGTTGAGACTGCTCTGCTACGCTCTCCACAAAGGAGGCGGGGCATTTTTCAGCCAATCATGTTACCCCACCGCTGGTGTGCTTTTGGCAATCATATACTTGGCCCAACCACATCCTCTAACGTTGCGTCGCGTTAAAAATCTGATGGAAGTTTTAAGAATGGCAGCACTTCAAATGGACAAATCACTTGTACTACGACATAGGCGTAGCCAGGAGGGGACCAAAGGGGCCATGGCCCCCCAAATTTTCAGAAAATATAGTCATTTTGTGCTTTGAGAGGCGTTTTTCTAAAAAAAATAGTGCTATTCGCCTAAAATCAACCATTTTGCCCCCCCCCAAAAGTGTTTGGCCCGCCAAATTTTTGGGCTGGCTACGCCACTGTACTACGATAGCACGCTCAAATGTCGAAGGCTGTTTAACCAACTCCAGACATTGAAAGAAGTTCTGACAAAAACTGCAAAGTAAGTAGTCTCCACAAAGGTGACATACAAGTGAATCCATGAACGAATCCATGTTACAACAAAAGATTCGAGCAAATGATCTTATCAAAACAATTTTCAAAGAAATGCAAAGTAATCAACCAACATAGCTAGCTTTCAATCAAAGTAATGCAAATACGGAAAACCCATTTTATTGATTACATGCAGTGGCGTTTTTGTTCAGTGAAAGTTTGTAACATCAACATGGTGATGTACACGTTTGCTTTTCATCACTAACTCTTAGGTCTTTTATCATTCCGGCTGTTAATTTATGCCACCCTTTCACTGCGCAGTCGCTTATGAAAGAGTTAAATTATCTAAATTAGATGACAAAACATAATAGATATCCCGATTGAGCTTTGAGTAAATTAGACTTCTCAAAAATGGTATATCACTAATTTTTGAAAGGAAACTACATGCGTATGTTGTTTTTTTTTGTCTCAAAGTCCGCAAATGATCCAAGTCAATCAGTTGGCAAAATCAAGCAAATGTTCTTGTCTGTACATATCGAAAACCTGCGATTGATATTTGCAAAAAAACTTTCTCCGTGCATGGTACTAATTTCCACGCTAAAACACAAGAGAAAACTTTGAATTGCAAAACACCAGAGAACTTATCTACAAAACATGATCTTGCTGGCTGACAACCGACAATCAAGCGTTACTTTGGTGAAACGTTCGCTGATAATCAAGATTTCCGCCAAGTCATCGCATTCAGCCACGCATGTAACGGGACTGAAGCTTCGCGCCACCACGTCACGGCCGTAGGAGTTTTTCTCGCTTTTTTATCCTTTTCCTACAGCACCATTCTCC
>JGI24159J19872_10011239_pt1 | contig 11738 bp, 7 predicted proteins | sample Ectturendosymbi4_FD_19872 | JGI IMG/M metagenome (IMG submission 19872) | reverse complement strand
GGGAAAATTTTGCAAAATTACACCTAAAAATACGAATTTTTGTGCATTCTGGAAGCAAGTTTTAGACAATACTGTTTTTACATTTTTTTATTTTTAGGGTCTGAGGGGGCGGCCATGGGACAGTGGCTTCCCCCCTCCGTACGCTAGTGCCTGGGGCATTCTGATCATTTGTTCGAATCATCGTAGCCATCGTAGCTGGGATCTCTTTATTCGGAACAGAAGTGGCTCGGCATTCAGGGCTTTACGAAAGTGTCACGCCGTGAACTGATCGCATATATCCCACCTCTGCCGTTTGTATATTTGAGATAGCACTCTGTCAGTCATTACTCAATATTCATGACTATAGGTGAGGACTGGAACAAAGACTGATTTAAAAACTGAAAGCGTTGCCGAATTTAAAATCTCCGGTTTTGCCACCACAGAGCGATAAAGCTCACGCAGAACTGCGTTTGTTTAACCATTTCGTGTATCAATCTCCTTGTTTTGCTTCCCGTCACTCGTGAATACCACCCCGAGGTACTTGTACTTCTCGACCTGTTGCAGTATTATGTCGCTTAATTGCAGCATGCACTGCCTTGGGTTTCTGCAGAGACACAATAATTCATTCTTTGTAGTGCTGATTTTCATTCACGCTTGGTTGCACACAGTTGAAAACCGATCAAGTTCATGGTGAAGACCCTTGTCAGAAGAAGATGCTAGCAGTTCCAAATCATTCGCAAAAAGCAAACGATTGATCTTGCAGCCTCCAACAATGATACCCTCGTCGACACGGTTGTTATTGTCTATCCAATTCATATAGACCAGCGGTTCTTAGCCGCGGGGGACATGCCTCCCCAGGGGGCGTCAATAAATTTCCAGGGGGGAGCGAGCCCTTATGCACTCTAGAACATGGGAAGTTTGATCGATAATTTACTAATAAATACATTTGGCTTTACAACTCATTTAATATCAGGGGAGCTTGAAACATAGGAAAATTACTAAAGGGGAGCGTGGTAGAGAAAAGGTTAAGAACCACTTATATAAACTACAAAGAAGAATGGTGAAAGCACCCGTCCTTATCGGAGTCCAACACCACGGTGAACGGCTGTGACTTAACTCCGCCGACACGGACACGAACTTCTGAACAGGAATAAAATCACTTGACGGCCAGTCACAGGCGGCCGTCAGCAACGTACTCCCGCAAAACTCACTCAAGCTTTTTTTCAGGCACCCGGTCATACTGTATGCTTTCTGGAGATCGACAAAACAAGCGTAGACATCTTTGGTATACTCCCAAGATCTGTGGAAAATTTGCTGGAGAGCGATAATTTGGTCTGTGGTGATACGCCCAGGACGAAAATCGCACTGGAAATCCTACAACTTGGTGGCGTTTTTTCGCGGCATGTCTTTTCTAGGCACTTGCCATACACTTTTCCAGCGAGGCTAAGGAGAGAGATGCCCCGGTAGTTAGTGCATTCCTTTCTGTTTGCTTTCTTGCTTAATGGCATGATCACCATAGTTTGCCGCTATTTCAGTGCCCTTCCAAAACGCTATGCCACTTGATAGACACGATCCATCCCATGAACTTCCATGTTCAAGGTCTTGAGCATGTCAGGTTGGATTTCATCACAACCAGCAGCTTTCTCGCAGTCTTCAGTGTTTTGAGAGCTAAGACTTCGATCGCAGTGATGGTACTTTCCTCCCCTAAATGTACCTCCTGCGTGTACAGTGGTGTGAGAATGACTGGATTCATGGGCGTCGGAAGGATTTTTTCCAGGGGGGGACCACTAGGGCATTTCTCCTAAATTTTTCCAGGGGGGCAAAAGTGGTGAAATTTGATTTTTCTAACTTGAAACTAAGAAAACAACCTTTTTGCTGATAATTTCAAAATCCAGAGGGGACAAGGCCCGCCTTCCGACGCCCATGACTGGATTCAGAAGATCTTTGAAATACTGTCTCCATCTGCGAATGATGTCCTGCGCATTGCTAAGTATAGGACATCATTTTGGTCTCTGATGGATCTAGCAACACTGGATTTTTTCTGTGACATATCGATTGTGTCCACTTTATTTCTTCCTCGTTAATCGCAATCAAAAGAAACTTTGAAAACAGTGTGCAGCATTTTGCTTGTCATGTACTAATCCTCGCTTCTTCCGAATGAGGAATGCACTCTTCTGTGTTATATGCATAAGCGCTTTTACAGTTTTGCGCATTCCTTACGGTAGGAATGTTGTATTTTCAAAGTTTGCAACTGCAGGTTCTCCTTTGAATTAATTCCAACGTTATTTATAGCATTGAGCTAACGACGGCATTTAAACATGCTGGCCTCATTTCCGTTATTGGCATTTAGTAACCGTTTTAGTTGTGTGGACTCTTATGGTTAACGCTGTTTTGTTGGAAGATCATCATTTTACCTCATACTGTTCTACATGTTGTCTACTTGTTCACTCTTTCGAACTCAACACGCGTTTACTGTTTATCTAAATGCCGTATATTCATGGAAAGCAATCGGAAGCATGACTGCACCTGGAGAGGCTGTAACGGAAACGGACTGCTACTTAGAACTGTTCTATCGCTTTGCTTCGACTTGCTCTAGGGCAGGGGTGGAGAGCCTGCGGCTTCCTTTACTATATACTGTGGCCCATGCCAAAATTTTTTCTGTCCAATTTTGTTGGATTGACGTGTTGAAAAGTGAAGATAAAATTCAGAATTCTTTTATCATAAGATAAGGTTTCATTATATGATAAAATTTGATATTCTTTTGCAGCCCAGTCCCGTCGCCACGGGGGAATTTTGTGGGCTTAGCCCCCCCAAACAAAGATCCAAGACCCCCAAATTGAAATATGAAGCACTATAAATGAGGGGAGTTTTTGGCAAATTTTAGAATGTCAATCCCCCCTACACAAACGTATGGAAGACTTTATGGCGAGTGGCGACGGTTCTGTTGCAGCCCACCCGCGATATTTCACAATTTATACGGCTCTTGGTGGTAAACGGGTTTCCTACCCGTGGTTTAGGGTCCAGGCAAAGTCTTAGGTCTTTCAAATAAGGAGACAAGACCTGTGGTCGTATAGATACAAGTCGGTCTTTTCAGTTGGCAGCGGTTTGTAAGCGTACAACGCACTAACACACACCACTAAGGCTACAGTCACACGAAATGAGCAATGAAACGGAAAATATTTATTTGAAGGAATTTTGTGAAAGCATGTCTCGGGCTTACGTGACTAGGTATGAAGCAGGTGTTCAAAATTCTGCTGCAACAAGGCAGCTGTTTGCCTTGGACCACGTTTCTGTTCCAAGTGACTTTTACTGACTACCTGTTGAAATACCATACAAGTCTCAGATTTCGCAAATTTGCCAAGGAAGAATGTCCACTGAACGTATCCTGAGTGCGATTTGAGCATTTTGAGCAATTCAAAAAATATTGTTGCTGAAGTTCTGCAAACGCTAAAATTTTGAAGATACGCTGTATGAGTAGCCTATATGCTGTATAACAGCGCAGCAAGCAACGACATTATTTACGAAATGTTGCAGAGTTGCAACATTTTGTGTCTTTTTAACAAGAGGATTTAAACATTAGCTTTTCGACAAAAATGAATTGATTTTCTCAAGCTCAGCAGCAATTGGGAGCGGTTGCTTGACATACTACAAAACGTTTTTTGTCTTCGCTGAATTACAGGAAGATGAACAAGCACGTCAGTTCTACCTTCACAATAAATAAACTTTGACAGCAGGCAACACTGTTGAAAGAAAAGTTGTTCTGAATGCTGTATGTATATGAAATTATTAATTTTTATGTCAACTTTTTTTAAAAACCTCTATTGCAATCAACTACTTCAAAAAAGCCGATCAGTTGTCAACATCAGTTTCAGAATTCTTTAGTCATGATATACAGTGACTGCAAAAAACATAACAAGACAATGTTGCTACGACGGAGCCATTTCTCTATGGATTGAATCCACCCTGGCATTTTCGCTGGGATGTGAACCAGCAACAGGGCCATAATTAAAAGGTCGGAGGGGGTGAAGCCTCCCTGGAAAATTCCCCCCCTGGAAAAATGTGTTGGACATAGTTTGAAAACATTGGACATAGTTTAAAAAATTTGGGCCCCTCTCAGAAAACTCTTCGCCCCCCTGGTTTCCCAAGCTGGTCACATGGCTGATTAGCTATTTGATGAACAATAATTTCTTTATTTTTGCTTAGAATTCCTCGTCTTTTGCTTTTCCTGGCGTTGGTAGTAGGCGCACAACCAGAGGGGGCATTTGGGACATTCCCCCCCCGAAATTTTCAAAACACTGCATAGCAATTTGGACATTTGCAGAACCTTTCAAAGAATAAAGATGAAATTTTGTATTCAAATAATTTTTCAGAAAAGTCTTATTTGAATTTTTCTCTGTCCTACTGGTAAAAATCTCGTTACAAGATTTATCTTGAGACAAGTCATTTCGTAAATGTCGAAAATTTCGCAAATCGAAAATTTCGTAAATGTTTGGTATTAACCACAGATATATTTGAATTGTGAAAACTTGGGAGATCGTTTAAAATGTTGGTATGTCTAAGGCGTTTTTTTATCCTTTTGTTCGTGTACCACTCTGAAGGTTTTCAGAAATGGAGTGTGTGTGTATGCTTTCATTTTGTTTCTTGCCTATCTTCTGAGGAATAGATTTTGTATGCACTCTCGAAACGTTAACAATAAATACTGCATTGTTATCATACCAGTGGAGCAAAGTTCCAAAGTTTGCAGCCAGTAGACTATGCCTGGTGACAAACAGCATACTATGTTCACACTGTGTTAAATTTACGTTTGCCTGGGGTTACTGTAGGTTACTGTTTAAGAATGTTTGCATTTTACGTTCAGTACTAAACAGTTGCTTGGGTTTCATAGCCAAGCTCCAACGCTGCAAGGGAAATTCGAATTTCATAAGAGCCTCAAAGTTATTAGGTGTTGTTTAGGTATACAGTAGTCCTGGCAAAGGTGGCGAGCCCACCCACATGTGGCGAGCCTGGCCCAGCCATTCGTGATAAAGTTACAGTTGCATTCCTGTTGCAGTCCTTTCAAGGGTGTTTCAGTTGGCAGAGGAAGCCTCGTATCTACGATTAAAACAAAAGTATCCGTGATTAAGTATATCCTAACATTCATACCGGTCTCTTGTATCTGACAACTTCACCACTCGCAATGTCGTCTGCATAAATTATCTCACAGCAAATAGCCTACATTCAACTGAAGTTTCAAAAATCTAGATCAGTGGTCTTCAACATTTTTTGTTCAATCGCCCCGGCCATCTTCTGGCCTCATTTGAAGTTGGTTGGCCGTAAAAAATTCGTTTGACCTTTTGACTAAAAATATTCACTATTCCATTTTTTCGGAAACCCTTTGCAAAATGTTTGTGATAAATGCTATATTAGAGCGACGCCCGAGTTCTCATGTTGATAAGATTTGAGGGATGAGAAATTGAAAATAAGTTTTTTACACTATCACTGGAAATGCGTGAACTGTGTTGCAAATAGTGGTGAGATTCAAATTTTTCAAGAACAGGTTCTCTCACTACCGGACTCACTAACAACAGGTTCTCTCATTATCACAGTCTCCGGAGGCAAGCCATGCTGGTTGTCCCAATATAAGTGCAAGGTTGATCTTTGTGTTGCCAACTGGTACAGACTAGCAAGGGAAATGACTGATCTTAGTTATTTTCCTAAATTTTCGTCTTGCTTTTCACTATTAAAAGTAGTAGCAGGTCTATGGGAGCCTGAGAGATTTGCCAAAATAAGTCAGAAGTAAAAGGTGTTCATGGGGAAAATTGAGAACCCCTGACTTAAGCCAAGAACCTGTTCTAGCGATTAAAGAAATTCCAAGAACAGGTTCTGCGAACCGGTCGAATGCCATCAGTGGTTGTAAGCACTATGCAAGCCCAACACTTGCAGACAGGTCTGCGACTCTACAAGTACAAGGACAAGCAAGACTTAATATAAATTTTAAAGAAAATGTCTGGTCATATACTTATAATTTAGGTGGATTTTTGTACCAAAGGAAAACGAATACCACCAACAAAGTTTGGCTCTTTTCTGTCCTTGGAATGATCGGTTTGGCCTTTTTCAAGCACTGTTTTGGCTTTTTATTGCAATTTTCATCTGGCAGCCCTATTGGATAGTTAATGCAGTTAAGCGCTACACAGGGCAATGTCAGTTTCATTTTTAGATCACCAGTCCTATATCTTGTGCTTTATAGCCTTTGTTACGAACCGTGGAGTCAGAAGCGCATCAAACGATTTGGTTCCAAAGTGGCACATCCAGTTTTTATTTTTGGAATCAATTCAGAATTTTAGTATATTTTAACTTGCGCAAATCGCCCCTAAATCTGGTAACTCACAAAATCGCCCCCCGGGGGGCGATTTCGCCCACATTGAATGCCACTGATCTAGACAGAGGATTTGATGAATTTGCTAAAACAACACGAAAAATTAGGCAGCTTTACTAGTAGCCTATGCATCTGCCACACTAAAGCCATGACTGCGCTAGTTGAGTACATAACCAGGTGTTTGTATTAAGCTTCTACTTTTCGCTCTGTCCTAATCGTTCGGTCTGCATCTTGATTAAAAGTGAAAAGTTCTCATTTTCGGAAATGTTGCGAAAAGAACTTTATCTGTGACCGCTTGCGCAAAAGCACGATGACGTCATCGAATGAAAGTTCATGAAAATTGCCCCCCCAAAATGAAGAGCTGGTTGCGCCCCTGGTTGGTAGTGTTCGTAGAATTTCATTCCTGCTCTGGTAATTGACGAGGGTTTTTGCAACCCGTTGTCAGTGCAAGATATTCATTCAGCTTAGTTGTGATGAAAGCTCTTTCAACTGAACAACGATCGTTCATCCAAGAGCTATATGCATCAAGGCGCTTGCTTTAAGACTTACACGGCAGAAGCATTAAGTTTGTTTGGCAAGTTCACTTGTATGATTGGCAGTAAAAAGATTGACCATACGCTGAATTATCTTACGATTACTGCGCACTCTACCTAACAAACCGTCAGGGATAAATGTGTTTCTCTTAGGTCGATCTCTTGAAATGAAACAAAAAGCAGGAATTAGAAGTTATTGTTTTCTTTGCTCCATGGTTCCCTTTAAAATAAAATTATGGGTTAGTCAAAATGTTATGGGCAGATGAAGAAACATTTGCACAACATTTTTTGTTTTAGAACTGTTTTGGTTTTAATTTAACTCAGAAAGTTGTACAACAAAAACATTGCTTCCGCAACAGAAGTTTAGACTTCTTTTTGAGATGTATTTAGCAGAAAGCTTTGATGAATTTTAACTAGAAATAACGAAAAGATGTCGGCCATAGACACCCCAAAANGTGAAAAGTAGTCTGATGACTTTTATATTAAAATTTGTAACTTCTACCGATCAAAATAAATTCGAACGTTAGCACTATAGGATCTAAAGAATTTTCAGGCAAAATCGCTACCGGCATTTAATAAAAAAAGAAAAAACACATTCTTGTTTTCCACATAGTAACAGTAAACATGCTACCTACATAACCTACATATGTTAGGCTAAACCAGACTCTCAGCTTTAAATTTGTTGTAACTTTTGTTCTGTCATAATCTTTTGCAGCCATAGTATATTCAATGTTGCAAGCTAGTCCACGTTGAAAAACCTGAGATATAACATTTATAATTATTGGCAAAAGTGGATCTGAGATACAACATTTACAATTACTGGCAACAGTGGTATTTAATCCTATGATATTGTTTGGAAAAACGCACTAAAGAGTGGTTTGCTGATGTTGATCAACACGTTTAATGATTTTTTTTCACAAAACAAAATCATTTCCATTTCTTCACTGAAACCACCGCATTACTGTCGATATCTTGGCAGTTTCGGTTTTTGACGCCGGGTAAAACGCAGGTTTAATAAAGAAAATTTATCGCAATTTTTTTCTTTATTTGAATCAACTACTTCAATTGGAATGACCTTGGAATGAAGTAAATACATTTTTTTCCAAGTAAAATTCAATCAGTCGCATGAAACACACATTTTTTCTGTTTAAAAATTCGTAAGGCAAATAATGTTTACTTGGAATTTTTTTCACCAAACCATTTTAATGCCTTGATGTTGATTACATCCTACAGTCAAAAACAAGTATGTCAAACTTGGCTTGATGATTCGCTGGTGCGTGACGTGCGATGAAAGTACAAGGTATAGGAGCTGCGCAGGTGCAATGATCTGAAGCCCTCTTTTGTCGAAATTGCAGCCTTGTGCAGTGTTTCAACGAATAACAAATGCGCAGAAGTCATCTTTATGTTGATAACCATTTTGAGTTCTCATATGAAAGGTCAACAGATGCAACACCTGGTCTTGTTGCGCGTGGTATGAATAAATCGAGAAGCATACCGCTCATATTCGAAAGCGACAAAGTACCGTTGTGGCAAGACATTCTTCGAATAGTTTCTACACGAAGACATGGTGTTCTTCTCAATAACGCCTAGTCTTGTTTAGGTAGAACAAAAAAAACTCCTTTCCATATCAACCGTGCAGCAAGACTGGTGCAAACGCGCTATGGTTAATGCTGCGCTTTGAATGATTGCAATATTGACCTAAAAATAGAAGGAAAACATATAGGCGTCCACTGTGCAATATAAAATCCACTGGCTAACAATACAAACGAATTTTCAAGTTGGTAGAGCAGAAAAGCTACTTAAATAATGGTCAATTCATTTCGTGGCCTGTTTGTACAAAAAATGACTCATCAACGTGGTCCACAACTGACTCTGATGCCTGGTACTTCGATCATATATCCAAAGTGCCTACAATAGGTTGTTTTCGACTGAGTTGTTTTTCTCTTTGAAAGCAAATTAGGCAAGAATCCTCACCTTTAGAGCCCTTGATTAGTAATCTAGCGTTAGTGTTTGGCAATTTATGGCCTAAAAACAACAATTAATTAATTAATTATCGACCCCACCCTTGTTTTGCTTGAAAATGGATAATTTCTTGGATGCGCTCAGCACTACACCCCTGAACATACCTACATGTGACAACTACAAGTCAGCTCCCAACTTTTTATGCAAAGGTTTAAAGATAATTTTGAGATAGCAGAGGAGCCTTTGCCTTTTACCCAGGGAGTGCCTGAAAACTGAAGCATAGTGAGAGGACTTATATGGCCGCTGAGATGACTACTGACATCTCATTTAGATTATGAAATCAAGTCAAGTCAGGTTTGCGCTGCAAGTACACAGCATTAAAACACATTTCAATTGACAAAGCTTAAACAAACAGCACTGGTTGGACGAAAGACGGCCAAAGCAGTCATTTATTCAAGCCCACCTCATATTTAATGACTGTCAAATTTCACTAGTACAGGTGAAGCACAAAACATGATTTCAAAACGAAATAAAAAGAAAGCAAAGAAACCAAGAATGTGCTCAGTTTAAGGTCAACTCTCAAAAACATCTTACAAAGCACATATATATCTCACGTAAGGGTCGAATACCAGCAAGCAGCCGCAATTTTACTCGATAGGAAAACATGCGTAATGGTAACGTTTTTTATTAGAAACACATTATTAGAAACACAAACCCATGCAGCAGTTCCTACATATTGCAACATTTTTTTACCATAATCAGTTCTAACACGTTATGATGAAAATTTTCTGAAATTTGTTATCTTGTACCTTCACCATGTATGCAGTCCAGTTTTGAAAATAGTTATCAAAACAAGAAGGCAGGATATTGCCATTATTCTTATAGCCTACCAGGGTTTTTAAAGGTGTTTTAGGGACCCGATTTGGGTCGCTAGAATTGAAAATCGGGTCCCTAGAATCAGAGAAAATCGGTTCCTTACAGGTCCATACCGGGTACCTAATATTTTCCTTAAAAAAACCTGCTTATACATAAATTTTCCAAATTAAGTTGGTACAAATCAGAAACTTTGAGGATTTTAAGTAATGCAAAAATATTGTTTGCACTTGATGCAGGCCCGTCACCAGGATTTCGCAGCAGTGGTGCCAAAAAACAAAAGGGGGCCACATTTTTAAATATAATATTGGATGTATGTAGCAATCGGGGGGCCAAAACATGAAATGGGGGCATAGATTTTAAATGGGGGGCCTGGCACTATTGGTTCCCACTCTGGCGACGGCCCTGACTTGATGGTCTATTGCTTAAAGTCATGTATTTCAAATTTCGGTTTTGAAGCACTTGCATTGGTTGGATAGCAATCTTATATGCTCGACTCCAATCATTTATGCGGTATTGTAAGTGTGAATGGAAGGGACGAAAGTAGATTACACGAAATATTTTCATACAGGGCCGTAGCCACGAGGGGGCATTCAGGGGTAGTACCCCCAAATTTCTTTTGTGCCTCCCAAATTTTGTTGCGCCCAGAAGTTTTTGTTTCAAACATAAAACATGAACAAAATCTTACCCCTAAAAATGTATTTTGCCCTCCAAATCTCAAAGCCTGGCTACGGGCCTGTTTTCATATCAGCAAAATGTCTAATTTTGCACACTACGCCACAGGCTTGAGAAAACTTCCCAGAGGCTACTGATTTGCGGTTTCCATGAAAGTTTATTATCAATTATAACACCAAGACCTGATTCTGTCAGTTTGCTGTATAGACCTAACCACACCATTGATAGACATTTTAAAGTTACAGTTTGAAGAACGTGTTACAGTTAATATATAAGCAGGGATGAAGTCAGTGCCGGATTAGCAATACCTAGTAGCAAATGTAGCAATTGCTACGGGCCCGCGCTTTTGGGGGCCCCGCGGTCCTTTGTGTGAAGTTTGTTCTTTATTATATGATGGATATTAGGAAAAGCAAGGTGGATATTAGAATTTAGATGTCCGAGGCGAACTCTCAGAAAGGAGTCCCCTATATTTTACACATGATATACAGAAACTTTATTCACTGAAAACAAGTCAAATTTTTCATTTTGCTTGGGAATTCGTTATGTGTGAAAAAATATATTTGACATTGTAAATTGTTGGGAGTCATGTGATATTAAATTGCTCTTTGTCTACACATTAAATTTGTTGAGGGGTCCTTTTTGGCGCATTTGCACATATTTTTTGCTTTTATTTTGACAAACATATGACTTCCTTGATGCTTCACAAATAAAGAAAAACTGTTTCGCACAGCAAAAACTAAGTGCAAAACTCTGAAAACGGGGGCTCGAGACGACCGCCTCATTCTCTTTTCCTATCTACCCCTGATTATATGTATAGAATTTCAGAAGTCACTATTTTGCTAAAGTTGCCATAAGCAATTAACAAGGGAGGGTCTATTTTGCCATCAGAGACAAAAGCACTGCTGGAGCTATTTTGCCATTAGGAGGATCCGATTGGTTGGACTGTAACAATGGCACAGTAGCCCCTTGCTGTTCATGGCAACATATAGGCCTACACTACCTAAATTGGATCAGCATAAAGTTCTTGTAATATGACATAAACCAGCGTTTCTTAACCTTTTTCTACCTCAGCACCCCTTTTGGTCATGCCTAAGCAGTCAAGCACCCCCTACCATTCGCTAACACCTTTGTCCTAATGTATTCCTTACCTTTGACTGCCACATATGTGACCTTCCCGAGCACCCCCTGACATTGATTTCAGCATCCCCTGGTGGTGCTAGCCCCCCAGGTTAAGAAACCCTGACATAAATTTTAAACCTAAAACCAAATCCAAAACCCAAACTTAAACCTAAAGACAAAACCTAAATCTTAAAGCTGAACCTAAAACCTAAACCCGACAGCTAATCCCTAAAAATGTAAAC
>JGI24159J19872_10011238_pt1 | contig 11738 bp, 9 predicted proteins | sample Ectturendosymbi4_FD_19872 | JGI IMG/M metagenome (IMG submission 19872) | reverse complement strand
AATATCTCTCAAACCTCGAAAATTCATAACCGCCTAGTTTGATAACAAACGTGTTGCTACGCCTTGTGGTACTGCCGAAAAACATTCTGCAATACACCCGATCTCGACTTACAATGTTGGTGAATAACTAAGAAAATAAACATCAATATTCTGATTGCTAAGGGGGGGAGGGGGCTTGAGCCCTTTCAGCCCCCCCTGGCTGCGCCTTTGGTGTCACTGATGTGATTAACTATCCCTTCTGTAATCTTGTGTTCTGGTAAGGAATGTAACATAGATCTTATGTCTATGACAAAGATACAAATCAACCAAATTTTTGATATTCTTCGTGCTGATATTGCATTTTGAGGTGGACAAAGTCTTATTTTTTGACTCCGCATATTTTTTGATTCCAATAATATTGCTTCCACATGTGCAACAGTTTCGAAAATAAAAATCCTTTTCTTCAGCTTCAGCAGAAACAAAATTAGGATTTCGTCTCCTCCTGAACGTTCCAGGTCAAAGATGAGCATTGGTATGGACTTGGATTGGACAGGATCCGGCTATAAAATTTTTATTGGATTTGGATTGGATTCGGACTGCAAATTGTTTCCAAAATTTAGGATCAGGACCGGAATTGGACTGAGTTTACAGAAAATAATTGCAGCATTTTGGTTGTTAAAAAAATTGCATTTTGTTAACCTTTTGGAGTTGATTTGGACATGGACTAGACATTTTTGCCCAAGTTTGCAACGCCATGACTCGCCAACCGATTCAGCTAGAGAGCTGTTCAGACCATCAAGGGATTCAGCAAATCTTCTAGTTAAAATTGGAAGAAAAATTTTCGTTTTGGGTTTATGGTTCCCTGTGGGGGTCTTCACAAGTGGAGGTGTTTTTTCGTCGTTTTGGCCAACTTCACCCGACCCTGGGCGCCAAACCAATGAGACAATTTTTTGGCTAAAGGTTTTTGTGGAAACTAGTTTATCATCCGAGTCTTTAGAATCATTTATAGACTTCCTAGCATATCTGGATCGAAATTTATAACCCGAAAACCAAAAATTGGTGAAAAATTGCACTTTTACAAAGGCTAACCTGGGGTAGATTACACACTAGCCATAACTCGCCGTCAGAAGATGCTAGAGAGCGGGTCAAGCCCTCTGAAGACTCATGAAGTCTTGTAGTTGAGACTGAAAAAAAATTTTAAGTTTGGGATGTCGTTTTGTTTGTTGATGTTTACATTATAACATTATGATGTTTATGCATATTTCTTTATATTTGGATGATGTCATCATTTCCTGGGAAGCGACTAATCGAGCGGATTTTGTGGTTCAATGTTTTTTGGGATTCTAGGCTGTAATACGAGCCTTTGGAGAGTTTGACTGATTTTGTAGCGTTTCTGATTGAAAAGTTACGGCAAAATAAATGACTATTATTTAAGGAAAATCCCGGGAATTTCCTCAGGATTTTGTAAACAATTTAAGTTTTTTGGCCCTACCTTTCGAACCAGAAACGCTAGAAAGTCAATCAAGGGCTCTAAAGACTCGTATTATACCCTAGAATCCAATATAGTTTTGAGCCACAGTATGGCCTCGATCGGATCGGCGATGATGTCATCAAAAAAAGGCAATGCGTACCCCACTCAAGATGTCATCAACGAAGAACCCCAAGTCCAAAGCTCAATTTTTTTTTCATTCTATATTACAAGACTTCACGAGTCTTTAGAGGGTTTGAATAGCTCTCTAGCTCATTTTGCCGCCAAGGTATGGCTGCCGAAAGTTTGCCTTCAAATGGCTATTTTGCCTTTTGTGAAACTTTTTGATTTTCCGGAAGCTGAGTTTTTTAGCCATAATTTTTGCTCCAGATGTGCTAGAAAGATATGCTCCAGATATGCTGATTGTAACAATCAGGGGCTCCAAAGACTCGTATGATAGCCTAGATTTCAAAAAAATTTTGTTCGAAAAAATTGGCTCATTGGGTTGGCGCCGAGGTCCGGGTAAAATTCGACGAAAAGGCAAAAATACCCCTTTTATGACATACCCCACAGGTGCCACCAGACCGCAAAAGAAAAGAAATTTTTTTCAATCTCAACTAGAAGATTTGCTCAATTCATAGAAGGTCTGAGCAGCTGTCTAACTCAATNGGCTGGCGAGTTATGGATTGTTATGGAGTTAAAAAGTTTGGGCAAAAAACTGGCCGCTATGGACATAAAATTTNTTTATCTAACCCTAATCCAATCGTAACCCGACACACTTATCTAAACATCAAACCCTAAGCCCTACTAATCAGTTTTCTCAGCGTATTTGATATCTAGAATAATAATCTGTGCATGTTCACATGAAGTCAGAACTTTGGAAAGTCAGAAATTTCGCTTGACACCGGATGGCGATCCAACTGGATTTTGTCATTCAGAACCGGAGCCTGATTGGACTGGATTTCGAAACTTTGCTGGATCAGATATGGATATCTAAACTGCGGTGATCACTGCAGACAGAAATTTAGTCAGAGTTTAATTGGATATTCCTCGGATCGGATCAAATATTTGAATAGCGCTATCGGATTAGAGTGGGACTGGACAACACAATAAAAATGATGGACTGCTTGAGGATCGCAAAAATCTTTGATCAGTTCAACACTAATGTAGAACACAGGTACCGGAGTCACTTTTACAGAGTCGGACCCTGTTTCAAAATTTTTCAAACCGGATCCGGGTTCAGAAATTTTCATTTTTGAGAATCTGAACACTGTTCAGACCCTGGATCCTGTCTGTCACAGAAATCTGCAATGCCTTGAACCTCTCAGGCAAGCACAAGGGAAAGATGGCAATTCGGGGCATCAAACTAACGGGAAAGCAACCAGCAACAATGGAGCTCACTTGACGAAATCACTCTGCTGATACTAGGTTGCACTATCGCTATATAGGGATGAGGGATAAGTGAATTGCGATAATGCGCTTGTGGTGACTATCACAGTGATTTGTTACTCATGGGCACCATCTAGCGGTGACCGTTTATTTTCATGTAGCGCCATCTCCGCTACACTACCATCGAATGGCATTGATGCAACCGAAATTTGCCCATGTTTTTATTTAAGAATTGTCGCCACTGACTCCTGCTATTGCCGAAATTAAAAGTGACTCCGGATCCGTGTCCGATTTGTCACAAATTTTCGACTCTGGACCCGTAGTCAGGCGAAATTTCTGACTTCGCGCCATTTGCGCATGCACAGAGCAATATTTTACATATAAAATATGCTAATAAACCTGATGATTAGTGTTTAGGGCTTGGTAAGTGTATCGGGTTAGCGTTTGGATTGGATTAGGAAAAGAAAAACAACTGAGGTCTTAGAGAAAAGCCAATATTTTTCCGTGTTGTGGATATCTGACATCTTAGTTAAAAGTTTTAATTTACACAATACAAATGAATAAGGTAATCGCCAATGTTTATTCCTTTACTCTGAGAATCAGAATAAGTGACAAATGATAATTTTGTATTCGTTTGCATCAAGTTTTGATGCTTTTCACAAATCTTAATTTTTCCTCAATTATTCAACGCTCCAGTATGATGGAGACCAATTGTAGTAGGTTTTGGTGGATTGTCTCGGTTTCATCAGTATTGCTTTTGTGTTGCAAAATATGTGTGGTCAATGTGTACACTGTTACACACCAAACAAACAAAAAGTAAGAAATGTTGTGAAAGTGTTTTGCTCCTCTCAATGTTGGTGATGTGTAAACATCGATTCTGCAATGCGGTACTGTATGACCAACTATTTTTGTGCTCTTTTGAATGACGATACAGTTGTGATGACGATAAATTGATTTGCTCCTCTCCATAATGTGCAAAACAGATTCTGTAATGCGCTACTGTGTGGCTAACCATTTGAAGTGCTCTTGTGTTTATGATCTCGTCTGTATAGACCACGAGTCTGCAATAAACTACTATTATATATTATTATATTATATTAAGATAGGTCAAAAATTTCGTTTGACACCGGGTCCGAGAGAAAAACGCAGAATCCTGCCGGAGTCAACTTCGGCTCCCCAGATGCATGGCCACCTCTTCTCCAGAGTCCTTTCCCTGGAGTCCGCATCTCCTCAGACCATATTTGAATTCTGATTTGCGAGTAGCGTGACACTATCACAAATTCCCTGGCGTTACTCATCCATTAAGAATGGCGGGTCGTTGTTTGGATTTCATTGATAGACTTGGCTGAGGTGATTAGTGTTTCTCTCTTGATATTTGTTCAAAATTTGACAGCAGTGTACCATCGCTTATTGCCTAAATATTGGAAAATATCAATGGCTTGCTCGTACAAATTTTGTTCTTGACACGGAATTACTTCTGAATGGAGAACAACACACTTGCTTCGTGCAGAAGTTGAATTATCGCTAGAAATTAGAAAAACGTCCATTTTGAAGCGTGCATCACTGCATGCATGTCTTTCACTAACTGAGGTGATGGTCAACTTGGTGTTTGTGAAAGCTTGTCGGAATTGTCCCTCATCTTACATATGGTAGGCAGTGTTGCCAAGTGGTTCATATATGTACCAAATTTGAAATTTTGGAAGTGCTTGGTATTTAGTTTTTGATGTGGTATATATGAAAAAATTGGTATAACTGTATATTTGGTCCATTATTGTTGGAGGGTTTAGTTAAGGCTTTAATAAAACCAAATTATTTGATTAGCCTATTGCAAAGTGTAAACAGAAAACATAGTGGTGTTAAACCTATAAAAAATGTATTTGATTTTGCATAACATGCATGTAAGCATGCAATTTTTGGGTAAGCGCAGAAGAGGAGACTGGATGAGAACCGGAAGTTTCTGAAAAAACTGAACTTAGTAGTTAGTAAGTAGCTCTTATTATAGCCTATGTTAATGTTTTTACTCAGCCAATGCATCCTAAGGTTGGAAAGCCGTATATGAGATCAGAGTGTCATCAGATTTAATGAAGAGTGTTTGATGGAGTTTACATGGCTTGGAAAGCAGGATTCTGCTAGTGCCATGCTGTTGTGTCTGTCTGTTTGTTGCTTTTGCAGTGCGAAAAAAAGAATTTATTAGATAAACCGCAGAGCAGCTATTATCATTCATATGCATCAGAATAATGAAGTGGACCACAAAACTAAATGTAATAAAAATGCAGTTGTAGGTGTTGGAAAGTTGAATATTCCAGTGGTTGATAAAGCTCAAACTGTCACTGTTGAACTTATGAAAATGGAAGTGACTACGGATACGCTTGTCCTGATGCAATTGAAATAGAAATAAACAGGTCATTTTGTCATTCAAACTGCGTGGATCTTGTAGCGTAAAGGTTACATGTTACAGCTACTACGTTAAAAAGGTTTCTTTTCGGTTCAACTCTCATCTTGTTGACCTTCGTTTTGTTTTTTTCTTTACTTTTTTTCAGGCTTCTTAAGGTGTTGCATTTTAAGGGGTTAGTGTTAGGGCTATGGTTAGGTTTAAGGTTTATCTTTTATGTTTAGTTCATTTTAACTAAACCTACTGTACTTCTGTTGTGCGTTGCTGTTATGTCATAGGTGGTGTATGAATAAGTTTTCAAATTTCAAGATCCACAGGCGTATCTGTAGCCACTGCCGATGAAAATAGAAATTGAGGTTGTAGCTTCTTTATCATGATCATCTGTGATGCCACTGCGCAACAGCAACTGCAATATTCAACTTTCTTCACTTAGAAGTGAAGTAGTAAAAAGCATGGAAAAAGTAGCATTAAATTTCAACCTTTTGTTACAGATAAATTTGGTATATTTTTAGACAAGAGCATAAGCTTATCAAATCAGTTGTAAGATGAGTTGGTAACACTGATGTACCGACTTTCCCAAGGCTGGTGCGGTGGGAAGGTAGTGTATGCACTGTAAAATTTTGAACAAATACAAACAATAGCCTAAGCCTATTGGAGACATTCTTTGGTTTTGGCAAACCTATTATTCTATTGAACTGGATACAGTGGCAAGTACTGAGGTATTCTTAAAACACTATCATGCAGTAGCTGTAAAGCAGCTATGTGTAACCCAACAATTGGCTTACTCATACTATGTCAAAAATTATATCATTATCTTAATCATGGCTGCACATTGAAGAACATATTTAATGAGGGGCTGCACTTTGTTTGAATGGTTTACTTTAATCTTGGTAGCAAACTAAATTTGAGGACCACCTGCATCAAAAATGTCAACTCAAAGCGTTTGAATCCTAATTGCAATGGTAGCAGATGTGATGAAATGGCACTAAAAAGTCGATCAAAGGCTTAAAAGACTCGGACTCGAGCCTAGTTTCCATTGAAAACTTTAGCGAAACACTTTGGCCTAGCAGTTGGGCCTTAGGCCAGGCAACATGAGCCAAAATGACCCCAAAACTACTTCACTTATGATGTCATTCACAAAAAATCAACACTCCCCAACCAAAAAAATTTTTTTCGAGTGCAGACTACAAGACTTGCCGCGTCATTTGAGACTACTACCGGGTCTGTAGAGCATACCAGACCAGAGAAATTCCCGCGCAAAGCCACGTGCGTTTAGGCATTTTTTTTCCAAAAATCCCCGAAACCACGCGGACGCCAAAGAGTTAATCAGATAAATGGCACCATAGGTTTTCACACCATCTGAGCAGTGCGCTATACACTCCTTTGAAGTTAACTGTGTGATTAAGCATTTTAAGTTTATAAATGTAAGGTACGTTTCCATGCGAATAAATGGTATGCGATTAACCACACTATTTTCTCCAAGTGTGAATGGCTTTGGTTTGGGATTCTAGAATCTTATGCGATAAAGTGGCTTATGCATTTGACCGGTATTCAATTAGCCGAAGTCGTCTATATTTTTAGAGATTCTGACCGAAATGACTCAATTTCATTTCGCTCCATGATTGAAAAATGACCAAAAAAACAGCTAGGTCTACATGTATCCCAGGTTGGAACCCTTGCATTATGGATATAGGCTTAGGTTTAGCATTGTAGTGTTTAGGTATTATGTTTAAGGTTAGTATTACTTCAGCATTATTTAGGGTTTATGGTTAGAGTTAGCCACTGAAGTTGATGTTTAGTGTTAGGGTTTACGATTAAGGCTTAGGATTAGAAAAAATTGATCACTACTTTAATCCTTTTCTCTAAGAAGCAACTGACATGCAAGAATTGGTCAGATATTTCATAGAGGTCAGCAATTTCACTTCATACGTTTTTTTATTCCTTCCAAAGCGTAAGCTGGATAACGTCACGTAGACACTATCTTCTGAAAATACTACACACAAGTTTTTTAGCTGAACAAGCATAACAAACATTGGTCAAACCAAAGCATGTTAAATGCAAACCATCTTTATTAAGTTTATGGGAAATGCCATTGAAAAAGCAGCAAGTGTTGTCACAATTTTGTGACAAAGGTTTTAACCCTTTGTTCTTCAGTGACCATAGCACATGTAGTGCAAAAGTATATAAATACATCACACATAAATTAATTGATAATGTTGTGCAACTTAGTAAAAAAAGCAGGGTTTATTTTGCCATCAGAAATGGTCACGTGACAAAGATGATACACTTGGATAAGTACATTGTCCTTGACGGATGATGTAAAACCATAAACACCAAAGCTAAACCTTAACTCTTTTGCGTCCACTATGCTTCAAGCATTTCGCGCCAAAACAACCGGATTGCACCTGGCTTTGCGCGAGGGTAACTCTGGTGCCAAAAGCGGTAGAAAGCTATTCAAAGGCTCAAAAGACTCGGAAAATCTTGTAGTTTCCAATGAAAACATTTTTTTGGTTGGAGGTTGCGAATTTTTTGTGAGTGACGTCATAAGTGGAGGCCTTAGGCTACCTTGGTCCACTTCACCTGGGCGTAAATGGTTAGATAATAGTATTTCACTGAAGTTTTTATTGGAAACTAGGCTACAATCCAAGTCTTTTGATGCTTTATATGACCTGCTAGGTTAGATATTAGATTAATCCCACAACTAGATATTAATTGATTTGTTTATTTTAAATCATGACATTTTGAACCAGAAATGCTAGGAAGTTGATCAAAGGCTCAAAAGACTCTGACTCGAGCCTAGTTTCTGATGAAAACTTCAGCGAAATACTTTGGCCTAGCGGTTGGGCCCTAGGCCAGCTAACATGAACCAAAATGACCTNAAAACTACTTCACTTATGACGTCACTCACAAAAAAAATCGGCAACCCCCAACCAAAAAAATTTTTTCTAGTGCAGANTAGAAGACTGGCTGATCTGCTTGAGTGCTTGAACAGCTCTTTAGCGCAATAGGCGGAGGAGCTATAGCGTTGGTAGGGCAACTGAAAACTGCTGGTTTTAGGCTGAAATCTAGGTACGATATATTTGTAGGCCGGCTCTCAAAGTGTTAAATAAGCTGTAAAAACAAATGTATCAATGATAAATTTAATGATCAAACTTTTCAAGTTGTAGGGTGCAGAATTGACCTACACCCCCTAGAAATTTATTGACACCCCCCTGAGAGGCGCATCCCCCAGTTAAGAAACACTGCTATAGATAGTCATAGCCGAGTCGACGAGGGTGTCACAGTTGGGAAATCAACTGCTTACTTTTTTCAGACAATTTGGTGCACTACTAGCATCTTCTCAACAGGGTGTTCAGCATGCACTCGTTTGGTTTTCTGCTGTGTGTGACTGAGCCGGAATGAAAATCAGCACTAAAAATACTGAGGTACGATGTCTCTCTACAAACCCAAGGCAGTGTATGCTGCAAGTGAGTGGCAATACGCTGCATCAGGTGGAGAAGTTCATGTACCTAGGGGTGTTATTTACGAGTGGTGGGAGGAGGAGATTGATACACGGATTGTTAAAGCTAACGCAGTTCTGCGTGAGCTTTATCGTTCTGTGGTCACAAAATGGGAGCTTTCAAACATCGCAAAGCTGTCAATTTTCAAATTGGTCTTTGTTCTGATCCTTACCTATGGCAATGAATCTTGGGTAATGACTGAAATAATATTGTCTCATGTGCAAACAGAAGTGATGGGATTTATGTGAAGAGTCCACGGTGCAACACAGGGCGTACCGAGGTAAGATGGTGCCCGGAACAAGAAACAAGTTTGGCGCCCCCATGTTCGAACCTAAGGCTTTTTGGGAGTGAATGTACTATATTGAAAACCAAACTTGCAACATTCTTAGGATTTTTCAGCGTCCCCTAGTGATTCGGCGCCCGGGGCATTGTGCCTCCCTTTCACCCCGCGTTACACGGCTGTTACACGACACTTTGCGACAAACTGTGCTGTTGTGAAATTTGCAGAGCCCTGAATATCAAAAAACGTCTCCGACTTGAGAGATCGCAGTTCGGCCATGTGTTCACAATACCCCACAAAAGATTGGCGAGGCAAGTCCTGCTAGCTAAACCCATGGAAAAGCAGCTCAAGGCCTAGGTGGAATAAATACATCTCTAACCTAGCTTGGTCCTGTTTTGTTGTGGAGCCAGCAGAACTATCTGACATTGCTGTTAACCGTGGGCGTGAGGTATTCCATGTCCTCCCAAGGCTGTTGCCACCGCAACCCTCCCTAAAGGCAAAGCGGGCATGAAAATGAATGAACAAAATACCATTTATGTTATTTGGTTTATTTACTGGTGTTTAAATGTGCTCAACTAATGAGTGAACAAATTCCTTAGATGGCTAGAATTGATTATTACGATTTAGAGACGGCTAGAAATGATTTGCCTTTAATTCATATCTTTTGCAGGAAATAAGTGTAAAAGCTGTTTCTAGTAAGTTTAGGTTCCGCCGTTGTTGTATTAGCGTCATAATGCGGTCCATGGGTTACCTTATTAGTCCTCATGTAGCCCACAGAGCAATTTGAGTTTGAGACCCCTGGTCTAGAATATGACCGTAAGATAGGATGTATGATCCTTATGCCAAAGAATGATTTATCACAGAGCTATTCTAATTCCATAGCCCTCTCGCAGAAATATCCAACCTTGTGTTGTTAGCTGTATTGACTTCTTTTGAATTTGTTTTCAGTGATTGGTAGAAGTGTGGATTTTATCTGAATATAGACTTTTCTCATTATCTGTGCTCTAGTCTCTTACTGAGTTGTGCCTCATTGAAGTGAAACTCCCAGTTTACATATGAGGCTCTGATCCACAAGAGTTGACCTCTACACAAACACAGTTTTGAGTGGATGTGCCCTTTATTCTCCATCCATATCTCATGCAGATGGCATCTTTGATTTCTTGTTGGTAGTGTCTAAATGACCATGTCTGGTTTTCACTTTGGAAGGGCTAAAAAATCGTATCAAGCAAAATTGCTAACTTTACAAAATATTGGACCAATTCTTGCATGTCAGTTGCTTCTCAAGAGTAAAGGATTGAACTGCTGATTAATTTTTTTTTAGCCCTAAACACCAACCCAAAACCCTAACCTTTCAAACGCTGAACCTAAAGCTGAACCCTAATCCAAAACCTTAAATCTATGTCTCGGTTTTGAAAGTTTACAAGAAAGTACATCACAAGCTCCCAAATGAAATTTAAAATATAGCCTCTTATGCCAGAACATCAAAAGTGTTTTCTGTACTATCAAAACCAATACATTAAACCTTGGTTAATCTGGAAGCAAGTTGTCCGACGATTTTATCTGGTTTAGGTGAAGATCCNGATTAANTGAAGATGGTTGTTTCTAGCCTGACATCATCTAAGTACTGAGATATCAGTAAAATCACTTGAATTGAACACATTTACAACCCACAGCAGAATTTTGCAGAAGCAAAACAAATTTATTTGATGTCTTTATGATGATGTATCAGACCCACAACTGCCAAATCCAGGCAGTTATGAACAATCTTTAAGTTCATAATTTTAGATTGTTCGCTGTGTGGAAATCAGATATTGGACTGGTACAGAGGTTTCTACATCTGGTCCATAAGCAGTCCACTCTATTTGGAAGTTATGCCCTCCAGACATCTTAATGAGTACAATACACTTAGGGACAATGCTCTACACATGTACACTCAACACTGATCAAATTGAAACCATGGTGAGGTGGAGTACCTTGAAAGTTGTGTTCAACACATCAACTGCCGGTCCACGATATATTTGTGGCTGCTGTCTGATGCTAGAACGCCGATGTGGTTTTCGCGCTGGCACTTGAGTGGGCAAGGCGTTTTAAAAAGGTTCTGGATGAAAAAACATGCACGATAGAAACACAAATTCTGCACAAAAACATCAGTCATATTGTGTAGTTTATGAAAATCAAAGAATTTTTCCACTTCTTTTGGAGAGCAAAAACACCCTAAAACATGGGTGGATTGGCTGTTTTTTTATTTTGAAAGCTTATTGCGCCTATTCCAACAATGGGAAAAATGTAAAAATCACAGAAACGGTTGCTATAGCTGTTACAAAGCATCCTGCCAAGTTTTAAATCAAAAAATTGTAGAGAAGAAAAGTTACAACAGTTTTTATATCGCCTGGTCCTAGACAGCATTTCTGTTTTTCGACTCCGTCTGAAAACGCACATGCGTTCAGCTGTGCTTTGCCTATCGCTAAATAACTCAGTTTAGGTTTAATTTGACTAAAATTTACAGCACTATTTCATTTTGATAAGTAAAACCTTCATAGATATTTTTGTTGCACTAACTGAACTACGAAAAAAATTATTCCACACATTGTACCACGAAAAAACATGGAAAATTTTATTTTCGCATGAAAAAGCCACACAAAATTTTCTTTGCACAAAAAACAACGCAAAATTTTATTTGCACGTGGCTTGAGCATTCGACAATTGTCAGCTCTTGGATGCTGAAAAGTA
>JGI24159J19872_10011237_pt1 | contig 11739 bp, 6 predicted proteins | sample Ectturendosymbi4_FD_19872 | JGI IMG/M metagenome (IMG submission 19872) | reverse complement strand
AAGGAACCATCATTGCAGCCGAAGCCTGCCTAGCTGTCAAAACACTGAACACTTGAGATGAAATCCGGAACTGAAATGTTCCAAGTCTTTTCAATCGAGGAGTTCTTTAGACTTGGCTGACTCACGTGTGTCGGGTGGTCTGGTGTTCTGTGATGGCACTGGAAGATTGAAAATTAATACTAAAAGGACCGAGGTATTATGTCTCTCAACCTCAAGTAACGTAAGCTAGCACGCCCTGCAAATGCGCGACAGTACATTGCAGCAAGTGGAGAAGTTCAAGCACCTTGGTTGTAGTATTCGCGAGTGACGGAAGGCGGAACGAGGAGGTTGATACACTGATTGCAAACCAATTAGCAAACACAGTTCTATGGTCATGAATCTTGGGTAATAACTGTAAGACTGCTATCTCAAGTACAAGCGGCGAAGATGGGATTTTTGCGAAGAGTTCAAGGCGCGTCGCTTCGTGACACGCGACAAAGTGCACAGCTGTGAAATTGACAAAGCCGTGAATGATTAGCTCCGAATAGAGAGATCTCAGGTACGTTGATTGGGTCCTGTGACGAAAATGTTCCAGGAAAGATCGGCGAGGCGTGTACTGCTGGCTGTATTAACGGGAAAGCGGCCCAGCAGTCGACCAAGAACCAGGTGGTGTGATTACATCTACGATGGTGTGGATTAATGCAAGCATACAAATAAAAGGATTACCAACAACGCTTCTAGTACCCGAGTAACAAATTTTTATAACAATAGCCTGAGAAAGTTCCAAACGCGGTTAGTTTTTTGTTTCTAAAGGAGTTCGTGATCAGATTTCGATTGCACTGTACTTAAACATTTTCGTATCTGAATGTGCCTTCATCAAGGCAAATTGCCGAGGTTTGGTTTGCCTCGTGTTATACGGATTATCAACTGTGATGAGCTAAAATGTACGTTAAATTTAGCCGTTTGCTATGACTTAGTTGCAGAATTTTCAGCGTTATATAAATGCTAGTAACGCAATTCACGATGTGTTCAAACATCTCATCTCGGATCAAAACTACCGATATTGGCAATAATTCCGTATTGCACTTGTGAATTTATTAGGTTATGATATAACATCCAAAGTGCTTGCTTACATTGTGTGTAACGTTGTACATCACACCACACTGCACGAGAGAGAAGCACGAGTGACTGTGTATTGCCACCTACATTTATTCTCCCAGTAACGTCCAACATTCTGTTATGACGGTAAATGAAGGAAGTTCTTCAATTTCATACGGTTTGATGGAATTAATGAAATTACGAATCAAACTCGTGGGTTGGGTTTGCGAAATTTCGGGTTCTCATTTCTGCTTGCATCCGTTGCACTGTTGCAAAGTGTGAATTACGATACATTATTCTGTGTTGTTGTTTAAAAGTTAAATCTTTCTTATTGTGGAGTACTTCATGATTTGAAGTTTCCTTTTAAATTGTGCAATTTTTGCATATGGATGAAATCTGATATTTATTGAATCTTTCGTTGCTTGGTTGCACGTACGCATGCGTGATGCTTCTATTTCTAAATGATTGGTTACATGCTGCGTTTTTCTGATCTTTTCTATGTGGTCAACATTTTGCATGAGTAAAACTCCAAGGTACAATGGTACAATACTACTCCAAATCTTAGCTTGCGGTGTTTTAAGATCGTCGCTGAATATCCGCGTTTTCGAGGCTGCACGAAACATTTCAACACGACCTTCTCCACCGAAACTTCATTGGGCAATTGCTTTGCCGTTCTTATAAGGCAATTGTACTCGGTTTCCAGGTGCCACAAGTATTGAGCAGTACGACTGGAGAACTGGTCGTTGGACTTTAATTGCCGACATGACAGGACGACGCCTGCAGTTCGGCGTCGCTGTTTTGGATGACAAGCTTTACATCGTCGGTGGGAGAGACGGTTTGAAAACCGTGAACACTGTTGAGTGTTTCAACCCTCGAACGAAAACTTGGAGTGTTATGCCTCCTGTTGGTACTCACCGCCATGGCTTAGGTATGGCACCGTAGACCTCGTTGCTTGTTTGCTATTTTTGCTAATGCCGTTGTGAGACTGAGTTGGTGATACTGTGTTTTTATGACATTTGTATGCAAATCAACGTCTGGAACGAGATTCTTGTGATGTAAGTTGGAATTTTCCATTGGGCGTCCCCTCCGGATGTTGGCAAAGAAAGCTGTAGTCACTTTGATCTAGAGCGCATATGTCGATAGAAGCAAATGGTTTCTAACAGTTTTGATGAGAAGGAAAGTTTAGGAAGTCTTTGTAGATAATATTTTCCTGGTCTTGAGCTAAATTCGTTTAAAATTTGTAGGTTGACGTCTCCTAAAAATAATTTCGAATTGACAGAATCATTTCACTCGTAAAATTAACCGTTGCTAATGTCAATTGATGACATCCTCACAATATTGTCGAACATGGCACAGTGCTTTAACCAGCAGATATTAGGAGCTTGCAAAGTAATGTGCCCATCTGTGGGTGGTGCTTCACGCTACGAGTGCTGCGACCACATCAATACAATAAAACCAATACATGGTTCGTTGCGAACCGACAAATTCGTGGTTGCTTGAATATTTAAAAGCGGTGGCCTGTAGTGCGAATAGCGTGTTTGCGCTGAATATGCTCGCTTATTTCCACTTTACATCAGCACGTAGTGCTTAGAGCCTCTTCACTTTCTCCCACCAAAACATGACTGTATGCTTTAAACTCCTTCACATCGTGAAATCTCAATAGCGGGTCCGTTTGTACAAATCATCAATACGCTCTACTGGAAGTAGAGGAACGAAATCATGGCTGGTGACTGAAACTTTTGCAGTTAAATGCTTTACTCGGGACGATGGGCAGAAAAATGCTCGAATAGTGAACAAAAATGTTCCCTCATTCTGAATTATCTGGTTGTCACTTAAACTTGATGTCGGGCGAAACTGTGTGAGGTGAAGAGTCAGAATTGAAAGGTTGACACATGTGTCAAATTTCAAAACACAGGCTACAACAATTTGCAACCTTAAACTTTATCTTATGATGACACCGCTACTTCAGATCTACACTACGTGCTCTGTAAAGTTGTAAACAAAGTGCAATGAAATTTAATGTTTCTTTTTCATCTCATTGAGGTTTTCTTCCTCCTCACCAGATTTAAGCGCCCGACACAGCATCATTCCTAACACAACTGTAACTAACGGTACAGCAAGGTTTGCTTTTTGCGGTCAATCGTATTGTCCTGTGGGTGTTAAATTCCTTCGAAACCGTTCAATCCTATGTTCTTTTCTTCAGCTGTGACGGTCTTAAACGGCCCAATGTATGCCGTGGGCGGGCACGACGGCTGGAGCTATCTCAACACCGTGGAAAGATGGGACCCACAAGCACGGGCATGGAACTATGTAGCTCCGATGTCTTTTTCTCGCAGCACTGTTGGTGTGGTAGTCTTAATGGGCAAGTGAGTATCGTGCGCCTGTCTGTAACTGGAAGTTTTCGATAATTTTCTAAAAGCTACTTGGTCAGTTGAAAGCATTATTGGTTTGATGCCTAGCATTGTTCACCATTGTGCCATTGGTGTGCTGATTGACTCAATTCGCCACGTGTTTTTTGCTTAATGAAAGCTATCAGCTCCATCTTTGCTCAACAGTCCTTGTTGACTGCAGAAGGTAATGTCAAACAACTAGTAGCACTACGTTTTTGTTCGTACTATAAAAAAAACCCGTAAAATCTACCTCTGTTATGGAGTCATGACGCCGTTTCTACCTCGTCTTTCACGAATCGTTACAAGTGTAATCGAACGTGCGCGACATACGTTGACATACCAGTTTCTTTTAATTACCAGCGGTTACCAAATTAAGGTTGGTTATATTTTTTGCGTTTTATTATTGATCTTTTCTGTTCTGTAGGCTTTACGCCGTCGGAGGACGCGATGGGAGTTCATGTCTTCGCTCAGTTGAATGCTTTGATCCGCACACCAACAAGTGGGCCAATTGTGCTCCAATGACGAAACGACGTGGAGGCGTGGGCGTTGGAGTTTGCGGGGGTCTTTTGTACGCCGTAGGGGGCCACGATGCCCCTTCAAGCAACCAACTGTCGAAACTCTCAGAGACCGTCGAAAGGTTGGCAGTTTGAACCACCCAAAATATGCACGTAATTTTATACAGAGATGTATTTTCTGGAAGGCACAGTGTAATATTTTGTAAGGTCTTATTGAATCTACTAATGTTTGATTTGAAAGATTCATTGTATTTGCAGTTTTGCCAATGGTGTACAATTTTGCGATGCACCTGTTGCCATTAGTTGTTTATATAAACGGCGAAAAATTTTATTGTTCCGAACTTGACAAATCCAAATAAGTCATTTCCAGGCTATAGTTTAGATCAAAGAAGTAGTAATCATCCAATTTTGCGTTTCAGCTGTCAATATTCCTGCCTAAAGTGGATTGTCCAGTTTCAGGTGTGATGTCGCCGAAAATTGACATTACAATCAGTTTTTTATAATTCTGGCTTCATACTCTTTCAAAACTAAGACCAGGCAGCCTCGCGGCAATCGCCCCCCTCAACTTCTACCGTCAGTTGAAGTGTCCGAAATAAACGGAAAACCACTGGAGTAACTTGTTTTAATGGTTTTGTTCTGGCTTGTCATAAATTTGTGTCTCTGTCAAGCAGCTGTTTTCTGATGACTGACGCTCATTTTGCAGGTATGACCCAAAAACAGACCAGTGGACCACCATTGCTCCGATGAGCGTACCACGTGACGCGGTCGGTGTCGGAGTGCTCGGCGGGCGTTTGTTTGCGTGCGGAGGCTACGACGGTAAGAAGCTGAAACTGTGGACCTACAAGGAAACATCGCTGTCAATTTTCATTTTCTTTTGTTTTTCTCCGGCCTTTGTCGAAGGTTTTCAGTATTGCTATCGATAGTAATCCAATAAGCAGGCCTTGAAAGTTGCCCGATGCAACTTGGCGACTGAAATTTAGCGCTGCAGTCCAGACTCTAAGTAAGGCTAAATCAAACACAGTCAGCTTCGTTGGTTCTAATCAATATATGCGTAGCTTCGTTTCCATCGACTAATACTGTTGCATCGCCGATGTATTGGCATCGTTTGAATATTCAACAGCGTATCGCTATCAACCAAGTAGATGATAAAAATAGCGAATAGACTTTTACGTAATTTTTAGTTATCCAAAACTTTGTGCGTGTTGCGCAGTTCTACCCACCTAGCTGTTGGTAAAATATTCCCGCGCGCTGTTTCTCGAGTCTTTTCTCCGTGTTTATGATTTCCATTCTTTTAGCTACAAGTTCCGTGGTAAACACCAGCGTGTCGCTAGAACTAGGCCGTACAAGTTATTGGAAAAAAAAACTTTGCGTAAAATTTACACCACAACCAGGATTTTTTTAAGGAAAATCTTAGGTACCCGATATGGACCTGCAAGGACCCGATTCAGGTCCTTAGAACACCTTAAAAAACCCTGGTATAACAAAATGTTGGTGCCAGTGATCAGAATATCGAAATGCCATATCTTGGGCACTGTGTAGAGCCAAAAGGTTGTTTTGAATTTCGGTGGAAAGCATTAGTGGTATAAAGTTCCCATTGAAATGAATGGTTGCGCTGCCGTTGCTTAAACTGCGGCATTTATTGGCAGGTAAAGAGAGATTTTTCACCGTCGATTGACACCGACGTAAATCTCGTGTGTTTATACTTAGGGTGAGATGTGGAAACGAGGTGTTTTATCAACGAGAATTTGCAAGACTTGTCAGTATTTGGTAAAATAGTGGTTGATTCCACCCACTTTACGCCTTTTTTCATGAATCCATTTTTCGCGAACGCGTCTACGCACAGAAATCGGGTTTAACCATCGGAAAATCACCTAAAGCGCCACTCCGGTCACAATTTCATTTCCCTTTTTAACTTCCTTGTTCCCTTCTTACTTCCTTGTTTTCGCTCAACAGGTCAATCCTATTTATCGACGTGCGAGTCCTATGAGCCCCAGAAGAACGAGTGGGCGCCAGTGACACCGCTCAACACTGGACGAGCAGGCACAGTCGTCGTTCATATGAGGAATCTCGGGAAGTAAAACTTCTATCGCAATGTGCAGCTGGGAATGCCGCTGCGGGGCTGACGCAGTACAGACCTANACCATTGCTTTCTTTTTTCTTCTGTTGCACTGAAAGTTCTTGTTAAGCGCTGCTTCAGGCTCNACTTGGTAGACAATTAAACGAAGCGTTGAGCAGGAAGAGTCAACTTGCGAAATAACTGATACGCACGCTCAAAGATCAATATTCTCTTGAAGGTGTTGCCGTACCTTAGACCTGTACCTTCCCTCGCATTGACTATTTGAAAGTTTGCACGTGGCCAATTGCATTTATCACTGTTAGGCTGATATGCGTGCAGTAGTTGAATTTGTTTGGAATAAGTTTGGCCTTGTCACAGGCTTCACTTGCCTTTTGCTATGCTTTAATTAATCTCCAATAGGATTGTGTATCAGTATTTTTTTTCGTACTGTTAGTTGCTTACCCCCTTGCAATTTCGTATATTTTCAGCATTTATATAATAATATAAGCGGGTCCAGCACTTTTTGAGGGGTGTTACTGACCGCGCAGCGGCGAAGGCCCGTTAAGGTCCCAGACCCTATTTGAGCGTCTGGGAGAATTCTTTCCTCAGACAATTTTTGGACAACAGAAACGACTTGGTGCATTCTGAACCAAGTCGATTGGGACATTTTCTGCAAAAATTGATTGGCACTATTTGGTAAGCAACCCACCCAATCTTATCGAAATGAAACAAGAGTTTACGTACGGTTTATGTGACGCTGGGACGGTTTTCAAACCTCCCAAACTCAGTGAAATAAGTTTTGCATTGATGTTTTCATCCCTTCTAACTGTGCACGCACGGACTTGTTTGGATGAGAGGGTCACAATCTTATGGCTATTGCCGGCCGCATTACGTATATTTTTATGAATTACGGCCGCCTATGAGTTCAACTTATTTTAAACTATATATCGCTCATTCCTTCTACAACTCTTTATGACATCGCCATCCACACTGTTACGCTTCACGTCGTCCGTTTTTTTGCATTGCTTCTGTTCTACTTCTGCACACTGAGCTTAGCCTGCTTACACACGTCTGTTTGCCCGTATTTCTGTTAGGTATCCGCATACAGTGGAATGAGTAGACAAAGAGTTTTCATTACAGCACAAGCCCCAAACTTATATTTTAAATTACATGTGCATAGCCGCATAAGTTTTTATTAAAGGCCACAGGTTGTGCACCCCTAAACTCCCCAAAGGTTGCATTAATTCACATTTGTGCGCCGGGAATCATCGATCAAACAATTAACTTAAAATTAAGCAGGAATCGAGTCCATTCAGGCTCCCGGGATTTGCACTATGAAATAATAATTACGTCTGTTTGTGAAAAATGCGACTGCAAAATTTCTTACGAGTTCGTCTTCAACCTTTAGTCTTTTTTTGTTTGGGTATCGTTGCAGGGTTTTGGGGGTTTGAAAAACACGTCAAAATTTATTTAAGTGCATGAGCTGGATGAACTGACTTGTAAACAGATGAACAGGATGGCGAGATCTTCCACAGCAATGGACCTACCTTCGTATTCATTTTTTCGTGATATTCGTTGCAAAGTCTCAGCCATCCAAAATGTCGAAACGTGGCGTTTTTTGTTTCTTTATTGATTTTTGCGCTTTTTTTCTCTTGTTGCTAATTTTTTATTCTTGCTGCTCTTTGTTTTTGTCAACCTGTACGCACTTCGATTCAAGAATTTGATGGCTTGAACTGAGAACGAACATGCTTGCTGCTACTTTGTAAGGCTGGAGGTATGACCAACTCTTCTCCGTTGGGGGACTCATCATACAGCGAGTAATGTAATGAATATTTGACAGGGCGTCCACTAACGATCTTTCAAGCTCGATTTATATTTAAAACAATTTGACAGCAGCTGACAAAACATTTGCTTGAAAAGAACTCGAATCTTGGCGCGAAAATGATGGGGCGCTGTAACTGGGGTATAAGAGGACCATAAAGACAGAGATGTTTGTGTTGGGCACAGCGGGCCTCTAGCTGTGCGCTGTGGCCTGAAAATGGAAACAAATCTGCCACGCATTTGAAATAGTAGGTTCACTTGAGTGCGGCGACTCGTGCAATGTTGGGAGTAAACGCAGAGCTCCGAGCGCAAACAAGTCGACGTGATGTTGTGTTTTTATCTGTTTGCTGTCCACTTGTGCGCAAAGATGTATTCGGGATATGCGTTCTATGAACGTTGGAATTTAACGCTGAATTCATTTAGTTTCATTCATATCTTGTTTGGCAGGGACTATCTATCTCGCGGCAAAAGGGTCTCTTTTTGCGTTTTTTTAACGAGCTCTGGCCCTTTGTCGCTTATCTCTTGTGTGTTGAACCGCCTGGTATGTATCACACTGTTCAGTATCACTATAGGTCGTGCTGCATATTTCAGTTCAGGTTTCAACGTGTTCGATTCATATCGCTCCTGACTTAAGAGGGCATGAAATTAATTACGCCACATGCCAGACAATACACCGGATGAATGGTTGTTGTATTCACTCCATCCGTGGTTGCTACTGTGAAGTAAATAGTCCGAATAAAGCCATAGTTTAGACTGGTCCGTAAGGACGCAACCAGCAGAACTCTTCCGTTTAGAAGACACCTCGGTGTTCTGATGAAGCTATGTGACAAAAACATGGTTTGCGTGTTACACTATGTTTTGTTCGAGGATGAGAATTGTCCCAGAATCTATTTTGCAGAAACTTGTCACGAACATACTCGTTAGTTTTTTCGCTCACAAGCCAAGCGTGCTGATGTAAATGCTTGTTAACCTGACGTCCCTGGTTGAGTGCTTATAAAAAGCGACATGTGCTCGAATTGCTTTGAAGAACTTGTATGGCTTATCTACAGGTCATATGCATTTTTGTTGGTACCAGCTGTTGTGCTTCACCGATTTTTTCGTGATCTGCTCTTTCCCTTATGCTTACACCTGTGTTGTTTTTACACCCTTTGCATCGACTCTTTGCTCGTATGATTCACAAATTAAACGATAGTAAATCACGTGAGGCGGACCAACCTTTTTGCATCTCTCGATAGGATAAGGAATGGACTCAGTCAGAAATTTAGGGTAAATGCCCCGTGGATGTTGATTTAAATCTTTATAGTAACTTCATGACAATGACTGACCCGTGCGGCTGAAACCTTTTAATGTCTTGTCGAGAGAACTTAATTGAGGCTCTTAGTGAAAGTATCATCGTGGGAAAGAGGAACACTTTGCAGCAGACAATGCCCGCTGTAACAACGTTAAGTCGCAGTGTTTTGCAAGACAGGGATATGTCAGTGGAATGAATCGCGTTTTTTGATGTCTAGTAAACCCACCACAATGCATTTTGCCTGTGAGAGGTGGTTGGCCGAGAGAAGTGCCACAAGATCGCTGCAAGTTGTCATAGTTTTCAAAGGCTGAAGGTATGTGACTAACCGATGCGAGAAAAACTCGTTCAATGAATAGGTTTGGTTGCGAACACGTGTGAAGCAGAGAATTGCTTTTGATATGCCAAGGTACACATGAGATGAAACGGGCAAGCGACTGCCCGATGCGAAAGAAAACCGTGTGTAAATAAGCAGCGCTGTTGCAAGGTGCCTGCTGTTTTTCAATGTGCGTTTGTCGTGGCCATGGACATTTGAAATTGCACTTAAAAGCGTGGTGCTAATTATCAAAATTCTCTCCTTCATGCTATTGCATATATTCCTCTATTTCATTTCTTGCAATCTGTGTTTCGAAGAGCCCCGCGATCAATTTATCAGTGATACAGCCGAGAGCATACAACAATCACTAGTGATAAGGTAGGCGCGAACGACCTTGAGGTCTACTGGTCAACCAGACCAGATGCAACAAGGGGAGCCAAGGGCCCCGTGAAATTTGACGATTTCATATTTTCAGCAAAAGAGGTTGTTTTCTTAGTTTCGAGCAGGTAAAATGAAATTTTGCCATTTTTGGTCCCCTGCAAAAATCCGTATGACGCCCACGTTAATGACTGCGCAAAAACGAACACCTGTGAGCTTTTATTACAATCCGAGGCAACGCATTGGTATCTTGTTTGAAGACGCTTACAAATAGAAACGACATTTTTGTGATGATATTTATGATCAACTGGAAGAGACAAAAGAAATAGAGTCAACTGTTCCCAACGACGCCATTGAAAGAGGAAGAAAGGCAGTGAGAATAGCAAATGGTGTGCGCGTTCGATAACATTCTTCATCACTGTTAATAGACAAGACAAACCAATAAGATATTTGAACAGAATATGTATCAATGGGAAAATGAAGTTTATTTTTGTAGACACGTATGCGATGAAGAAAGCGCAGAGGCAACAGAGTTGGTGAAAGGTACAGTAAACCTCGGTTAATCCTGATTCGATTTGACCGACACTTTTATCCGGTTTAGGCGAAGATCCGGATTAACTGAGGATGGTTGTTTCTAACCTGACGTCATCTAAGTACTGAGATATCGGTGAAAATCACTTAAACTAAGCTCATTTATGACCCAACAGCAGACTTTCGCAGAAGCAAAACGAATTTATTAAAATATTTACAATGGTACATCAGACTAGTAACCGCCATATCCAGTTTGTTCTGAGAAATCTTAAGTTCATAATTTTACATTACTTGGCTGCGAAGAAATCGGGTTTTGGAATGACGCAGAGATTCCTGCGACTGGTCCATAAGGAGTCACTCTATTAGGAAAGCAATGCCCTCCAGACATCTTACCGAGTACAACACATTCAGGGATAATGTACAGAAGCACGCTCAACACTGATCAATAGATTGAAACCGTGGTACAGCCACAGCGGCTTGCCGTGAGCGTTATGTTCAACATGATAAGCCTTGCCCATGTGTGACGCAATAAGCGACAAGCGTATCTACGATTAGTCGAATGTTGCACGTAGATGCAGCCGTTGTTATGATAATTCTACACGCTCGTTGGTGATCGTGAACACGCTTGTGTTGCGTCTGAAAGCTGCTGAATCGTTCCTAGAGACAAAAATCCGGATTACGAGTTGTGAAAAGAGCAGATTTTATCCGGTATTGGCGAAGATCCGGATTAAAAAATCCGGATAAACCGAAGATTTTTATAAAGAATAATGTTAGAAATCATCCATACCACTAGTTTTTTCGGTTTTGGTGAAGACCCGGATTAACCGAGGTTTACTCTAGATCAGCGGTTCTCAACCATTTTGGTCTAGTTTCCCACTAAGGCCAATCACCAAGTTCGAATTTCCCTCCTGATATTTTTAGTGACGATGTTTTACGGAACGCTATTTTGCCAATACTCATAGTAGCTATTAGCTCGGTGGTATATAGGTTTCGCATAATAGATACAACAATTAAAAGGATCTACTCATGGGTTTCACTCAAGGATTTCACTCATTTACATCATATCAATCAAACAGAAAAGTAGTGCTCATTTTTAATTTTTAATGTGATTTTTGCGATTGCTTTCACTTCACCCACATCTCGATTCGAGGATTAATGGTAAAAATCTTGATTGTGTTATTAGGAGGGGAAACNTGTTTCAACGTGCTGCAAGCTCTGTCGTCCAAAACTATTTTAGCACAATTCCGTAAGCATGGTTGCACTAGTTCTGCAAAGCCTCATGACTTTTTCGCTTTAGCAATGCGAAGTGCAACCACATAGGATGCCTCAACGGACAAATTTACTTGTTTAAATGCACGTCCTGCATC
>JGI24159J19872_10011236_pt1 | contig 11740 bp, 7 predicted proteins | sample Ectturendosymbi4_FD_19872 | JGI IMG/M metagenome (IMG submission 19872) | reverse complement strand
ATTGTAGCCTAGTTTCCAGTAAAAACTTTAGCGAAATACTACCACCTAACGGTTGGTGCCCAGGGCCAGGCAAAGTGGGCCAAGGTGGCCTAAAAGTCCTCTACTTATGACGTCACTCACAGAAAACCCGCACCCCAAAGCAAAAATTTTTTTTCGAGTGCAGACTAGAAGACTTGCCACGTCTTTTGAGACTTTTTACTGGGTCTGTAGAGCATACCGGACCAGAGAAATTCCCGCGCAAAGCCACGTGCGTTTAGGCGTTGTTTTTCCGAAAATCCCCGAATCCTAGCGGACGCCAAAGTGTTAGTGAGGGCCAAACATTTAATGGCTCACTTTTATCATAAACCAAATTTAGTTAAAGCTAATGTCCTGAAAGCGTTTGAATTATAACTGCAATGGTAACAGACAGGATGAAGTGGCACTGAGAACCACCTGCAACAACAATGTCAAATTCATGGTTATCAAAATAAGGACAAGTTGTCAACATGTATGAGGCTTTTACTACAGCTAAAACCTAAAGTGGACTGCACAAGAGCTTTGACTAGGCCACATGTGGTCCACGTGCTGTGGGCTGGACATAGCTGACTTCGACACAATCAAATTTGGCTCGTAGTCTAGCAAAAACTAGCTATTTATTAGACAATGGTGCAGTGGCACCGATTGCATCATCTAAACTCGCAAGGAATGATCACCATGTTATACTTGCCAACTGTACCTTTTGATTTGCGTTTATTAGTAGTCACAGTGCATTCACTATATATCATTGTTGCTTTTTTCTTATATAATAAAAACAGTGATTACATGTGTGGCAGTATAACAGTTTGTGTCTTATTAAACAGTCAGCAAATGTCACCAATATAATAGCAAAAACCCTGTGCAAAGGCATCTCCTTCCACAAATAACAGAAAAATTGTTTTTAGTCTGAAACTGATTTTGTAGTGATACCTTGTTTATGTTCAGTTACAGATAAATTTTTCAGTTTTCTTCTGATTCATTAGTTATAAGGCATGTTGTACTTTGAGTACATCTTGAAACATCTGTCAAAAACTGCTGAAAATGTGTGATAGCGGTACAGGAACTGGTAAAACTTTACACTAGCACATGTTAATGAACAGAAAAGATCAGGTTGCAAAATGCAACTGACACAAAATTGGTCCATTTAGTAAGACAATGAAGGACAATGTACAATGACTAATAACAAAGAGGCATTCTTGAAGTAGACACCTCTTATTATGCATCACACTATATTGTAACTTTCTGCAGTCAGATAAAAGTTTAATGACATGCTTATTTTCCCATATCAACAGGCTAGACATGAATGCCCAAACTCCAGTTTGCTGAAAAAAAATATGCTTCAGATTTCTTAAGTGTACTTCATTATGGCTATTGTTGCTGGACGCCAAACAGTTGCCTACAATCCTATAAGACTTTACTTATAATTCATGTTTGATGTAGTAGCATTGCAATGCTGTTTTTGTATGTTCAGGAGATTCTGGAACTGGAGCAGATTTGTGCGGCAATGTATGAAACCAGCGACTCCAGTGTCAGGCAGCAAGCTGAAAAAGTGTTGGTGCAATTTGTAAATGACCCACTGGTTTTGGAAAAGTGTCAGCTACTGTTGCAACGAGCTGTTGTAAGAACTAAGTATTGCTTATGTGTATAATCCACCATTTTGGTCAGTTGCAAAATTTGCTAGAAGTCCCATATACTATAGTACAGGACTACTTGAATGCAGACCATGATCTGAATTGAGACCTTTGGATGATGACGGCGGGACCTTGTAAGGCTCACAAAGCAGTGTTCTATACACAGAGGTTTTTATCCCAAAAACTAGTGTTTTAGCTGTACTTCTGAGGCAACTGTATAGTTGTCGAACAAGCTGTTGTTTAGCTATATTGCAAAGCAACAAACTTAAGTTGCCCTTGTTATTGTGGTTCAAAATAATTGTTTCATCATAATTGTTTAATATTATCGCTTGTCATTACAATGTCTGCCCTGGCAAAAACAGTAGAATCACAGGCACGGAAATGGCGTTGAGGCCAGGTTAATAACAGCAATGACATTTGAAGTAGCTGGTTTAGTGAAACTTCTGCGCACTGTTATTGGCATGTGGCAAGTACTCTAGCAATTCATAAAGTGGCTGGAACTTGTTGGACATATGAATGACATGCCACACCTCAACGACTTGAATATTATGCTGCAAGGACTAAAACACACTATTTTTTATTTGATTCGTGCTTTTCAAAAAAAGTTGAAAATTTTCCAAACATGACATTTGAAGTGTGCTTAATAATTTTCTGAGACTTGTGGAGCAAAATAAGGTCAAAAAGATACCAGATATGTTCAAATTATTGAAAAGTTGATTGCCAACTTTGCGATATGGTTTGGCGACTATTCTCTATGAAAATAGTTGCTGCAGTTTCTTGGAAACTCATTTTTTGGTGACAGACATTACCACATTCTTAACTGAAGCAGAAGACACATGGGAATGAATGGACACAGCCAAAATTCAACTGGAGCTAATTAGTGTTCCCTCTAAGGTGCGCAACTGCGCAGTATCTCCAGACCATTTGCGCATTGAAATCTCATTCTCGAGCACATTCAACATTCCAAAACATTGGTGAAGCAGGAAAACAAGATATTTGGATTGAATGTGAACTTTTTTCTTATATTGATAAGATACTATACCTATTCTAATAATTCAAAAAGTTATAATTGATTTAGATTTTTGTTCACTAAAATATTCATGCTCACTAAAGAAAATAATGGCTCAGCTCAAAATTTTCTTAGAAGGAACACTGGAGCTAATTGAATTCGAAGAAAATGTAGCAGTAAATGAAATATGTTGTATTTGCACACCAGAGAAATAACTTGTAGTTGAAGGAAGGGGTCTAGAAAATTTTCCTACTCTTTGCCAATTAGCAGTGCTAATTTTCACCATGTTTGGGTCTACAAATTCCTGCGAGCCTGTGTTTTCAAATATGAACTTAATAAAGAACAAGTTTCACATCTGTATGACCAATGAAAACCCTCACCACTGCCTTCGACTTGCTATCACAACCTTGAAACCAAAGATCTGGAAACTAGGAAGAAGTAGAAAATGCCACTGCTCCCACCAACAGAAGTATAAAAACTATGACAACCTCTGTTAATAACTATATCCATTTACTCGAATTTGTATATACATGTATAACCTGTTACATTTTAATTTTTGTGTTTGTGGTTAAAAAATCAAAGACATATGACATTTGCATGATTTCACGGAATGACCGGACCTAAAAATGTTTGACTTTTGTAACTGGATCCTTGCTTAATTGAGTACCCCTGCTGTGGTATATATTATCAAATATTGCTACAATGATAGGAGTTGTATGGTTGATATACATCCAAAGAAGATTATCCAATATTTTTGCAGAAAAAAAACATTAGCTTTTCCAGCATTAGTCCAACCAAAATGACAGGCTTTTGATTTTCTGAAAATAGTTCATGAATTTAAAGACTTTTGAAGAATATAACTTGCACACAAGATAGTGACTGTGCTGGTTGTGTTCCCAAGAAAAGGAAGATTTTTTGACTAGTGTACTTCACAACACAAGCTAATGTAACTTATACCAGTGATGCTAGTAAGATTAACAATACTGATGATATTAGTACAAAGCACCGGTGGTGGATCCTTTTTCAAAGTGGGGTGGCACAAGTGCATGTCAAACTATAGAAAATTTTTGTGATTTGAATTAGCAGCTGTGATGTCACAAGCACTGAAATATAACGTCATTAACTTTGGTCAGGATGTTTCAGCAATTTTATGCAAAGTTTGATATACCCTCAATGACCCCTATCTACACTACACCCTATCTATCATATGCTACACTGGCTTGAGTGTAATTAGTTGTTCTTAGTCTTACACAGTAACAATTTACTTCAACAATGGACCCAAGACTAATGGTGTTACTTCAACCCAGTTAGGCAAAATTCGAAATTGAAAAGTGGGAGGGCCAGGCCCCCCCCCCAGAAAAAACGTGGGGGTGCCTAAGCCCATGTGGCCCCCCTGGCACATTACATTCCTTGTAGTCAGTGAGTTCTTATTGGTGAATATGTATCAATTCGTTGCTGCTATGTAATTGTTGATGTGCTTTGATTGCGCAGTAAATTTGCATTCAAAATAAATGTAGTGTTCAATGAGAAGAAAAGCATGTTGCTAAGATACGAGTTGGTGGAGTGAATAAGTTTGCATTTACCACTACGCAGTCATCTCACTAACCACACTAAAGCTTTGATGATATGTTGTGCGCAGTCACCATATTCCGTGTTGATCGCTTCATCCACATTGACAAAAAGAGTTACAAGACAAGGGGCGCCTCTGCTTTTGCAACAACGTTTGGACATCAGTAAGTACACAATGTAGCGTTGCTGTCCAAGGTCCAATTTAGCCAAGTGTATTTTCACTGCTTATACATTCAATAAGATACACACAAGGCCAAAGTTGTAAGTAGTTATAATTACATTGTATCGTATCAAAGAAGATCCTAAATCGCTATCTTTAACTTGACCTGAACGGTGAAAGCAGAAAATAAAGTTGATGTTAACTTTTCAACGTTCACATTTTGCAACCGATGATCATAAACTGGAAAGCCTGTTTGTTTTTCACTCACCCTCGTTATTTTTTACTTTCCAAGTTCAGAACACTAAACCGCTGTCCAGATCGTTCAGATATTTGCTAGCGACTTTTCAACGCTTACATTCTCAGGAAATTATATTCTTCATTTCCTTTACACCGTTTCCAAGCAACCGGCCTTTGTTGAAGAAGCGCTCGCGTTGCTCTACGCCCGAATCACGAAACTCTCCTGGTTCGATTCTCTCAAGGAGCAGTGGTGCTTTCGAAGCGTTGTGCCCGACATTACGAAGTTCCTTCAGGTAAACATCTACCACACTTCTCAGTTGTTAGTCGCTCAGAGCGAAGCAACCAGTAGTTGTCTTGAGTGGATGTGAAGGGTGAAATGCACAGGTTACGCTTTTTAGTTTTCTTAATGTTAACCACTCCAATGTGTTATCTGCGTTTTTTTTGCTTCTGGTTTAAATTGAATTTTAACCATATATTTAACTTCTACTTCGGTCTTGTGGGAAGATTCGTCACTCTTTTTCGAGTTAAAGCTGGACTCCACTTACTGTTCGATGTACGCCCAGTTGTGCATTATCCTCACTTTGTTCTGTTCATGCGTGTCGTCTCTCATGTTCGCGCGCAGTAGAATTGACGTGGTTGAATGCATTTTTAGATAAAGCAAAGCTGATACTAATNTCCGAATGCAAANTGTTTAGTCTCAGCGAAATTTTTTGATCCTAATGACCCCGGAAACTTCTCTTTTACGCTTCGACCTGTAATCTCACGGTCAACTGAGGTTGCTGTGCAAAAACTCGGCTTTACTGCGGCTACAGACTTACAATTGTTTCGAAAAGATTATTTTGGTGACGGCAATTGGCGCCAAGCTGAAGCCTAAAATTTGCTTTTTGTCGGGCGGTTGTGGTGAACGCTCTTGCCCATGGAGCGCTACGGCCATTCACTCAGTGGCCGTGGATTGGTACACCTGACCTTCCGATTGAGAGGCGGACACTCTGCCGCTGAGCTATCGAGTTGCACTTCGCATTTCAGGGCAACACGTCGCAGTGCATTGTCGGCGTGAATCTGTTGAACCAAGTCGTGGCCGACGTCAACCGCTCGGACAACATCAAGCCACTGACGAAGCACAGAAAAACTGCGGCGTCCTTCCGCGACACGTCCCTGTTCGAAATATTTCAACTCGCTTGCAACCTCCTCAGCCAGGCGTTGTTGTCCGGCGATCAGATCCGGGGAAACGAACAGGTGCTTTTTTTGAGGAGGCAGGCTATAATAGGAGAGTTAACATTGCACCACCCCCCCTTGTCATGCACGTCTCATCCCTTCCTTCAGTCAAGCTTTTGCATTGTACTGGAAGTTACTCGTATTTTAGTGTAACGTGTTTCACCGGCCATTCCGCGCTGATAACAGTCTCAAAGTGGAACGGATTGTGAAATAATCTCTGATAGAGTGATCTTCGTTTTGGTGTAAGGCGAAATCTTTTGCTTGAAGAAAAATGAAAACGTCAAGTGGCTGAATTTAGAAAGGTTAACANGCTGCTTCTGACTAGTGATGTTGAAATCAAGCGNTNTTGCTNCCGTTGNCTCCATTTTTAACGTTTTTCTTAATGCATTTGCGTTTCGCTGCAAGAAATCGGCCAAAACTTAACCCAACAATTTGTGTTAACTTAATTCGTACTGTTAAGACTTAATCGCCCTCATCGACAGTGCGAACTACTGGCTGCTGTTCTGCGTCTGACCCTCAGTTGCCTCTCCTTCGACTTCATCGGTACGTCATACGACGAATCGGGAGACGACCTCTCCACTGTACAGATCCCCACCGGATGGCGCTCGACTTTCGTAGACTTGAGCACGTCACAGCTTTTCCTGAACTTGTATAATGTGTACGTTGAAGTGAATTGCAAAAGCCGTTTTAACTTCAACTCCGCACTGACATAAGTATGCTTTCGGTTTTTGGTCATAATCAGTTTCAAAGCGCAGCCAATGTTAAAATCGTACTGTAAATAATTCCAGCATTTGTCCACTGTTAATAGCGCTATCATTGAGGCATTCGAAGCATGATATTTGCCGGGAGCGTTAACGTCTTGCGGCTCAATTCGATTTAAAAAAACAATTGTATATTATCGTTACTTTGAAGTTAAGTTGAATCTTATTTGGCCTCCTGCGATGCCAACTCTCAACAAGGTTAAGATTAACATGTTTCATACCACAGCCTGCCCGAGTCGCTATGCTCGCTGGTCTTGTCGTGCCTGGTGCAGGTCGTATCGGTTCGGCGGTCTTTGTTCAACAACACTGAGCGAGCGAAGTTTCTCGATGACCTCATGAAGGGGGTCAAAGGTGTTCTTGAAAATCCACAGGTTAGTCGCCAGTGCTGGCGAATGAGTGTACTAGCTAGCGGTGCGTTAGCTAATGAGTGTAGCTTTTCCAGTGATATGTTAGCCTGTTTTTACCAATTACCATAGGTGTGCTAGCGATGTGTAGTGCTCAGCGATGTACTGGCCAACGTGTTTAGTTGCTTGTGGTATTCTCCACTGCTTTATATAAGTCGTGCGAGCGAAGCCGGTGTCAAGCGAAATTTCTGAATTCACGCCATGTGCGCATGTGCAGAATAATATTCTGCATATCAAATAAGCTGAAAACTGACGATTAGGGTTGAGGTAAGTGTGTCGGGTTACGGTTTGGGTTAGAGTTAGAAAAATAAAAATAATTGAGGTCTAATACTAAGTCCAATATTTTTCAATAGTTATAGTTATTCCCGTACTTTAGCTTGTGGCTATCTGACAAAGTTTTAATTTACACAACACACATCAAAAAAGTCATCGCCAAACTTTATTTCTTTACTCTGGGAAGCAAAATAACTGAAACAATGATAGGTCGGAAATTTCGCAGAGGTCAGAAATTTCGCTTGACACCGGCGTGTGAACTATGCGGATTTATCCGTAAACCTGGCCACTGGCGATTTCAGAAACTGTCGGACGAAGCGACTTTCCACGAGTTTTGTCGAATGCTCGCGCGACTGAAAGTCAACTACCAGCTCGGCGAGCTCGTCAAAGTCCCCTGCTACTCCGACGCGATCCAGCTGATCGCCGACTTTACCGTCACCTCCCTGAGGATGTGGCACTTCTCGCCGAACTCCATCCATTATCTGCTCAACTTCTGGCAGGTCAGTGGATGATGCTTCACGTGTGGTGAACCGGGCCCGCATGCGCCCAGAAAATGTGTAATCGATGACGGTAGCGCACTTTTCGGCGCTGTAAATAAACCGAGGCGCCGCAGGGGGGCTGCCGTTCGGGCCACTGTTACTAACTTCCATTTTGTAAACTCAGAAGAGCGTTGTTTAGTTGGGAAGTCGTAGGTTCAAAACTTTTTAATGAAACCTGTGAATTTCGTTCAAAAACATTCTAAACAATATCACGGGAACTCATTCGACCACTATTTTCGGTACTTCACTTGTGCAGTGAAACAGACCGCGGCTGCACTTCTTTCAGCTCGGGTCGAGGCTGAACTCTGTGTCTGTGTCGATCGGCGCCGATTATTTTGGAGAACTTCTACTTCTGCGAAGCACAATTCGACGTGAACTGGAATCAGTTGAGAGCTGATCTGACTCTGGAACTGCGCAGTGTTTCCTAATCAATGATTGAAAGGTTGCGTTTCCCTTTCTGTATAGAAAATACTTTCGCTGCAAGCAGTTGACCAACCGCCACCCATCAGACCAGTTTCGTTTGTTTGTTTAGTCAAATTTGCGGTGACGCAGCATTTCCTGGCAACAGCGCTGGTGCGAGAAAGAAAAACAGCAGCAGCGCCGAATCGATGCCGAAAATCTTTTGATTGACAAAGGAGAAAGTCCGTTTTCTGGTTGTTATTCAATGTCGTATGCTAATATGTGTGCGGCTTGCGCGAGAAGAACATCGAAATCGGCGATGCGCGAAAATGCCCACGTTGTGATCATATTATGGGCAACCAGTGCCTTCAATGCGACAGATGTGTTCACAACACGGCAGTGGAGCAGTACGCTCTGAATACTTTTCATACGTTTGATTGTGAGATCACAAACTTGGCAAATTTTTTCGCTGCTTGACCGGCGGCCTTCCCATATGCCTCATGGTAGTTCTTTTTGCATTGAGCACTACTTAAAATTTTATTTTGGATTATTTGTGCTTATTAGCGCGATTATGTTCTTGATCCTGACAAAGTCTTGCTGTTTTTATCCTGAAAATTTAAGCGCATATGACTGCTTTGAAATTGATGAATTCACTGTTCAGTGCGAATATGTGGTCATGACTTCCTCGAACATTTGACTCAGTCGCGAGAATTGTTGGCTTTCTTTTTGATTTATTCGCAGCAACCTGGACTGAGTTTTATGAAAAATTGGCGGTTTTCCGCTGACATAAAATTTGCAGTCATTTTTCGCTCAACGCGTTAGATTTTTTTAGTCAAGTTAGTCCGTGAAATTTCCAGCAACGGTTTTTCCCTAGTTTCGCTGTTCATGTCTCCCTCAATGGTAAAAATCATGTTAGCTTAGCAACCTCTTGGTTTGGGTAAGTCAAGCTGTGCAATTAATATTGCAGTAGTTTGTTTTGCATTTGTATTTAGAGTACCTTGTGCATTTACGGTGCTCACTTTCTACTTTCTCTAATACGGATATTCTTCGCTTCCTTGCACAAGCTGGAAATCTTTGCGGACCATTAACGTATGACGTAAGAGCAAAACAAAGCGTTTTGCTGCCCGGGGCTTGTTTCGCTTTTTTCAATTGCGTCCTTTTCGGGTGCCAATCGTCGTTCACGGCATCGCCTCCAAACTTTGATTTTGTCCAGAGACTCGCCGCGAGCGTCCCGTACATCAAAGCGCCGGAACCGCACCTCCTCAGCACATACATGCCGCTGGTGCTCAAAGCGTACGTCGAGTCGCGACTAGACTCAGTGGAGGTCGTTCTCAGGCAAGTCACGTGACTGCGCAAGCAGGGGCGTACCGGCGTAACGAGGTTAGATAGCGCCCGGGGCAAGAAACAAGTATGGCACCCCCATGTTCGAACCTAAGGTCTTTTGGGAGCAAATGTGCTGCATTGAAGGAAGTACTCGTGACATTGTTGGGACTTTTCAACGCCCTTTAGTCATTCGGCGCCCGGGGCATTGTGCCCCCCTCCCTTGTATCCCCCGTTACGCCCCTGTTCGCAGGTCTATAGTAGTAAAACATGGAGACCTTGCGCAATGCTCTATACAGCGCTTCCTCCTTTGCTCAATCACGATGAACCGTCTCAGCAAGTCACGCAACCGTTTTTGCCAAACCAACACACTGCGGAAAGAGAAACGTATCTTTCTCGCAAAACCTCCTGCACACGTTTCCTGCAGAGGGTGTCAGATTTTGTGGCTTTCCGGCGTGAAAACGTGACGAACATTCCGCTTGGGGCATTCCTGTCAACGTGAATGCCATTTGCGAAACCAGTTTCTGATCGAGAAACACTTTGCATTTTTCGTGGAACTCAGTTGCGCAAAACGTTCGCTTGTTGATGATTTTTTGTGGTTTTCCTTCCGGTTTATTTTGTAGGCTCGCAACCTGTTGGTACCAGATTCTGAGTTTTCGTGGTTACAGGTGTAGTTAACATGTGGGTTTTTTCGCTGAGACATTTCGGTCGTTTGACCGAAATTGATTAAAAACTTCCTGTCATCTTTTGTTTTCTGACATATTTTGACCGAATTGACTCAATTTTTTTGGTCATTTAAAAAATTCGGCCATTAACGCACAAATGACCGAAGAAGAACCCAAGTTATCACCAAGAATTTTGTGATGAAACAATGGCGGGCTTCTTGCACCCGCCTCAATCAACGCTCTAAGCACGCGCGATTCTAAAATGAGTTAAACTCAGCGGTAATGCACTGTTGCACACGCTCTCTCATGCGTGACTTTATGGTTGGCGATTTGCTGACGTTGTTGCAACCTCTCCGTTGGCGTTGCGTTTAATGTGCGATTCACCACGAGCGGGATGTGCGCGAAGAATAACAACCCACACATATGTGACGCCAACAAGCAATAGCAGAGTGATCTCGCGGCGTGTCAACTCTGTTGTTGCTTGCTGCCACAGTGTGAAGCGTTGCGCACTTGCCGCTCGGGCTTTCCGATCGCAACAACGTCATTCAGCTTTGACCGACCTGTCGTGATGCGTTGTCAGCAAACTCTAGATTGTGAAGTTTATCGCTGCAGGGACGGCTTGGAAAATCCTCTCGAGGACATGTCCTTCATCAAGCAGCAGCTGGAACAGATATCAACCATAGCCCGGTGCGAGTACAGCGACTCTTGCCAGGTGAGCGTGGTTGCATTTTCGCAACATACCCGCCCGGGACATTTGCATAAATTGTCAGCATATCTGTCGTGAATCCTGCTTAGGGAACAATCGGCTACTTTCAACGTCGGTAACCCTGCCCGCAGTAGCCAAAATTTTTTCCACTATCCAGCCAAGGTTACTGAGACATTTTAGGCGCACAGGCGGGTTTTTTATCAACTCGAGTTAATCATTATCAAAATCGTTTGACCCGAAAAAACGAACTTGTTGAATTTCGAAAAATTTTAGTTTGTCAAAGACAAACACAATTTCCCAAAGGAAAATGTGGCAGGTACGCATACTAAAGACATCAGACAAGCAGGAAAAGTGCAGAACTTCTGCTAATAGTCCTTAATGGCGGTTGATTGAAGACCAAAAAAATCGTATTCTGCTCGAAGCTTGCAGTTCTACATGCAACAAAATAAGTTAAGTCACGATATTTTCGAAATGTTCAAGTGTATGCGGTAACCTCTGGCCAAATGCTTTACGACAATCAGTTTGACCGCGGCACACTATGGATCACAAACAAGTTCAAACAAGGTCGTTTCATGCATGTAGCGGTGGCAACGCTTGTTCTGAGGTAACGTATGTTTTAATTTTGGGACGTCGATACTTTTTCTACAAACAGCAAGGGACATTGTGATACCATCCTCGTTTTCTGGCTAATGGAACTTCATAAACCGATCAGTTAAAAATCAGGTCGACTTGGTTACCAAAAAGCAATTACTGTTCTGTGAAATAGCAGCAGAGTCTTGACATAATCCCCAACCACCCCAGATCCTCGCTCCGGTTTCACTATCAAGACCACATATT
>JGI24159J19872_10011233_pt1 | contig 11741 bp, 9 predicted proteins | sample Ectturendosymbi4_FD_19872 | JGI IMG/M metagenome (IMG submission 19872) | reverse complement strand
AGAAACAATAAGGCTTTCTATTCTTTTTATATATACAGTTAGTACGTTTTGGGCTTTGACAGTGTGGTATCTCGGCTTTGTAGTGTTTCTGACAAATTTTTTAATTCGTTCAAGACATCCGCCATTAGCGCAAAATTTTTGACAGTTTTCCTCAGACGGGAAAACAATGCCAAGCAAACTCCTGACACAGCTCTGAAAGATGAAGTCACCCAGCGAAACTAAACAGCTTTCCAATTCTTTTGAGACTGATATGCAAATCGTGGGCACAGTCACTAAGTTCTCGCATGATCTTCGGTGACTGGCGATATGATGAATATAAACTTTCAAGAAATGACCGTAAGTCAGTTGCGTCAATGGTAATTCTAGTGCATTACCAACAGCAAGTTCAAGTGTGTGAATGAGGCAGTGCCACAACCCGATATCACTAGGACAACCAAACGTCAATAATGTCAATTTTTTTCTGACTTTTTTAAAGTTTATGAAACGTCCACAAACCAAATTTCACGCTGAAACCATGACCGTTTCCAAAGTTATTAGGTTAAAAAAAGTCAAAATTGATCATTAGGTCAAAATTTATCGTTAGGTCAAAATTTCTTGCAGCACAGTTCTTTTTCTTTTGATCGACATTTTATTAAAACTACAACAACAGATGTTGACATGCTTTTGCAATTTCAGTTGAAAATCTGAAATAATATTGGATTTTTTGACTTCTTAGGTAATGATATTGTTTTGCCACAACTGGACGATTGAAAGTACGCTAGGCGTGATAGTACTTCATGTTAAGTATATCAATGCAGAACCTTCTGAATGACTTCAGGAGATTTTTTGACACTAAATACTTCTCATGCGCGTTTGGATTGATTTTCGTCTACGGTTTTTTACCCTTGGTTTCGTTGGGTCTTTCACACTTTTGATTTTTTGTTTCATTTCAACAGCAAAAAAATCTTTAACTTATCGGTTAGATTTCTTATTACGCTTTGTATTCCGCGTTTCAATTATAAACGCAGGAAATTGATTGGTCAAAATAAATTCAAAGTTTGTAGATTACAAAGTCAAAATTTTAAGCTTTTAGGTCAAAAAATTGGTGACCATATATATCACATGTCAGAGAATTCTTTTGACCAACTTTCCAATCCCTGATTTTGTCCCCAGCATCACACTGGCTCCGTCACTGCAAAATCCAATAAATACTTCTTGAAGCAAATCATTGGTGAAACCATTCTTTAGCAAACAGTTCAAAATTGTGCCTTTAAAATACGAGAAGCACACAGAGTTTCCAGTTCAACCAAATCCAGTGGCAAGCTAAAAAGTGCCGCTTTACTATCAGTGCTAGCTTTTAAAAACATTGAAGTTGCTTTTTGACCAACGCTGATGGATTCGTCGGCTACAATGTTAACTTGCTCGTTGCTCCTGCTCTGAATAATTTTAGTTAAAAGTTTTTCGTTCATCTATGAAGACACATGACCAATTATATCAACGGCAACAGTTTTACTGCGTTAGAAACGTCCCGTTACTGTGGAATTATCTTGCTGAAGATCAGTCGAACTTTCAAAATCTGCGAAAGGTTTGGTATTTTTTTGCCACATAATATGCTGTTCTTAAAACGCGAGCATTGAAAGGCTGTTTGTTCACTTGCGCATTCAAATTAAGCAATGCGCCTTTCTTCGCTGTTTCAAGAACATTGACAGCTTCTGTGTGCTTCGGAATTTTTGTGCTCGTGGATCTTTTTGCGCAGTGGTGATAACTGGATCTCTCTTGTGGCATTGCCCTCTGCCTACTGAGCAGAAATAATAGCACCACGGGATGCAATCGCTGTTCACTTGCGCGGCAAGCGGTAGCTTAACTGGAAAGACCATGATATGAAAGGTTTTCATGTCGACCCTTCAGCATGCTACATTTTGCAAGTGTTTCTCAAAATACCAAAGCATTATCAAGTGCAACCAAGATCAAAGCTTTTCATGCGGAGATAGGGGTCGGGCATTGGGGTCATGGGGAAATGAAAAAGTGCCCCAGCTGTAATGAGTAAAGTACCTGAGCTTTATGAGCTATTAGTGCAAGATAATTTTTGGAGAAAGACTCAGTTTCATCATGCGAGTATGTGCCTGAGTTCAGAAAGCATGGGATTGCGCAAAATCGTATTTCTGATCGACACTTATTCTAGCTGGAGGGTGAGTGTTGAGACAAAAAGGAATATTAATTAATGCTGTACTCTTCCTAATTTAAGGGGAATCAGTCAAGGGCCGGGATACTTTCGAGAGTCTTTGACGTGTTTACATTTGATTTTCATTTGTATCCTTATTCAAAGGAACAGAAGACTGAGATGAGCAGTGGCTCCGGAAAAACTGGGTCACCCCCAACACATCAAATATCCCCTTAGCCTGGCTGAGAGAGCGATTTGAAAAGACTACGTCAACAGGAATGTGATGTTGAATGGGCACCGCATTCACTGAGCTTGAACCCCTCAGATTTTTATCTGTGAGGGCATCTCAAGCGTAAGGTGTACCACAACAACTCTCAATTCGAAGCTCTAGTTTTGCTGCTATCTTTATTAGAGGAATCAGCCGACAGAGCTCTGATTTAATGACTTGGCGATGATTCAAACCTGCCATCGTATCAAAAATAAGGGAGATCCTTTTGGAAGACGTATGCAAGTTTGCCTCCAGCGCTGCGAAGCCTATTTGGAGCATATTTTAAGCAGAACACGACTTTTATGCAAAGCGACCAAGTTAACGGAAATTATGGAATGATGATACACAGACAGGAGTTTATGTCCAGCACAAATCTTAAAATTTGCTGAACTTTTGCAGGATTTAATTTATTCTGGGGGTCCTAATTTCGTTTAGTCAGCCTGATAGCAAATTGTTGGACAGTAATTACGTTTTTGTACTGATAAAATCGCCAAAATGTATATCCTTTTCAGAAATATTTAACAGGAGAGGTTCAAAGCAGTGCCTTGGTATTTCCACAACGCAGGTTCAATGGAATGCACCACATCAAGACTAGCAGAATTTAACTTTGCCGAATCCCACCGCTGCGCCTTTTGGGATTCAACACCTCATTCATAAAAAAGATTTTTTCGAGCGCTTTTGCATACTGACAATTCTGTAACGATTTGGTGTCAAGGTTTCGAGATAACGCATTTGACGGACGTTTCACAGGCTACGGGTTTTTGATGAAAACCGTAACAGTGCTTATCAACAATTTTTTAAACTTTGAATTGACAAGTCGTTCATATCTGCAATTTTTTAAGCATGTCACTCAGCAAGCATTGTATTTGGCAAACAATTGTTAGTACATCAATCACTAAGATACAGTGAAGCCGGATCTAAACTTCGTCGTGGTCGCACGGGTTGGGGCAGTGCGACGTTCGTGTGCCCGGCTTGTCCAGGCATGCCGAACTGCTCACGGTATGTAAGGGTATCGGCCTCGGTGCACTGGCACGCTTTCTGTCAATCAAGAGGATGCCGGTCTTGTCCCAAATCGAGCCCTTTCGCCTGTTACTGACCCTCATGCTCTCCTCGGACGCCGGTCGCTGTAGAGGCAGGTCGGCGCTTCGTCGACGCCAAACATGGCTTGTGAACGGTCTTTGGGTTGACGCGTCCACGAGGCCAGCTGAAGCAACGTCGCACAAGCCGTCGCTGGAAGACGAGCTGCTGATGACGATGTTGCGGTCTTGTGCTGAAGTAACCACGTTCAAGAGCTCGCTGGAGGACATCCGGGGCACATCGCTCTTTGCGCCCACACCCAAGTACGACAGAGTCATGCGGCGCCGGTTTTGTGAACGACGCTCTTTTCGCGTGACATCATGTGTCGAAGATGGAGATAGATTGGTGTGGCTGTCTGTAAAAAAAATGCCCTACGTTGGTGAAACAACCACCTCTTGCTGAAGCAGTTTTTCGATAGACCTTTAACTTTCTGTTTTACAGCGAACAGACTGAATGAGGCTATTAAATTAACTACATCACTCTAAGTTTAGCAATCTTGATTTGCTAAGTATTTTGCTTCTGGCACCATTAAGTCATGTTTGTCAAGGTGTGAAATGCTACCTTTAACTACAGATGAGGCTGTTTTCAAATTAAGGTATTTCTACTGCTAACTTGACATGTTGCTGCGCACAGTTTCTACGTAAATTTTATGTAAACATTGGAAAGTTTTACATATTGAGCAACTCCAAGAGCAAAAATAATGATAGGAAGTCACTGTGCTTGTGCAATAAGATTCACAGCATAAGCAAAATGTAGAAACTTATTTTGAAGATATGGTTATGCACAAAGTCACAATCTATACAGAGAAGTTGCCAATGCTGAACAATGGCAGCTTTTGGTGAGGTTACCTGGCCATGCGCTGATCGCAATTTATAGGGTTATTTGCTGCATGAGTCATAAACGAGAAAAATAAAGCATAATGCAAGCAAAAACCTTTTGTTGGGCAAACTGGCACCACCTGTAAATATACAAGAGTTCTTAAGCAGATGTCAATATCAATCATCCCCAGGGCCGTCGCCAGCGGGGGGACCAGTGGTGCCCGCCCCCCGATTTCACGTTTGGCCCCCCGATTGCGGCATACATCCAATACTGTATTTTGAAAATTTGCCCCACCCCTTCTGGTTTTTGGCCCTTATTTTTGTTTTTTGGCCCCCCCTGCTGCTAAATCCTGGCGACGGGCCTGATCATCCCAATGCTTTTTAACGTTCAGACCCTAGCGTCAGGGGTCTGCATAAGCATAACACCATCACCATTTCGTTGGGGAAATTCACTTGCAAAGTAAATAAAAAGGATCTATTTTGACGAGGAAAAAGTTGTGATGCTTTTTTCAGTATTTGACAGAACGTACCGTAGAAAAACGAATAACGGTGCATCGATCTTTGAAGATTTTTTCGCACTTGTCGCAAATCTTGTCGCACGTCGAGCTCCACTAAATGTGGAATCTCCTGCGTGGTTCTGAAATTCTTCTTTGCCGAATCGTTAGTCACTTCATCGGCCTCGGTGTGGTGACGATGCTTGTGAACGTAGGATGCCAGTCTGAACCAAGCAGTTCATGAGTAAGCAGTATGTTAGCGACAATATGACTACATATACTCATGCTTTGTTGCATGTGATAAAATATAGTTGTTCTATTGTGAATTTCGGATAGCACATTTTCAGCATTTGGCAAGAGTCATTGGAGCAAAAAATCCGTTGATATACGTTCTTATTTTCGTTTCTAAACTTCGCAGTTCTATGTGCTGTAGTTCGCGGTTATTCTCGTTTCGATTCGTGCAGTGAAGAGAACTTGCGGAACTTGAGTAATGGTGACCCTTTCTACTGCTGAGCGGTTACAGCAAGAACAAGATACAGCTCGTACATTGACAGGCATGAAAACTGAAAATATATAAAGATGGCAGATGGGTGATGGTAAACCCTAGCATAACTACAGGTAAGATACTGTTTTTACAAACCTCATCCACTTTTCTTGATCCTCCGTGCTCGATCCCATTGAATCCTTGCCAGGCCTTGCTCCCGCAAACGGTTTGTGCAGTTCGGTTAGCGACCTCTGGTGTGGTTGTTCGTGACTGATGAAGCGTCTTCCGAAGAACTGAGGGTTGTAATCAACGTGGATTGAATCCTGAACTTGCTTCGCTTCTTCTTCGTCAGTCTCAGCGATCAAAATGCTCTCGGCCGCTGCTTCGAGGTTCCTAATGTCGAGTGGATGCGAGTCCAAGTGTCCAGGCAACAGGCGATGAGCGACATCTCTCCAGTCTTCTGTTTCCGGCAGTTGGTTCAGGAAAAGTGAGTTCAGATGACTGATATCCTTGATTCCACCTAACATTAAAGTGAAGTTGGTCATTACCACGCACTCTTGAAACATGCAGACGAAAATGCTTGCTTGCCTAGCAATTAAGCAGCCAAGTTTCTAACAAAGCAAGATATTTATACATTTACGTGAAAATTTTTGTGACCAACTCGATTGCTATTTGAATAAGAACTGAAGATGTGCTAAACACGAAACTAGTTTCCTTGTGCAATTAAATTGCGACTCATTCGCTTGGTGTGGGGCACTGCTGTGATTGTTGGTAAATGATGGGAACAAACTTGAATCATCGCAAGAAGATGGAAGCAGAACCAGGCAGGAGATTCCTTAAACAGCTGGATATAAAGCTAGTGCTTGTGTTGTTGTTTTAACACGAACTTCAGCCCGCAATCAAGCAGCCAAAGTTTCTAACAAAGCAAGATACAGTAGCTATACATTTATGAGAAAAATTTTGTGACCAACTAGTTCGCTATTTTTTCGAAGTCTGGAGTTTTGCGAAGTTAGAGTTTTGAACCAATTACGACATTGGTAAACTGAAGCCTTAGGCGATAAGGTGCCTTTTGCTAAGATTAGAAAAATCCACCTATACAAGGATTCCATTGCACGTAAACTCTTTCTATGAAGAAGGTCTGGCGATAACTAACAGTTTAGTGGTTAGCTTTCACGAATCAAAGAGACATAAACATGCTGAAAATATCGGAAACAATAAGATTCCAACGGAAAAATTGTTTACAAAGGCTTCATGCTTACGAAATACTAAAACGTTACGACAATGTTTCTTCAGCAACGTTTTTTATGTTTGTGACGAATGACTGCAAGCAGTTTATTGTTCANCGCTGGAAATGAGGTCAATTACAAACTGAATTTCTTAAGAGTTGTGCCTTTTATTGTCATCATTTTCCCTTCCTTATTAACTGCATATTGACTCTCATTCAACTGCACCATCGTTTATGGAATTTTGACACAAGAATTTGTTTGTGGGTGAAGTTTAACTGATTCAATTTTTTGTCTAGACGTTGCAGGAAGCAGCAGGAAAAATAGTCCCACAGCATAACCTATAGAAAATATTAACAAAAGAGTTAATTTTAGCACACAGGTGAAAATGCCCAAAGACATATCAACGCACCAATTCAATTTTTTTCAAAACAAGTCGAAACATTATACGTAGATACAAAATATTATATATACAAAAAGTGGCATACTTAGAGATCTTCGTTTCTGAGTGTGTTGTTTCACTGACATAGAACCTTTATGAGTTTCACCCGAATGACCTTCAGTTTCTTCAGCTGAAATCCGATCCCGACCTACATGCGCTAAGTAGAAAAACAGCATATTGCTGAGATGTACACAATTAACTCTAAAACTTCTATGCAGCATGTTCCGAAAGCTCATACTAAAATTCACATTTAAATACATCAAGAAGTTTTTTCAAGTGACTCATACCAATATCATGAAACGTTTGGATGTGACAAAAACAGTCTTCACCGATAACACTATTGTCAGGAATAACATCAAACAAATTCCAGAATATGCAAAGCTCCTCACTGATATAAATAAGAATGTATTCTTTGCATAAACATATTTTCAGGAACGTATCCATTGGCAACGAGTCTGAATATCAACTCATTGATGTAGGTGCTATGTTCACATCCATGCCGAGCTGCTGGCGAGTACAACGAACGCATTGATCGCTAGACGCGGCGAATTTGTTAACCCTTTAATGTCCGAATTATGATGTACTTGCTAAAAAATTTAATTTACTCAAAAGTGTTTTCAAATCTTGACCTAAGAACTAATTTGCGTGTAGATATCCAATCCTAACATAATTTGAAAAGGAATGGATTGATGTGCTGATATCGGAACATTGGTCCTTTGGGCCTGTATGCATGAAATATTCAGCGTTTCAAAACGACAAGCATAGTTTTTTTTTGTTAGTACATTTTTTACTAGAGAAAAGCAAAACTGAAACAAAAAAGAAACAGCACGGTTGAAAGCAAACAACTTTGAGGAGTTGAGTCCATTCAAAATAAGTTTTGAATGATTTGGTATCAATTTAAATTTAAATAATTGATTTTTCTGCATGAAATACACCGCTTCTATAAATGAGAGCAATGTAAAGATGAACTTCCTTGTGCTTGTGGTTGTTTACACTAACTGTTGAAACTTTGTCACTGTTTTATCCCTTCGGGAATTTCAAAATCATTGTAATTTTATGTTAGAAAGGTGATACTGTGCTTTGTCTCCAAGAAAACATTCTGAAAGTGCTGAGAAACTTGATTGTTTTATTGTGAATGTTTTACTGTTAATCAAAAGAATTGCGTTTACCCAAAACCGAATCAACGTTCACCACAAGTTTTGAAATCATTTGAGAATAAAATCAGGGATGAAGTACGTTACTGATGATAGAGTTTGAAACTATTTTTCGTGTGTGCTGAGACACAGATGGATATTGCATTTTCTGCAGAGCATAACGGTTTTCCCACTGCATGTTGCGTTTTTATATCTTTGCCGCGTTGCTCCTCCCTGCGGCCAATGACTAACTTTGTATCTCTGTATGTCATCTTGAAGTCTGCATGTTGGTGCAGAACTGCTCCTTGCTGTAAATCCCCAGACTGCAATTCCAAAGATGGTCCTTTCTTTTTGGGAATTATGTCTTTGGCTCTTTTGATTAAAGATTCAGCTGCGGTGGTTAAAAGATTTTTCTCTGAGTTTGGAACGACAAAATAGTCCCAATCTTATCTGTACAAAAGTCATCCATTCACGACAGCTAAATCAACCAGATGAAAAACGAAATGATGATAATATTCTTTTGATCTCAACCCAATTCTGCAATAAGATACAAGCACATATAATGTACTGAGGTCTCTCATGCTTTTGTTATATTTATCAACAATTGCTGGTTAGCAAACACTTGTGTTCTGTTTTTTCGCCTGTCTCGTCTATCAACAGAGCACACTGTTTACATGCTTGCACAGATGTTTGGTAAAGAGACCGGTGGATTGCTGAAACATTTTGGTTCTCTAAGTGTACTTGCAGTAGTCGTAGTTTCTTTTTCATCAAAACTTCCTCTACGCATTTTCTTTTCTCCGATTCTTCTTGCAGTTCGCATCCTCATAAAGGATTGTTTCTTGCTGTAGCAACGGTAAAGATTGTTTTCAGCTAACTGAACTAGTAAGTTGACAGATGTGCACCGATTGTCAAAACAAAATATGGTTCATATCATCTCAAGACAATATTTGAACTAGCTCCAAGATCAGGCTATCCTTGCACAGGCTTTATTTTTCCAGTATGTATTCAAAATTTTCTCAATATATGTTGTGTACGATACTGTGCATATCGCTAAGCATAAAGATCTTATAAGCCCGTTTGTTGGGTTTCTTAGGCACGTACTGCTTCAGTAACGAGCGATCTTCCAATGGCGCCATTTGTTTATCAATGCTTAAAATCTGTTGCTGTGGAATTTGTTGAAATTTTGCAATGAGATCTCGAAGAGGTCTAATTTTGAAAACCTTCACGTAGTCTGGATCGTCAATAGATGGCGTATGTGTGTGTCACTGAAGTCCGGGTTTTTCTTAATTGTTTCCACCGAGCTCGAGTCATAACATCAGTTACTTGACCGATACGAGTTTTTGATGCCCAATACCAGTGGCGTACGCAGAAAACTTTCATGGGGGGGTTTCATTCAGTGGCATATGGTGGTCATTTGTATTTGGTGTGCGCTTTTTGTGACGTCGCAATTCGACGTCATATTCATGTTTTCAAGCGAAGTTTGTTGACATAATAGGCATATTCTTCTACACGCACTCCTTTATTTTTGTAAAAATCAAGCCTTATACATTGCCTCATAATAAAGTTTTTGTAAAATATCAAGGTCAAGGGGGGGGTTGACCCCAACCACCCCCTTTGCGTACGCCCTTGCCCAATACATCCTGGATCTAGGTAGGTTGAAAACAGACATATTCATACAACTACCTACAAATTGTTCTAACTCGTTTTGTTTCACACGCAGCGACTTTCCTGGATCACATTGCAAAGCAAACAGGTTGCTTTGCTCCATAATAAGTGCCATTACCTCTTCGCATGCGAAATACTGAAAGTATTCAAAATGATATTTGATTTCCTCTGATTCAGGTATGGATCCTCTCCCACACGGGAAATTCAATGGAGACTGCTCATTGTGCGAGTCGACACGTTTCTGTAGAGACCTTTCCAGGGGCGGATCCAGCCAGTAAGTTCAGGGGGGCGATTTCAGTAATATTTGGTACTCAAGTCTCATTATGGGTTCACTACTGTAAGAGAGATAAAGTAAACTTCACAACACTGCTGTGACAAAACAATGGACGGCAAAATGGCCTTATACCGCGAATGATATTTTCTGAATTGTACAAAATCATGACGAATAAAGTTATTTTATTAGGTTTTAGGGGGGGGGCGCCCCCTCCTGGATCCGCCCCTGGACCTTTGTTGCACTGTAAACTATGCATAAGGTGTTGATGCAAAAGCTGATGCGATATTTATGATTCTTTCAAAGTAGGAGAAGCTTGTGGCTCTTCCAAGTTTCTTTCTGAATTACTGTTGCAAGCATTGCTGCTATGAAACGTCACGTGACAAACGTTTGTTTGGAATCAGCTTAAGCGCTGTATGGTCGTTTTTGGGGGGGAAGAAGGTAGTCAGGATCGTCATCACTATCGTCCAGCTAACTATCATCACTTTCTCATTCTGGTGGAAGTTCAAGTTCGTAGTCACTTTCTTTCCATAAAACGATTTGGGATTGATTTAAGAAGTAACGTACATTTCCACTAAAATTTAGACCCAACCACACAGCAAACAACTGCAAAAAATAAAATGATCTACAATATCCAGATTTTCTCAGCTAAACTGTTTACATAGAAATTTATGCCAGAACGATTGCTGTGCTACTGTTCCGAATTCGTCCCAGCCACAACAACTTGTCTAACAGTGGCGGATCCTGACCAGGCGTTTTGGAAGGGCAGTCATACAAGGGCGGCGCCAGATGTCTTCACTTGTTTAATACGCCAGATTTTTTATGACAATCGTTGGGTATCACATAAAAGTGGTTGCCTTTCATAAGCCAAGAAAGTGGCTATTTTCGACGGTTGGACGAAGCGATCTTTCAGGAAATCGCCACATCCAGTTTAATCGCCACATCCAGCGCCTACACAAAACTTTTGAAGCGTGTCAAACAAGATGGCCCCCATTTTTTACAAGCTGCATAGTATATAAGAACATTGTTAGTATCCCAAGCAATCTCTTATGTTTACAAAATGTACTTAAAAGGTATACCTTACAGTACACCAGGCTGCGCGCCAGTGTTTGACACTATACGTTTGGCTAACCGTAGCGAGATCAGAAAAAAAATATCTGAAACGCATTTCCGACCTGCTTAGAAACAGAACGGTTCTTCTTATACTAACATGTGACAACTGAAGTCCCACGATAGAACTCCAGTAAATACATAAATGGTAATCACGTTTCCAGACGAAGCTTCTGCAGTTACATATGTACATGGAAAGCGTATTTACTGCTGAAGCGACAATTCAAAAACAAAAAAAATAAGAAAGATAGGTATTTGCTTTGACATTACTCTTACTTGAGTTAGCTCTGCTGGCTATTGTGAGAAACAATCTTATAATCACTCTCGTAATTACTTGAAAAGTAATAAATTCTCATAATTACTTGAAAAGTAATAAATCCATTATATTTTTATCATTCGTAAATTTATCATCATTTCACTACAAACGCCACAATCAAAACAAAGCGGACAAGACAAAATCTCGGAACAAAGTGGAATGTGAAGCAGATTTGCATTATACACGTTGTCTTCAACAAGGCCTCGAATTTAACCACCAGTTTCCAAAAAAACAGTTGCATCCTTCCCAGGATAATAGCAAATGAATTGTTGTTCTGTTTTTCTTTTTGTCTTTGATTTT
>JGI24159J19872_10011232_pt1 | contig 11741 bp, 7 predicted proteins | sample Ectturendosymbi4_FD_19872 | JGI IMG/M metagenome (IMG submission 19872) | reverse complement strand
GGCATTTCAGATTTCGGCATCGCGCTAGCTTATAAACACTGCAATCTCGCTTTCTGCTCTTTCGTTCTACAAATCGACTGAACAAAAACCTTTTCTGGCGGGACATACAATAACATGTAGTGCAAATAGCTTGACAAGCTTCATATGTTTGTGATGTAACGCAAGAATAGGAGCCATCGGAAGAAAAGTGGGTTTCTACCATACGTTACCCGTTATGACGAAACAAAGGTCGCAGTTCGGCTGGGCTACCTCTAGTCTAGACGGCACAAGAAGTTACGGAACCACTGATACTAAACAGCAACCACAGCTTCGCTGCTTAAAGCACGCAAAGAGTATCGTTATCGCGACATTTGTGCAGTAGGCGTGATGAACGAGAAGATAAACCCATGCCAAAAGAACGATTTTTAGAAAAAGTTACAAGCAAAATTCATACATATTTGCATTGAACAAAACCGAAAATATTTATATTCAGCAGCGGTTACTAAAATTGGCAGAAAGTCAAACTTGCAAAAAAATTATTAAATGATACTCAACGCAACATCGAAATATAGCGTTATATTCTTGTATCTCTTTTGAATAACGACGATTTTTCAAGCGAATATTTTATTTAAAACAAATAAATGTCATCACGTGGGGCCCCCTTGGAGCGGAGGGCCCGGAGCAATTGCCCCCGTTGCCCCCCACCCCCTTAATCCGGCCCTGGTTGTCTTCGATTGGAAGTCAGACAACATACCTCAAAAAGCATATTGTTTGTCACAATCGTTGGTTGTTGAAGGCATTCGTGAGTGTGTAGCTTCTCAGTGGGTCGGTGGCCGCCCGCCCACGGGGTAACGAGACCTTCACTGGGTAGTTACCTGCAGAGGCCAGAGACCTTTACCGGCTTACCCGTCTGTCATTACCATAGCAAAGATAATAATAGAATGTAAATGCATTAAAGCGAAATCTACGTTTTTACTGAAGGGCGAAAGAGTGGCAAGAGTTATTTTAGAAAAGATTTAGTCGGGACTCTCGCAGACTCCCTTGCCCTCTTTACTAGGTGTTTGTAGGTGGGTAAAAGAATGGACAGAGCAGTTTTACAAATTCTCGTTGCCAACCGCGCGTTTCAACGTGAAGTAAAGATTTCCAACTGCTTTGTAGGCCATTTAACCTAAACCCAACCACTAGTACATGTTCTGTCCGTTCTCTTTAAGCGAACTCTAGTCTGTAACCTCCACTTATTATTGCTACTATGACCGTTCTTTTCAAATTGAGACAATGAGTGATCGTGACATTAGCAGCAAAACACTACGAAGAATTTTATGACAAGGCTTCAACGACTAAATTTTAATGCAACAAATTTTAAAGGCAAAGGTCCAAACAAAAACAAATTAACCGGATGATCGAACATTTTTTATATTTCTGAGGCACATACCACATTTTAGAGCCTTTACGGGCAAACTGATTTTGCTGCTTTACAGATTTGAACAAAGGAATGTCATATTTTCATCGTTGTGTGTGATTAGTATGCCAGCATGAAAAATATTTGCACTATTACGTGAAGACTTCTGGAAACTTCTGATTACGTAATTTATGCATGCATTTTACTAGTTCATATTAGTGTATGTTTTTTATCTCAAGATTATTGGTAGAAGAATGCAGTTCCTGATGAACAAATAAATGAACAAGTGNTTCATTGATGTGAATTTTACAAACATTACGTATGACTCAACGTGGAAAGTAGGATATGATTGCCATTTCCTTTGTAGGTGCCATTTAACTCAAGGTATCATTTTCTGNCCGCTTCAAATGGATTTAGAGACTTCGTAGAATTGAACAAAGCGTAATTNTTGAGTTTTCAAAAGNGAGATTTCTCAAATAACTTGTAAAATGCCAAGTATATGCCATCCGTGGCTTTCAGAAATCTGTTTCAGAGCAGTTTGGCGTTTTTCACTGTAGTGGTGACTTGCAAATATTACAACTGCTTTAAAACTGACAAGGTACCCTTCGCAACTAATGTAGGTAAAGATTCTCTTGAAACTGTGTCGTTTCGTAAAAATCGGACAAGTAAAGGTAACACGACTCGTAGCAAGAAGCAGAAAAAACAAGCTACGCAAAATGAACAGATTTGCATACCTAATTTTACATTTATTCTACGGATATCTGAACAAACAAACACCTGGTCAGGGTCGAAAGTAAAAAGATACATTGCTACAAGGAGATGTGTGCTTCCAACTGTAAATACTGTATCTTCACAAAATCTACCCGGGCAACTGCTGGTAGCAATGCAATTGTTGGCCGTATCGCTTTTGGAAACGTGTTTTGCCGAAACACTGACAAAAAAACACCTGAAAAATACGTAATTTGTGGAGACCAGTTCTTCTTTGCCACCACCCTGAGAAGCTCGACGTTTTGCTTGTCTGATTGCCACTTTTTACGAAGTGTTTTGACCTACCTCAGATATTTACCCGTGTGAGAAACCCTCACTGATGGAACAAGTGAAAGGTCGTGTGGGCAACCGCACGCTAATGGAGATCAAAAGGTGTGCTTTTGGTTACGCGCATTATTATTTGCCGTTTGTAGGAAACATATTATTTGCCGTTTTAATTGTAGGAAACAAGTGAGCGTAAATTAAAGCTTTACTAGTTTGATTGGTGAGGATCAGTTGTTTTGTGCGTAGATGAATACGTTTGTGTTGCACATGACTCTCATTGAATACAGAAAAATGCTACGATTTGGTGCAAAATGGATCCAATGAGAAAAAACAAGATTGGGGAGGTTGAAGCTACGGTTTTTCATTTTTTTGAAAAGCTTCTGTGGCTGGCTACCGAAAACGTTTGGTCAGGGCTGTGGAGCTGCAACTCAAATTTTGGGCTCCGGCTCCACCCTTGGGCAACTAAATTTTTTCTCCGGCTCCAACTTCTAAAACTTTTTGGCTCCGGCCATCCAAAATTGCTTGGGTTCCGGCTCCACAGCCCTACTTTCCATCTACTTATGACTTCGACGGCCGTATGCATCGAGTAATGTGGAGAAAACTGTTTTGTTGCACAAGGTTGCATTAGCAGTGGCGTAGCCATCCCAAAATTTATGGAGCCAAAATGTTTGATTTTAGGCGAAAGCACTATTTTCTTTGGGATATGGCCTATTAAAGCACAAAGTGACTATATGTACTAAAAATTTAGGGGGGAATGGCCTCCTGGTCCCCCTGGCTACCCCTATGTGCATTTAAATATTAGATCATAGATTACTGAAAAGCTTTTGAAAAGCGTAACCATACAGTAATCTAGGGTTATACTTCCGTTTTGTAGTGACATGAAAGGCGATCAGTTGGTTTGTGTGAGGAAGCCTGAGATTAAACAAAAAACTTTTCAGCGCTTTGTTGTTTCCACCCCATCGCATCTCGAGCGCACCATGTGTGCTTGGATTGCGTGGGAGAAGCAGTTCACGCTTTCCGTATAACCTGATTTTTAAATGTTTATGCGGGGTTTTTCGAATAGAGCATAGACCAAAGTCGATTAGTTTGATTGACGTTAGTTGGAATACCTAAAGCTTTGCAAGTGCGGATCACGCACCCTGGACTCACGCTGCAAGTTGTCAAGGCTGTTTCCGTTCCAGCGATATTGCAAACAAACCTCTCACGCGAGACCCAGCGCCGGATTTAGATGGTGGGAGGCCTGGGGCTCAGGCGTGGTGGGAGGTCCCATGTGCGGATACAATATGTTTAGGTAGGGGATGATCGATGAAGTCATTAGTATTTCTACATATTATTAATATTTATGACGTAAGGTTGTGACGTCACATTTTTAAACTCAACTGTAACAAAACTTTATGATGTGATATGGTATTTGACAATGACTAGCGATTTGTGAAACTGTTGCAAAACCGGTCATCAGAAGCATCACATCTTCTTTTTAATATTTGCTTGAAATAAGTTTTGAATATTTTTTGGAAAAACTTTCTGGGCGATCCAACGTTTTCATCATCTCTAAACGCCAGTCTTCGCTCAGCAATAAATTTTACAACAGAAACCAAACGTTGCAGGCAGATTGAATGCCCGTTGCTCCTCAGGCGCTCAAGAGCGTGCTTCCAGTCGAAGACACCTTTTCTAATAAGGAAATGCACACATTTAGTCGTATCCGCGCATATCAATCTAGAAGTGAAACATTTAACACAAGTTTGTGAAGGAGAAAAACAAAGCCACCTTGTGTCAACTATACTCCGCCATTGTGGTTCTGGCGACGAATATGGCTTGTGGTACTTTTCCGCGACAAATTTCTGTCTTTTCTGTGTTGTGGGACATCATGTGTTAAAAATGACTTTTCATCACAATGTCAAAAAGAACCTATTTCATATTTCAACCAATATTTCCGCGTTTTTGCGGTACACTGGCTGGCCAGAGGGCCCAGAGACCGATAGCGTTGCTTCCAGCCATCCCATCTATCGTGTTTTTCGATGATAAATCTTGACGTTCTTCTACTACTGCACTGCTGGTTAACTAGGTCTATTTTCATCATTACGCAGATATAAGTCTGTCACAACATGTTCTTCGATTTTCTGTCCTCTAACAGGTTCCGCAAAAATGTCTCCGATGGACTTCACTGCCACTGCAAAATAGTCACTTAAATGTTCCTTGAATTGGCTGCAACTTCTTCCTCTCTCATTTTTGCCTCTTATGCTTTTTTACGTCTTTTATAACCACTTGGATAAACTCTACACTTGTTAATATGACGATCCCCCTTCTGCCCATGTTTATTTATTTATCAATAAGCTGCCACATTTTCATCGCAAAAAGGGAGGGCAACTTACGACTGCCACTTACTTGAGCGTATTATCTACACTTAACAAGTCAAATAACAATTAGACCTATTGATAAGTTTTAAGTATTGAAATAAGACGTCCAGTGTGGACGATGTTTCAGTCAAAACACACAAAACAAAATCCTTATTTACCTCTCCTATTTAGCTGATGAATATTTTGCAGTTTCCTCAAAATTCTTTAAGGTCGCCTTCAACAAATATTATGAAACTAATTTCATGAAAGATGTTTGAAATTGCACACTAGCTTAATAGAGTAGAAACTGGTTCAATGAGAAAGATTTCTTTTTCTTTTAGGTTTGTGACTGCATCAACGAAAAAATCGTTCCACATTAGCGTAATGAACCATAACGCTGAAGTAAAATGTGCGATATTTTTATCAGTTCGCTGAAGCAACCAATGGTGTTGCAAGCTGCAAAATATTTTATTACTTTGCCCATCTTTCATGTTTTATCATTTTACTACAAATTGCATGTGGTTGATGCTGTTTTTATACGAACTCAAACAAGTCTTGGTATTGGTCAAACAGTTTAGCTTCATCAATAGAAACGTTTCTCTCAAGCAGGTACTACTTACATGGTTCAACATTTTCTCATTCAGTTGTTTGCAAACGGAGGAATCTAGCCAAAGCATTTAAATTCAGCAAAAAAAGTGGTCCATTTAGCCATATGTGCAACATAAGACTTGTACAATACTGATACACTTGACATGAATAATGCAAGTCACGACCCTTGCCTTCTCTCAGTCTTTGAGTTTTCTTAGCGGTCATTTAACTTGGCATATACATCTGATTGTCTTTATTGAATCCTTGCGTTCACAGTGGCGAAATACGATACAACCTCAACAAATGATGCTTTGGACTTCTCAATATTCTGAATTGCTCATCAAAAGCAACCAGAAATGATTGCAAATGTCTTAATGTCTTAAACAGAGTTCGCTCAAAGAAGTTCCAAAAAAACGTTTCAGAACACCGGTTGGCTTGTTGATGGAAATGAAGTATGAATGAGATGTTGGGTACATTTTAAGCATCACTGGCAAGTTAGGATAAAGTGATACTGATAGCCACATGGTTACGCTGTAAGAAATAAGTTTTTAGTACTCAATATCCGCAAAGTCACAATAGCCTTTTCACTCTCTTTTGCGAGCTATGTAAATGTAACACACGTAATTCACTCAGCTTCAAATTCATTTAGTCCTTTTCTGAAAAAGGGATACTTCTGACACATTTCTTCATTTTTTAGCATTAGTGGTTAGCTATAATTACTAGAAAGTACTACACTAATCTATGTACAATACACTGATCATCGTATCACGATTCATCAGCAATGGTAGTACAGTACCTATAATGGAGTCAGAAGTCCGCGCTCTAATGCCAAAGTCATTGAGATATTAAAAAAAGATTTACCACTGTTATGTAACGATTAATGTGAATGCACTCCCGCCTTTCCAGCCGAGAATTAACACAACCAAAACATAGAGTAATTAGACAACTTGCAGGCCCTCCCACAAACTATGCTACGCCACCAGCTCTTATCTTGTTGCAGTTGAGTGGGGACAGCTTACTGTATGTAAATACAATATATCATACCCAGGGGCGTAACTGACGGACGCAGAATGGCGAATTGCCACCCTGCCAAGCTAAATGTAAAAATCGGTCTCCTACTTATATTTCGGTTTTAGCATTCTTTTGGTTTTCAGGAGGTTGTTGTTTTTGTGTGTTTTTCGGATTATTTTCCGGTGGTTTAGGATTTTCTATCTACATCCGGATTCACCATAATTTCTCAAGTTTTTTCTGAGGGTTGGCTAGTGGACCCCGTACAGTGGTTAGTGAGCCCCTTTTATTTAAGTTTTCCACCATGGCTTAAACCTTTAGTTACGCCACTGATTAAAGCTATGTAAAATAAGAAATGTAAAAAGGAGGATAATTTGACATTTTTTAACGTCCTCGCAGATTATTGCATTTTTTATGAAAAATGTGGACATGTCCTCCAAAATGAAGACGTATGGTAGCCCTACATAGCAATACTACTCATATGCGACCTGTGCAAATCTGAGTAAGGCAGACGCAAAGTCTACCAGTAACGAGTAGTGACGTAAACTTTTGCGTTCTGCGTGGCTTGGCCTTGCATTCACTAGATTCAGATACCTGACCGACTTTCAAGAAAACAATAAGTGTAGTAGTTGTTTCGTCACAATATCAAATAATATACAAGTGAAATACTACCGTCTGGACGATCGATAATATAATTTAATAGCGTCTACAAACAAGCTTTCCTCGCGAATGAAAATGACTAAGTGGCACGCACATGTAAATATGGCTAAACACTTGAACATGGTGGGGGCCCCTTTTTGGTGGGGGGCTTGGGCCCCCTCCTAAATCCGGCGCTGGCGAGACCAGTGAGTGTCATTTAATGTCATTAGTAGCGAAACTTGGTTTCCGGTAGGCATCCTCAACACTGTGCTACTCCGGAAACGGCTCGAATGACTAGCTGAGGCACGCAGATATCAGAGGAGCAGATAAGCTCTTATTGGTATGGTTGGTATGTGTGATGCTTCTTTGTCACTGTCGCTGAACTAACCGATTAATTGTATTTTACAGAAAACCCGTCCCGCTGAGGCCTGTAACGAACCCAATGAAGTATGTTGGTTTTTATCGTCTTGGACTTGGCCAGTCATGGAATGTGACAGCACACAAAAACAACACTTTGACTGTGACAACTTCAAGCACCACGATTTCTCGTTACAAAACGGTTGGCTTAAGTTTCTTGAACGAAGACACTTTATTACTGGTCATACAAGGTAAATATCCTGCTTCAGTGCAAAAACAATTTTAGACGTATATCTCATAAAAAGCTTGGCCCAGTTGTTTGTACAGTAGTTGTGGATTTTATTCTGCGTAAGTGCGTGTTTGCTTCAGACGCATGGTCCATATCAAAGTCTTGCGCGGGCAGGTTAACCGTTGCGTGTACCCGCATTTTCGGGTGCGGGTCAGGTCGGACGCGGGATATTAAATTCTTTTTGCAGGTAATTGAATTTTNACGCAGTGCATGTGAAAATGACATGAGCAAGAAATTCAATGCTACAGAGAGCTTGTGGTATAAGGGTGTGTAGAGACATACTCCAGTGGTGGCGAGACCACAGATCGGAGTTTCTAGATCTCAGTGATCTTGCAAGAAATACGTTCCAGGTGACGGCAACNAGCGCTGCTAATCAACGAGTGTGTGCTATAGATTGGCTGGGCATGTCGTGAATGGTAGAAGAGAAAATTTAATGCGTTCGTCAGTGAATGGCATACTCTTTTTCAACAGTGCTCTGAGAAAGAAGCGCTGAAGGTTGACTTAAAAGTTTCACGTGTTTACAGTGTTTTTAAGAGCTTCTGTTGCCTGTGAAGACCTTTGAACAAATTGGCACCAGCCATGAAACACACAGCATGAGTTTTTAGTGGTTTTCAGACACACAGCGACAGGTGCAGGTTAGGGATGGAAACAATGCGGGGCGGGCGCGGGTTGGGAGGACGTGCGCAGGGCCGGCCTCAAGCCGATGCAACCGATGCAGCTGCATTGGGTCCCGCGCCTCTGGGGGCCCCGCGGCATGTTGTTTGGGTACATTATTCATTTTACCAGATACTACCAGATACACCTTGCGCTTGAGAATTCAGTGGAAACGCCATATAAATTTCATTGTTAACAAAGAACGCTCTCGTCAGAACCAGCAAATTTCCCGTCGAACGTTAGCAAACGTTCTCAATTCTCGTGTTTGTGCTGTACTGCATATCTGCGGTCTACCACGATCGTAACACGGATGACTGAACACGATGACGTCATAGAATCACTTATCAGAGGGGCCCCGCGCCTAGGTCTTGCATTGGGCCCTGCGCCCAGGTGTTGCATTGGGCCCCGCATCTGCTAGGGCCGGCCCTGGACGTGCGGGTTGGTTTCGGGTTAGAAGTCTGCGGTTGTGGGGCGGATTTAAATTTTGCGGATGCGGTGCGGGAACGGACAAAAATTTTCAACCCGCGCAGGACTGTAGTTCATATCACAGGAGTTAGCAAACGGACACAACTGTACAGAAATCTTTAGACGAAGAATATCACACGGTGTAGATGTTATAATTGGCACACGCAGTCACTACTGAAGAGGAATAAATATTGAAACAATGCACCTGCAGCTATCACTGTATTCGGTCATCGTCACAAAAAGCGTTGCGTAGTGGGAGAAAAGCATTTGATCTTTGAAGCACGGGCCCAATTTTGTTGCAGAATGTGGGGGACTACTTGGTGTGAAACCAATGCAATCACCGGATCTTTATCTTTGCAGACGATTTACAAATTAATACACTTAAATTTGTTGCTGGACACGGTACTGTAATTCAGCCTAGTACAAGTGTTAAGCAAGCCTACTGTGCAAATTGTGATAAAAGTATGAAATTTTCCACAGTCATTCTATATATCACAAAGTTTATTTTCAAATGTGGAGCCATCTTGGATTTGACCTGTGATGACTTTGAGAAGTCAATGATCTTGGACAATTAAAATATACCATTTAGCGTTAATTTTTATAATACCATCTTCAGTAATTTAGCATAAACCATGTCAAACAGCATATCCAAATGAAAGATCTAAATGCGTAGAATGCATATAAACAATAAATGACACCCTTCTATGTGATACTAAGCTGTTTGTGCAACAAAACAGACACATTTGTTACGAAGACGACAGCCATAAACTTCTTACTTTGAGCGTACATCATAATAAATCACAACAATTTCACCAGTGTTATCCAAAAATAAAATGACAACACGTTTGTAATATGGTACTAAGCTATTGGTTGACTGAAACAGACAAATTTGTGAAATAACTACATCAACTATATCATGATACTATAAGCAAAGTTAGTGGCTCAGGTCCCACGCGGTGGTCCACCCGATGCGCCGCACCTGGGCTCATTAGGGTCTATGAGGCCCGTGAACCTCAAAAAATTAAAATGAATGGTTAGTTATGCACAAAGTTTTTGTTGTTGTTGTAACTTTATTTATACAATCTTGTGAAAATTCATTGAATAAAGTTGCTGTTCAAGTCGATTTATAATGTATTTCTATTTCTTTTGGTGTGCAGTTGGGAATATCTCAATTGCTGCTGTTTCGTTACTAGCCTAGTGCACTGAGCACTGCATTACGTGTCCGAACAGTCGAAACATACGTTTCACCATGTCATATAGGACTCTAATCAGCTCAATATGGTTAAAGAAGGAAGCAAGTTCCTTCTGTTGTATACATTTAAGAGCGGGGGTGGATATTATGGGAGTAATGAGGCAGTCGCCTTAAGTCCCCCTTTTTCCCGGGATGCTGTGTGGCTCCTCGTTTTGATGAGAATGCCGCACTTAGTTTTTGAATTGTTTTTTAAGCTGATAAACCGCTCTAGAGCCACATTTTAAAAAGCTCTGAAGCAAGTTGTACGCTTTTTAAAATAAAGCAAAATGTATGTGCAAATGTGCCAAAGAGGGGCTCTCAATGATGTGTAGACAAAAAACAATTTAAAATAAAATGACTTCAAACAATTTACAAGGTGAAAATTACTTCCACGCAGAAACGAATTCCCAGACAAATAGAAAAAATCAACTTGATTTCAGGAATAAAGCTTTGTATAGCAATTGCAAAATATAGGGGCCCCGTTTTTGATATAATGCATAGGGGCATTACTGTTTTCGCTGAGACATTTCGGTCAATTTTTTGTTGAGACATTTCGGTCATTTGTCTCACAGTTGTATCAAAACTCGCCGTAACAGTGTTCATTAGCCTATATTTTCAGACATTCTGACCGAAAATACTACATTTTTTGGGTCATTTCAAAAACGTATCGGTCTATGACCGAAAAAAATCCAGAGGGGCAAGGGCACTTGACCAAAAATTGTACATATGAAAAATCACCAATTGTGCAGTGTTATGGACCCACTTTCTGAGATTTTGTCTCGGCCCCTAAATGGTAATATTCACTGCTGGTGGAGAGTCGAATATATTGGAATTTCTGTAATTTTCGATGGCAGATATCACACCTATGAAGCGTAGTCGCATTGCTACGCTTTCTGAACACTGAAACTGTACCCAAACATCCGTTGCAAACTGTAAAGGTATGCAAAGAAGACGAGGCTTGGTCACAGAAGAATTTGATGCATGCTGAAGTTCACATTAGCACTAGTATAGTGCGACGCCACCTACTGGAGGCTGATAGAAATACTAAGAAACCGCTTGAAAGCAGCTTCTTATTCAGAAATTGAAAATAAAAAAATGGAATTGCCAAAAGCATAAATAATGGACTGCAGAGAAAATTGGAAGAAAGTGCTGTTTTCAGATAAAAGTCATTTTTGTTCGCGGTTGTCAGCATGGTTGCAATTGGGTGGGGGACACGGGGGACGTGTCCTCCCAATTTTTAAGATGGGGGGACATAATATACCATGTCCCCCACTTTTTGATTTACTTGAGTTTAACCAAACCCACAATGCAGCACTGTTTTCATCCAAGTGCGAAACATTTGTTTTTCAGATACATCACACCTAGTTTTGTGGGACATTTTTTTCGTGTTGAAGGTGAAACTTGGTACTTTTTTGCCAATTCACCGTTGCGCATTTTGATTTAATCTCAAACATACTTTTGTGTCGTTATGCAAGTAGAACTCTTAGAATGAAACTTTTGACATGGTGCAGAGTTCTAAGTCTGGCCGGGCTTTTCGCGTCGCGTCGGGCCGGGCTCTGGTTTAAGTTTGTCTAAACATTTCGGGCCTACATACAAAACTTTTACATAACATTAAGAGCAACGACTTTTTTCTTTCGTGACGTATATTTGTTGTGCTCACCGCGGTAACTTCTGTGAGTGAAGTGATTGTGAGTTTTCTTCAGCTAATTCTGTTTGCAAACACAGCTGCGTTCTTTTATTCTCTGCTCGGATTAGTCTCACACT
>JGI24159J19872_10011231_pt1 | contig 11741 bp, 7 predicted proteins | sample Ectturendosymbi4_FD_19872 | JGI IMG/M metagenome (IMG submission 19872) | reverse complement strand
TGTCTTGTGCACTGTTTCAAATAATTTTATGATAAGAGTCTACTGTTGAATCCTTACAATCGAGTTGCCTGAGCCGATGTTGTCTTTCCTGCAGTCGACTTAACACACAGCCCATTGTCGCCTGGGGCCTGGTACGCCAGTACGCCTGGTAGCCATACTGTATATGGCCGAAACGTCGGTGTATTTTTGTTTCCTTTATTTTGGTACGTGAACGTTTGCCAGTTGAACCTTTTGAAACATATGTACAGACAAGAGCTTTGCGTGCGCGTCTCAAAACTCAACACACACCAAAAAATACCGGTCGACTGCCAGTTGCAAGTGACACGCGCTATACCGGGAAAAGTGAACGCTTTTTCCCGAAAAACTGAAATGCCTATCTGCCGACACTACAGCTACAGTAAACTGACAAACAACGAAAGCGACAACAAACCAAGCTCATGGTACATCCAGTTGAATTCGCTAAAGCGACTTCAATTGAATTCGCTAAAGCGACTTCTTTCGAGCAACAGAAGCGCGACGAAACAACCCAACACAAAACATGGAACAAAAGATTGAAACGCCAGATATTTTAACTTAACCTGGTCATTATACCTGGGATGGCACGCCGCCCCGTGCTTCAGCAAAACGTCAACGCACGGGTGATGGCCACGCGAACTGGCCTCGTGCAGCGGCACCCAACCTGAACCACAGCAGCGGTCTTGCGGTTTCGACCCGAGGTACTTCATCAGGATCTTGCACGCGTCGGGCTGGTTGTTGCGGCAGGCCAGCTGCGAAGAGAGAGGAGCACAAGTTGAACTGCGAGAACGAAGGTATTCCCCATCTGTCTGCAACTCATGGATTACTCGTGTTTGAAAAGAGCCCTTGAAGCAGTTTCACTGACTGAACAAACCCGTTCCACAACTTCACCCAAATAACAGCGCAATNCCAAAACAGCCACGTGTGGTTGCAGCTCAAGACGCCTGCAACGGTTTCCAGTAAATGCTTTNACATATCTGCAAAAATTGTACACGAGGTGCTGCAGAAAACAGTGGATGGGTTGTAAGAAGTGGCACTAACTGTTAAAAATAGAATCTTTGACGTAGAAACCATTCATAGATAAGAATTCGGTTGCAAAGAGTGAAGCAGCTTTGTTCAGAATAACAGTAAAATGTTTTCTTTTTTTTGGTTTCTTTTCTCCTTTTTCAGATGAAGTACAGATGAATTAGTTAAGCACTTACCGAGCAGCATGCAATGGTAAAAATATACTTAAAAAACTTCTTGAAAACAGTCTTATCGCTGCAAAGATTTGCTAGTTGTAGAAGTTAAGAAAGCATCATTTTGCCAGCCCTGAGTATCGTCAGCTACATTGCAGAAGCAAAACTAGAGACGCGTTTTTTAGATCTCACAATTGCATGACTCGCCAGTACCTATCAAAAAAGCGCTTATCATGTTGATACTACGGTTTCTTTCGCTCTGACTCAAACACGAAGTGTTGCCTTGGTTTTCGCTATTAAGATACGCCAGGATCTCCAAACTACTGTCCGCGAAGCCATTTCACCCGGGGCCCGCGAAGGCATTTTGTCGATAAAAANTGATTTACGAAAAATTTTGATTTGGCAGAATGTGAAATGCCAAGAAACATCTCATTACATGAAATGTCCGGCCNTCAAAATATTGTGNAATAGCTTATGTGGCCCTCTGATAGAAAAGTTTGGAGAACCCTGAGATACGCGATAAAAGGAAAAAAATAANCGACTGCCACACCCACTAACATATGCAAGCAATTGTCCGAGGAACTCTTTACTTNACNTTGCACAGTACACCGCTATATGCCATTCAAACACGTTTCGAACGATTTTAAGCAAGGTCTTTGTATTCCTTCATGAAAGGATGCGACAGGCCACAGACAAGTTTTGAATTAAAGCTGCAGATTTTGTCTTTGTTGAAATCTTTCTTTCGCGCTCCATCTTGTCACTCATTTGAGCTTAAGCATCATTTGAGTCACAAAAAATATTTCGAATGATGGTGATTTGCGAGTTGATGAGTGACGCGTCGGAGAAGGCCCTTACCCGACGCAGCAAGCGCGATGAATTCGCGTAGCGCAAGATGGGGGCGACGGTTTTCGGAGAGCTTCAAACTCAAGCCGGCATAAAAGAACCATCCCTCCCGACTTACGTGTAAAGCTGAATTTCCATCTGCGTCACGCACACGAACGTCTGCGCCGGCGTCTTGCAGTTCGTAAATCAAATCATTCAAGCCGAGAGAGGCCGCCTCGTGTAGAGGCGTCCGTCCGTTCAGGTTTCTGCGAACATACGTGGAAAAAAAATCGAAGTTTAACGGGTGAGGAAGTAGCTTGTCTTCGACAAATCGTCTATGACCAAAGGTCTTTTCACAACCAGCGATTTATCGAGCGCTGGACATGACGCAACCGTTCATGGAGATGCCGATCGATAGTTCTGCAGTTTTGGGGGAGACTGAAATGTCCTTTAGCCATCACTCTTCCAGGTCAACTCTGGCCCGGCGAGTTGAAGCCTGACAGGGCTCCAGCTATGATACAAATAGTATCTTTCAAGGGCAGACTGAGTTGCTTAGCCGTACAAGGCAATCAAGTCTAGGTATGGGGAACCGATAGGCAGGTGGGAAATATTTCTCCACTGCAGCTGAGCCTGGCCCCAAAATACTGGCCACTCCTGTTCTTGGGGGGGAAATGTGAAGTGCGATCCGCTGATCACCAGGAAACTCAGTTACCCCCCATTCTTGCCCGGGCTCGCTTTGGAATTCTCAAAGAGGTCATCTTCTTCAAAGTGGTTTCGTCGAACACACATCGATGCATGGTGCCACCAGACTTGTTTATCGACTCTAATTCATTGCAAATACACAAAAGCACTGTTGGATTCCTTATCTAGAAATCCCTGTGCCCTTTGGGTTACAAGAAAGGTAAAAGTGGGGTTTGTCGAATGATTTGAAAACCACGATTTTCTTTCTTACCGATTCACTGGCTTTCCAGATAACTTCTGCTGACACCAGATTATCGTTCTTCCAACCAGATCAAGTCACAGTGGAAGCCGCAGTCGCTACAAGTTTTTTTCTTTGATCCTGCCACTACGCAAACCTTAGTGAGTAGCCATTATTATGAACACATTCAAGGGACTGAAGCAGGGCTGTGGAGCTGGAGCCGAAGCCAAAACCTTTTAGATGGTGTAGCCGAAGCCGGAATTACAAAATGGTAGGATAGACATTTACACCGTTAAAATAAGCAAATAGTGACAATTTCAGGAAAGTTGGGCAATATGAAATAAAAAGGGCTGCTCACTGTTGAGCAAAAGACAAAAGTGTTTAATTTTTTGCTCGAGAAACTATTCTTGGAACTCTGGAAAGCTCGACCACGCGACTTTTTGAGTCAGCCACCCACACCAAAATTTCGTATTAATTTCAGACATTTGCGACCATGACTTTGCTGAAAGTTGTTGATGAAGTCACGCAATGCCCACAGGCGAAGCGGAGCAAGCGGGAGTCGCACAACAATCGGCGAAATGCCCTGGACCAAGTAAACGTGTTTAAGTCCGGCACACAAAACGGCGTCGTTGGATACTTGCTCGTGAAAGCAAACTCGGGTAGAGGATATTAAAAACGACTGGAACAGTTTATCGCATCAAGTAAATAAATGCGCTTCCATACTGAAGACAAACTGCCAAGTAATATTTCGTTACACTTACAGTGATCGAAACATGGAGTATTTTTTCGGTCATAGGCCGAATCTTTTTTGAAATGACCGAAAAAAATGAAGTCCATTCAGTCATAATGTTCGAAAAGGTAGGCTAGTGAGTACTGTTTCGGTGAGTTTTAATACTGTTACGGGACAAATGACTGAAACGTCTCACCAAAAAAGCTAGATCGAAACATACACTACGAATATTCTTTCAGCAGCATAGCGGACTCAAATACTGAAGTGAAACGCGTGGAGAAAATCAAACTTTTTTCAAAACACAACAAATTAATTTTCAAATTCCGAAACCATCGATCGGGCTTCACACAAAAAACCTCTTGCAATTTAACTTTGTTACTCGTAGAAAAAGAGCAACTCAATTTTTACTACGGATTACATAGATAAAGTATGAGAAGCATGTCTGCAAGTTTTGCAGCTACAGGAAAGCGACACTGCTTGATTGAAACCGTTGTGACTGTACATGAGAATCGAGGCGAATCAGCATAAAACCCACTTTGCACAGAACAGAGCAATTGAGTTCAGTAGCACAACAAAAAGAAAACGTTACCTCCGGCAATGTTTCTAATGCAGCGTTTTTGCTGATAATTCTGGAAGTTTTTTTTTAAATGCCTGCGCTTTTCAGGAAGCGACAAACTTCAATCGCAAAATGTCTGTGCGTCCGCTTTGGCGGTTTGGCACAAGCTGAACTTGCTCACCGTATATTGACGTTTGGGCACTTTGGGTGATTAAGAATTTGTCGAAATAAGCTTGTGTCGATGGCTTCGTCGATAGCTTGATGTATGATAGTGTTTTCGCCGTACTGCCGCAACGACGGGCGCAACGCGCAACCGGGACAGGCCCGAGCAAGCGCAGTTGGAAGGCCATTGGGTCCAGACCTGCGGACAGTCGCGAAATTAAACGTGAGTCAGCACGCGCTCTTGACAAGCGAGAGGAAATTTCAAGCGCACGACTGAACGCTGTGGCAGCTGCAGTAGCTGCATCAAGTATCAGATCTGTGCATGCTGCTTAGGATTGGAAATCCTTGATGTACAGGACCATGGTGGACTACCCACGCCTAACACCAGGTAACAGCTGTGATTTATACCTCTGAAAACTATCAAGTTGTATTTTTCTTATGCCCACTTCCCCCCAAAAAAAATCAAAGGCAACGTCGCAAGGAAAGTGATAAAACCGTCTAGCATGAAGGCAGGTTTGATAAAAAGCAGACATAAGTATAAAATATGGCATGTTTACAACGAGCGTAGTCCATTTCCGCTGCACCAACCACACTCCGATGCGCTTCACTCGGCGAATTGGACAGCATGGTGACAAGCTTAAGTGTACATACTGCCGTCGCCCCTATGAAAATGCACGTGCAAGATTCTTTACTTGCGAAGGTTTGCCAACATCAAACGATGGACTTCCGCCGACGGCTCTTCACTGGTTCGCATAGCGACAGTTTTGGCGCAATGCGAGGTACGCCGCGCCGGTCTTTCGACACTTGCAAAGGGTTCACGCATCACCACGAGTGTTACCTGAAGTCGGGTGTCGTTTGAATGGAGGCTGACTAATGCAGCAACGCCGCTTCAGCATAATTTTAACAGAAAAAAAGCCGCCCACTGCAGTTTGACGTAGCGTTTGTCTGTATATCTGAAATAAGCTCTGCGACGAGCGTCAGAGAAAACAACTGCGACGAGCGTCAGAGAAAACCGAACGCAAAAGCTACAACGTATTTTTTGTCAAACAGACGTTGACATGAGTTACACAACTACTTCGAATGTTCATAGAACAGCGTTTCGACGTTAGACATCAACCCGTACCGTATGTAGAGCGTGACGCCCACTTACGCAACTAGACTTCGGTAAGGTTGTTCAAAGACACGGAAGCAAAGCATCACGTGTGCTTCAATAAAACGAGATTCTGCGAGAATTTGTAGCAACAACGGTCACCTGCTGCATGCGTACGTAACACGATTTCCCTGTTCCAGTGCTATTACAGCAACGCATTCTCTAAACAAGACCGTTGTGGCTTTGCAGTTAGCAACTGCGTTGAAGTGATTATTGCAAACAGGAAGAAACCCTACTCCGACGCGACTTGGCACTGTTTGACACCAGAGTGCAACAGAAGTCTGTCTTTGCGATAGAACGATGGACTGCACAAAAAAATTTCGTTTTTCACATTTGCGTAGTTAAAAAAAATTGTTGATCGGCACAAAAATCCGTTTGCAAGCTGCTTCGGTGGACAATCAAAACATCCGTCATTTGTCGGAAGGACTACAAGTCACTACCTACAACTCCAAAGTGTCATAGTTAGCTTCAACAAAGCAAGTGGCACGACAGTTTCGCTAAATAAAATAGTCGTCTAGCCGTAGTCTGCAGCAAGCGACAAGCGCATGGTGATGCAGGTTCGAACACCAGACTCAACATTTTTAACTGTGTTCCATTTATCTGGTGTCTCTTTGAAAGTTGCAATTTGAAAAACAAAATAAAACCTCTAAGTTTGTATCACAGCATAATGTTTGCTCAAAAACCGAAATCATGTAGCTCAAGGTGAAGATTTCGAAGCTTCAAATTTCCCCGTGACTGCGAGACCAATGCATAACGGCTGTCGGGCTGTGGCAAGCGTTAACGATCCAAAAGGTACGTTCATATCTCACTGCTACGAAACGGTCGACGGCTAGACTCTCGAAATGAAAAGTAATACAAGTTCACTGTGCGCGATAGAAATCAGCAAAGGTGCCCAAGTTTTTCAAGTGCGTCAACAGGCTGATTCACTTCAGAATAACACAAAGACATTCGGCCCAGTCACTGAAGACAGTACACATCGGTACGATTTGTGGTGGTGATGAGAAAAGTTACCTGTAGAAATTAATGAGCTGGTCCAGACCAACGAACGGTGGCCCATTGTCGATACTAAAACAACCGGAATGGGGCGACGTGCTGATTTGGAAGTGCTGTGCGTCTGAATTGTGGATGAGAGACAAGACGAAACTGCCGGGAACATTGATGCTCTCACGCACCAGGAACAAACCCTAAAATTTAGTAAAAATGGCAGCAATTCGCTCACAAAAAATACCCAGCAACCACCAACCGTAAAATCAAGAACGGACATGGTAAAGCAAATCAGTGACAAACCAATAAGCCTTTTTATCAGATGTACTGATAAGCACAGGTAAAACCCAAATTTCACAGCGTTGTCATCATTTAAACAAGATACTTCTATGTTAAATGTTAATACTGCGGAGTGCGAAAAGGAAATAGTCAACAAGTGCTCAAGTGGTTGCAAGCCTTACTTGAAAATCTTAACAAGAGCAAGCAGGAGATTCCATTCACCTTTACGCTGAAATCGTGTTGTAATTTACGCAAAAAAAACAAGTTATACCTGCCAAAGGCCAGCTTTTTTCAAGTTGTGAACAGCATTGCCGCGGGTCAGTCGTTGGTGGAACCACAGGTCCTGAAAATGCATTTATTTTAATAATTTATTGCAGCAAAAACTGATCAAACAAAGTTTAAAAGCATGATACCATGTCAATTCATTAAGACGGGTGTCCAACTTCAATTGCACTCTTAAAAATAATTTTGTTGCTGGATCTCATAACTCTTCAAAACACTGCACAGCCATCCAGTATGTTTAGGCAATATGTGTACTCAAGACTGTTTACACCAAACAAAGCTAGCACAGTTAACAGTACAACTTTTGAGATTGCTATTTGTATGATTTGTTTGCATTTACGTTCTGGTCACTGCACTCTAGCAAACCTGTTAAAGTGTGATTAAAATGGAAATGAATAATAAGGTGGTTTCAATGCAGGTAAAAAGTGAAAGAGCACACAACTACCACATGCATAACTGTGAAATATATCAAATCAAGTACAAATCAGTATTCACGAAGTCACACACTCGAACCCCATTTTACTTTAGTTTAAAACAGAGATCGGCAACCCACAGCATGCATGTCCCACTTGGCAGGCTAAGCAATTTCTAATGGCACGCAGAAGCTCAACGTTTTACATATCGATTTTGTTATGATCCACACAGAAGGTATATATTGACCTTGACTTGTATAAAAATACATCTGTTGTTGGCATACTGGCTGATTTGAAAACTTCAAGTCGGCACACAGTTAGCAAAAGGTTGCCGATCCCTCATTTAAAGTGAGAACCTATATTTAACATCATTGCAAGTCAAGGCTAAGAATGCAAAGGTTTCATATCCTTGCAGCTGGCAATATTGTTGCAACCTCTCCGTTGGTGTTACATTGAATGTGTGATTCACCACGAACAGGATGTGCGCAAAGAACACCACATGTGGTGCGAACAAGCAATATTAGAGTCATCATGGCATGCAATCTCTGGTGATACTAATGATGTGAACGATTGAACGTAACAGTAGCGTACATGAAGAGTGATCATGGCATGTGATCTCTATTGTTGTTTGCTGCCACATTGTGAAGCTTTGCGCACATGAAGCTCGGGCTTTCCGATTGCAACAAAATGGTGCAATGGTGCTGTACTGCTTTCACCAGGATGTGAAGGTCGTGCTGTGTGAAACCTTCACAGAAAGAATGTGCGATCGGTGTGGTTCATTGTAGAAAGGAGGGGATGTTGTTGCAACCTCTCTGATGGCGTTGCGTTGTATGTGTGATTCACCACAAACGGGATGTGCGCGAAGAATAACACCACATATATGTGACGCGAACAAGCAATATTAGAGTGATCATGACATCTCTGGTGACACTAACGATGTGAACGATTGAACGTAACAGTAGCGTACGCGAAGAGTCATCATGGCATGTTATCTCTATTGTTGTTTGCGGCCACAGTGTAAAGCTTTGCGCACATGTCGCTTGGGCTTTCCGATCGCAGCAATATAATAAAACTTAAAACACTGAAACCTGAGAACTTTAGTGTAAACCAGTAATTTGGTCAAATCTTTCAGAGGGTTACATCAGTGGGCCATGAGAAAAGTCAAATGGGGTGCACTGCATTATAATAAAACACAGACAGCATGGTTGATGAAAACAAAACAATTGATTTTTGTCTAATTTGCATCAGGCTTACCCAGGTGGCACAGAATCTCATGGGCTGCTGTTTGCCCAACTCTGACTTAAACTTATCACAAAGCCAAGCTCATGACGTGTTGCTTTATAAGCCTCAGACAAAAAAGATTCAGTTACACCAATCATTTTATTTGAAAGAGTCAGAACCAATACTGGCAAACGACCCAGCTATCACAAGCATCATAGTATCCAAATGATAAGAGCAAACCACCTCAGAAAAAATGACTGTCAAACAAAACTTGTTATTGAAAATACTGTTATCAGCACAGTTCTCATAAAAGTACAGTGTACATCAGCACCAGTTGTTTCATATAAAAAACTATGTTACAAAAAAGGCAATTTGAGGGTGGTGATTACTCATTTCCAAGAATATCTGCTTCTCAACAGATAATTTTGGTCATCAATCTATGACTACTCAGTGAATCAGAATATAAATTTTCTTGATCTTATTAAAGCTAACAAAACGGTTGAAATAGCTGACAACACATGGCCTATAGAATAGCCACGTGAAGCTGAAAGGTACAACAGAAAATCAGTTTAAAGCAACCGAAAATCAAGCGATGTCAGCTGAGGTCCAAAACCAGCCACTGAGACAGATGTTTGCAAGCAAAATTTTGCCTTCAACTATTTTTAAAAATCTGTAAAGATGTTGTGACCTGCTCATAAGGCAATTACAATAAGTTCCCGAAATCAAAACATCTGGCCCAGGGGTCACCAACGTGGTGCCCACGGGCACCAGGTCGCCTACAAGGACCATGTAGGTCACCCGTAGGCCTGTTGTAAAAAAAACATTAGCATGATCAATGTCTTCACATTAAAGAATATCAATACCAAAATAATTGAAGGTAAACTGAGCAAAAGTTTCATTTCAGAAGTGTGTATCAAACTAGTACCCCTTTGCATTAATCGGTACACAAGTAGCTCGCAGTTTCAAAAAAGTTCGTGACCCCTGATCTGGCCCATGCTAGATTTGGCAATGAAAATTCATTATTTACCACAATGTTTGAAGATCTCTGGTTACTGAAAAACTCACCTCTGACTTAGCATTGATCTGCTTTGCATTGAATGTTTCATAATGGAGAATTATTTCACCAAGATTTTCTCCATTTTTTAGTCGCGTACTAATTGATCGACCACCAAGCGGCTTACTCATTGCTGCTATGACCAAGTTACCTTACTAATTCAACAAAATGTCATGATCTGTAAGTAAGAATTTCTAAAGATAATGCTTTCTAAAGAAAGCTTTACCATACCAAACATGAAACAATCAAACAGTATAACCAAACTAACTTGATGCTTGAAGCATCACAAAATTCTACAATACATAGGCATATCATTTGTCCCATTTTAGCCAGGACAGTCCCAGGTCAAGTGTCCTGGTCAAAGGCTCTGTCCCAGTGAGTCAACCAAAAAGTCCTGGTTAGGCATACAGTCAATCAGCATAGTCCTACACCAGGTACATCAGCTCCTGTTAAGATAATTTGTTCTGTCATGGATAACGGTCTGATAACAGCAGAAGAATGTGAAAGTCGTTATCACCTGTAAAATCCATACTGACTTTTTCTGCTGTGATTTTTATGGGAAAATAAAATCGAACAGAGTCTTCTTGAAGAAAGTATTGTCTACAAGAAACTATGAATGGGCGAATGTGTAAATTCACAAATGCTTCAATATTGCTTTGTTTCTTAGTAAAATGCATTATTTTAGTGTTTTCTACAGAAATCCAAAATAGCCACATACTCCACATACTCCAAGTAAGATATGAACCCCATTTACCTGATAAGGCTTGTTGTTCTGAAGCATCCCAGTTTTAAATCACAAAATACGGTGTGCCTGACAATACCTCATCATTTGTTTGCCACTGGGTCTTGTAGATGTAACAACTAAAGCTTGTACAAGCATTGGTTGTTTGAAAGCATTGACACAATTTTACTTCAAATTTTTTTCTTTTATCTTGACAACAATTCCTAGCATGTGGTGATATGAGGATACGAATTCAATGAGCAGATCTTATCAGTAGGGCAACCAATTTTTTGACCTTAAAACTTTGTCTTTATAATTAACAAATTATGACTTTAGTTTGACTTATAAAGCCAATTTCCTGCATTTCCAATTGCAATGTGGATTACAGAGCATTAAGCAATAGGTTAAACACCTTTTTTCTGTTGAAATGAAACTAATATCAGAAGTGTGAAAGACCCAACAAAACTAGAGGTAACAAACCGTAGATGAAAATCAATCCAAATGCACAAGAGAAACATCCAGTGTCAATAAATCTTCTGAGGTAACTGAGAAGGTTTTACATTGTTATAAATTCAACATGAAGTACTACCACACCTGCCATACTTTAATTGGTTCAATAGTGGGCAAAACAACATTATTACATAAGCATGTGGCAAAAAATCCAGTATTGTGACAAAATTTCAACTAACCTTCTGTTGTGGTAGCTTTAATAAAATATTGACAAAGAGCAAGAATAAGTGCTGCAAGAAATTTCGACTTGATGATAAATCTTGACCTAAAAATATATTCCAACTTTTTTTACCTTATCTCTGGAATTGCTCAGGCTATCAGCGTAAAATTGGTTTGTGGATGTTTCATAAGCTTTAAAAAATGCAGAAAAATGTGACTTTAGGATCATTCACGTCAACTGTCCCAGCCAGTCAACCCACCATCCCTGATTTTCCTCAAATTTAATAGGCAGACGGAACTTTTTCATGCTGATTCCTACAAACTAAAATTATTTGAAATTGGTTAAGGTTTTGCGAAGTTATAGACCATACAAAAGGACTACTTTTTGTGGTCAGTGAAGCATAACAACTAGCAAGAAATCATCAACTGACTTTAAAACTTAATTATTCTTACTGTAATCATTTAACACTTTGCGAGCCGGCGTACGATATATTCAAACTTCGATTTCGGCCTAAAAAACAGCAGTTTTCAGTTGCCTTACCAACGCCCTAGCTCCTCCGCCGATTGCACTAGAGAGCTGTTCAAG
>JGI24159J19872_10011230_pt1 | contig 11743 bp, 11 predicted proteins | sample Ectturendosymbi4_FD_19872 | JGI IMG/M metagenome (IMG submission 19872) | reverse complement strand
ACATCAATAGCATCTTTGGTAATAGTTGTGTCAATTTTTTTGAGAACTTGCAGCACCTTGTCTTCGACTTCAGCATTGGTTTCATTGTCTGGCATTGGTATGCCAGGTATTTCCAAGTTTTGTCGTCTTCCATACACGGGGAAATTTGTCTAAATGAAACCAATCGTACTGAAACTGAAACAAACTTTTACAACGTTGCTATTTAACTTTTAAAATAACGGCAGTCTGCACGCAGTTGCACTAAATTTTTGCAGGACTTTGTCTTTCCATTATCCGCTCAGCTTTTCAGTTAAATCTCGTTCAAAATCTAGTTGAACAAGCTGAGCTTTACGTGAATGGACCACTGCCCGCCTGTTCTCCCTGAAAATGTTTTTAAGGGCTGGGAACGTGTTTTCACACATAGCAGTTGAGGCTCCCAATGTCACAGAAAGCTTGAGGGCATGCAGTACAGAGGGCATAAATCTTAAGAACGCTGTGATGTTCTGATATGAGTCTTGATGCAGTCATCCTCTTGTCACTGCCACCTGTGACAGTTGCAAAGTACTGCTTTGCTACGCTGCATTCAGTGTCCACAATCGTAGAGTTTGTCAAACCTAGCAAAGGTGGAATCTATTTTCCGTCTCAGAACGTGTCGCTTTTTGGATCCAGAGAAACAAGTGCCCTTGCTAGCTTGGAGTTGTGCTTGTTGAAGCGAGCACTCATTTCGTGGAAAATGTGATCCAATGCGCTGTAATATAATCTTCGTAATTCGACGTTATTGCGTTGACTCCAGTCTTCTCATAAACAATGCAGTCAGTCAGCCATGTACTTGCAAATCCCTGTCGTTTTGCTGGAACATCAGGCGTATCTGGCAAAGTACTCAACAGGTCATCTAAGTGTTTGTCAGAGCGAAGGTCTTCAATGCATTGAACCGCTGACAATACCAACTGCATTCCTGTTGAAAGGTCAGTGTCATCCGCCTGCAGAATTTTGTTGGGTGGGTCGAGCAAATTTAGCACCTGGATAACACACCACGTCATGTCAGTATTCCCCTAGGGTTGACCATTCGCATCAGATCAACCCGGTGTAGAATGCATTTACTTATGTAGCTATTGTACTAGTGGATCATTACATCCAAGACATCGCTGCTGTAGAGATCTCGCAAACGAACTGTGGACTTGGGCAATGTCCGCAGATGAGATGAAGCTGCTTTTCCCAAGGCAATAATTTCCTACTGCCTTTTTCAATTTAGTTGCACAACAAGTCTTACAATGGGATAGAGCGTGCGTCACTGAAGCTGGTTCGAAACCCAGTCGCGTCACATCGATGTCTTGAAACATTTACGGTCTGTCCAGCCTCATGCTCTGGATGGGTACAAGGGAAACATTTAATCGCGGGGAATGAATAAATCTTATTGAATAAAACTAAGTATTGAGGATGCTTAGTGTTACGCAAGATTGATTTCATTTATCAAAAAAAGTTCCCGATGGATTCACTTGTTTATCACCTTTATGCGTCTTGTCACATTAACAGCACTTTGAAAATAGAAGTAACACTTATTTCAAATCTGCCCGTACGTCATTCTCTTCCCTTCACGATTTTCTTTTCTTGCAACACTATCACCTGTTTATCCAATTTAAAGGTGCACAATCTTTTCGATATTGCTGGCCACATAATGTTCATTTATATGAATTGTGACCGCCAATGATTTCAAGATATTTTTATTTTTGCATTGCTTCTGTTCTGCTTCCACACGTCTGTTTGGCCGACTTTCTGCAAAGAATCTATATACAGCAGACAAAGGGTCTTTATTGATGCAAGGCTGGCATAACTTACATTTTTAATTACATATTCACGGCCGCATACGTTTCTGTCGAAGGCTGCATGATTGTGCACACCTCATCTAAGTTCACGCATTCATTTGCTTTACAAAACCAGCGCCAATATGACGTAACAATGTGTACGCACCAATCGATATTAATCAAACTTGTGGCTCTAATCTGTTAAATTGTGCCTTCAGGGGGGAGGATGACAGATACCTTCACGAGACCCTCCCTGTTACGGCATTCCTTAAATTGTCAACCAAACCTGTTACTACGAGAGTAACCACTGCCACCCGCGCTGGATGTGTTCAGCGTGGGTTGGTTAGGGAAATGCCTGGCACAAGGCGTGGTAGCAGAAATGCTCCTGCCGAAGATGACCCACGACACAGCATACTCCAGCTGAACACCGAGGGGCTCACTACAAACAAGATCAGCAACGTTGAGCAGCTAGCCTATAAGAACAAGGCATTCATCATCGTCCTACAGGAGACCAACACTGCACTACTGCAGGCAGGCCACTGATTCCCAACGTTTCACTATCCGGGTCAGTCCTGAGCATTAACCACGGCTTTGCCACGTTTGTCCATGAGCGGTTGGAATGGTCACTGGTCGATCAGTCTCCATAACAATCAGAGACTGAGTGGTTGTGCGTGGACGTCGCAGGATATAAGATTATAAACGTCTACAAACCTCCACGCTCGCGACTCACACCAACGGCCATCCCGACGTTCCCACACCCCAGCCTGTATGTTGGCAACTTCAACTGCGAAAATGTCAACTGGGGTTACAACAAAACATCTCCTGACGGTGAGAGCCTGTATTCCTGGGCAACATCCAACAACCTTGGACTGTTGTGTGACCCAAATGAAGTGATCAGTTTCTCCTCGCACCGATGGAACATCGGCACCAACCCGGACGTGGCCTTGGCGAGTGTCAGCCAAGACAACCAGCTGCCAAACAGACATGTTCTAGGAAAGTTCCTGCAGTCACAACATCGGCCCTCTCTCATAACGCCACCGAGACTCAAGGTACCTGCTCACAGTGATTCGGTGTGGCATTGGAACTTTTGCGAGGCTGATTGGAAGCACTTCTTGCCTTCTTACAGGTGAATCCGTTGAGAGATTGCCACCTACGGATACAATAAACAACGAGAAAACATAGCAAGAATTTTGTGAGAGCCTGCTTTCTGCGGCTAAACAATGCATCCCACATGGCCGTCACAAAAGAACTATATGCCCTGTTGGGACAAGGAGTGCGAGACCCTTTATCGCTCCTTCATCTGAGCCCCAGTGGGAACTGATTCTGATAGAGCCACGTCATCCCTAGTTTCCTGGCTCGAACAGAAGAAGCAGGAGCGATGTGAGGAAGCTGTTAATTCCATTGACATCTCGCACTCTAGCCGCAAGGGATGAGCACCATCAACAAAATTACAGGTAGTTCTGGATGCTCCTTTCACCTGTGCCCCGTCTCAGCAAACTCCATCGCGTCCCAACTTGTGAAGAACGGGGCACACAAGACTGGGAGCCTAAGTCCACAAGGCTCATCAACAAGGACCTATCCGACCTATGGAAGTTCCCAACACCTGAAGGAAACGGTATCTCTGGCTCTTTTAAGCGGGAGGACCTGCTGGCGCCCTCAGTTGCCTGAAGCCAGGAAGGTCTGCGGGATTGGATTCCATCTTCCGGAGTTTATACTCCATGCCAGGTCGACTCTCAAATCTTGGTTTTGCAATTTCCTCACTTCCTGCATGCGCCAACTCAAAATTCCGACGATCTGGAGAAGAGAACTAATAGTTGTGATTCCTAAGCCAGAAAAGCCATAGGAGGACACAAAGAGCTATCGGCCTATATCTCTGCTGTGTGTCCCCTTTAAAATCCTCGAGAGACTCATCTGTGCTCGTGTCAAACCAATCTTCCACCCACTGCTCCCAGTGCTCACACGTGACTCATTGACCCTGCTATCAAAGACGCCATGCAAATTGTTATTGGGTGCTTGCGTTCAGAAAGCTTTTTCCAACTCATGGAGAGTTACCCGCACAAGGAATTTTGCGAACCGGGCGTATTTTCACCACGTTCAATTCGCTTAACGCATGGATAAGTTCCGGAGCTGCATTCATCTGTGTCTTCACAGAGGAACAAGTTTTGGGTGACATTGACGGGCTGCATAAGAAGAGAAAAAATGCGGATATTCAAAGCATGCGTTGCACATAAATTTGTCAAAACTGAGCAATCTTCGAGTATTTAGTTGCAGCTATATGTGAAGATGCCAACAATACATGTCTCTCTGCCATGCGACTAGTCGCAAGGTGTTGGTGCATTGAGTTTCATGTTGCATTATGTCATTGGAAAAACTTTACCTCACCAATACTCACACTGACGCATATCCAGATCTTCAACCTGCAATCACGTGACTTCGACTCCAATGTCTTCCCGCATTGCTTGTCAATTGCTAATCCTTCCACACATCTAGTTCTTGAATATTTTGTTCTGTAAATGGCAATAAATCAAAATGTTTGATGGCATGCCGCTGCTTTTGACTTTCGACAACCTATGTTTGAAATGTTTGACATGTGTCAGAGCAGCTATGCCCAACGGAAATTGCTTACTGCGCCAAAAAGTATGCCACTATCTTGACCAGGACTCCATAGGTGTGACTTCACAGGCAAGTTTAGTGTTGTGCTGGTGGAACTAGGGTAGAAATCAGAAAACTAGTAAAACGTTTTAGGCTACACCTAGGTCCTGGGTGTCAGTGAACATATGGAAATCTCCCAGCACGCCGTACAGAAGTGATACAGTGGCACTGAGGACCACCTACATCAAAAATGTCAAATTTTAGCTTATCAAAGGAAGCACAGCTTGCCAATATTTAGGCTACACAGCAAACACCCAAATTGTGCTGCACAAAACCTTCCACTGGGAAGCGGTTGGACATAGCTGTATTAAAGCATTATGACGAAATACAGGAAGGCACAAACAGTTTTGCATTACAGTATACCATTTTTATTAACATTTCTGGTTTTTCTTAACATTTCCACCTGCAGCAAAGAGAAAAGGACTGGTTGATGCGCTTAGTAGAACTGAGTCAAATACTTCACAGGTTATTAATTCAGGATTATTTATGTCGTAGAATTCTGTACTGAATGCCATTCAATAAAACCAAAGAATGTTAACAAAACACGTCACAACGAAGTTGTAATGGATTGCCATTGTTAAAAGCTTTTATTTGTAAACAACTTGGCAGTAAACAATAAAAGAGCCTAGGTCTGTCAAGAAAGAACCTGGCTATCAAAAGGAATCGTTCCACAGCCAATAATCAGACAATATGAACGGAGTAAATCTTCCACCTACCTTATTAAAATATTTTCTCCTAGCACCTCTTAATAAGATGGTTTTATTAACTTTTCGTTTCAGGACAATGGCGTTGTAAAAGCTTTTTTCTGCTTCAAATATTCTTTCTTATGAAAGAAGTCAGGGTCCTTCCAGTTAATTCAGGATGTTGAGTCGTCAAATGCTGCTTCAATCTGGATGGTTTCATACCTTCATTTGACAATGTTTTGTAAGTGTAACATACCAAACATTGAGGCTTAGTAACATCAGAGGGGCATTCAACAAAGCCGAGCTCGATATACCGCTCATCGTATTTTTGAGTCTGTTTGCTTCGCTCCTAGCTGTTCGGCCAAAGGAATCTTCCGATGGTTTTCACACCATCGGGAATGTTATGCCTTTGACTGATGGGCTGTTCGTGCTTCTCACTGCGTGCTTCGCGTTTCTCCTTACGCGCTCAGTGTAAGCGCGGCTGATGCTTGCGGGCTAGAGATGGCACGGGCCACTAATTGTCCAGATTTTGGGATGCGTATAGAAACAGGTGCGTATATTTTCGTAACAGGGTGCCACAGATAGGTATGTTACATTGAAATTGATGGCTACTAACACTCGGTCTCCGGCAGGGGTGCAGCCAGAATTTTTCTAAGGGGGGGCTGAAGTTACGGAAGCAAAAAGCCTTGAAAAGGAAAACTTGTTTGTGATTAGAATCATGGGCGCAATTTGGTGGAGGACACGGGGGACGTGTCCCCCCAACTTTTTCAGACGGGGGAACATAATATGCCATGTCCCCCCACTTTTTATCTTTAGGTTTTGTATTTGGAGAGGTTTCAAAAATAAAAGTGATGTTTGTCACGTTTTGTGTGAAGAGGTTTTCATGTTAGATGTAAGGCCGCATAGGCTACATAGCCAAGTTGATGTTGAAACAGAGTTTGGTGTGGTATCACTGATTCTCTCAGTTTATAAATTTTAGCTTCGATAAAATAATTTTTAGAATTTTTCAAGTTTCTAGAGACCGTGAAAGATGTTTAACTTCTTCTGTCCGACATTTTACCCTGTGTGGTATACTGTTAGAAAAGTTATTTTCTTGTAACAGTGGGAGTATTACAGCTACACATGTGAGAGACCACAGTACAGCCATGATTTGTTCCGTGCAGAAATGTAACTGGCTTTGCTGTAATGCTGGTTGTCGCACGTTCATAAACGGACAGGGTATAATTTAATGATGTTAGTGTATATAATGCTGGAAAGTTATAAATTTTCAGGCAAATATCTGTGAATATTTTGGCGAAGACTAAAAGCAGCGCTATTGTGGAGACTTAGTTTTGGGATGGGGAATTTCGCAAAAGACTGTTTTCAACCATTAGTGAACAGGATTTCAATCAAAACGTTGGAGAAGTAGCCTACAGTATTTACCTAGTGCACATGGACCCATAGCTCAAAGCGTAGGGACTTGACTCGGAAATAAGGATGAAATATATATTTAGGCCCAAAAGATATTTTTTCCTAGACTCTTACACTTTTTGCTTGTGCTGAATGCGTTGGCTCGTAAGTCATCTGATTTACTTGAGTTTACCCAAACCCAAAATGCAGCAATGTTTTCATTCAAGTGCAAAACATTTGCTTTACAGATACATCACCCCTATTTTTGTTGGATATTCTTTTCGTGTAAAAGGTGAAACTTGATACATTTTTGCCAATTCACCGTTGTGCATTTTGATTTAATCTCAAATATATTTTTCTGTTGTTATGCAATCTCTTAGAATGAAACTTTTGACATGGTGCAGAGTTATAAGTCAGGCCGGGCTCGGGCTTAAGTTTTTCAAAATATCTCGGGCCTGCATACAAAACTTTTTTATAACAAACCCTGCTCAGGTAAGGGTTTCGGCTGACCCCCCCTTTTGTTTTTTGTTGATTTTGTTTTATACTTAAATGTTAGAAACCTGTGCTTCCATGACTTTTCCTGATTTTCAGAGGCTGATGGAATAGTGCCAGAAATATTTTGCAAAAATGTCCCTGAAAGCCTATATTGGGGTAATGAGTAGGCCTAACGATTTTTGTTCTTTAGTGATTTAGATTTGTTGTGCTCAGTGACGTAGCGAGGCTAAGTACCGCCCGGGGCCGACCATAAAATTGCCGCCCTTTTCACTCCTAAAATTTGCTTGCAAGAATTTAAAATGGAAGAAGCCCGTGTTTCATGCTTATTTGAAGACAAAAGGATTAATAAAGCATCGTGAAAATCACAACCAAATACTCACAAACTGAAATGGGTCTTGCTTTTTCTGCTTGTCGCCACCTTTCTCATCATTACTCTTCCTATAGTTTCTGCTTTCTTTACATATGCAGATATAGACCCCGAATGTTTCGTCAAAATTTATGTCCTGTTGTTTTTAAGTTTTCTCCCAGCCCACCACTTAACATTTACCGTTTGCGCATTCCAGGGGATCAAACAAAAAATGTAAGGCTTGTGATGGCGGCATATCTACTTTACAGATTTAAACATTTATGTATGTTAATATTTCATGTAGTATCCCCATCTTTAACGGAAAAAATTATATATACTGCATATAACAGGCCATAATAATATATTTGATAATATTAGCTCAATGATGTAAAGAACGTTTGATTGTTTATTTCACAAGAGTTTAATCAGTGGCGTCGGAGCAGCGGCAGGGCAGGGGAATGCAGTAAAAACGTTGAGAGCAATGCAAATTTGTAAAAAAAAAATCGTCACCAAGCATGTTTTTTTCTGTTCAGAAACGATGCTAACCTCAAAATTAATACCAAAAATTATAGATAATCATTCTGAAGTTTCTGCGTGCTCGAAGACCTGCAATAAATTTGTTTCAGTTCGGTCTTGGCAAACCATGAAATTACCTATGATACTTTCATAAAAAGGCACCTCCGCTCCCATTGTCTCCTTTATAAAAGGGCAGGGGGCATGCGCGTCGGAAGGATTTTTTCCAGGGGAGGGCCAATAGTGATTTTTCCAGAGGTAGCCAAAAATATTTTTCCAGGGGGGGCAAAAGTGGTAAACTTTAATTTTTCCTTCTCGAAACTATGAAAAAAACTTCTTTTGCTAAAAACGTAATAAGAAAATATCAAGCTTCGAAATCCAGGGAGCAAGGCTCTCCTTCCCCCTTCCGATGCCCATGGCAGAAGGGAAATGACCCCGTCATACACCGGCTTTCTTTGGGTTTAATTCTCTTAGAATGCGCAAAAAGCTTCAAACGTTAACTCTGTCGGCAGTTGTGTGGGACCCTCTATATGTGCCAGATCTATTTTGATAAAATAGGTCAAATAGGCAACCAGCTCTGGTTGAACAATGAATTGCAACATTCGTCGTGACCTGCAAACTTGGTCAAATTGTAGGCTTTGACCGAATTACACGGTGTATGCGTTTCCAAACGTTGAATACATTTTCGTGAGAAATCTTTCAGTTTATGAAATCTGTCTTTGCTGACTACCGTAATTTCCAGAAGTTCTCTGCAGTCTCTAACACCGTTACTATTGTACATTTTTATTGAAAGGTGTTAGGCTTGTTCTAATTAGAATTACCTAAATGCAGGGATGAGCAATTAATTTGGCTAGGGGGCCACTTTGAGAAGGCCGCGTTCAGCGGATAGATTGATTTATTTGTTGGTAGTGAGTTCATTGCGCCATATCAGATGTGCTGTTCAAGACAACAAACGCCGGGGCACCGAACAACACAGAGTTTATCCAGTAAGGTGCTCCAGCAGAGGGTTAGCGGAGGGCCTACCTTCTAATTGGATCATAAAGCAAACAAATAAAACAATAATAGTAGACAGAAAATGCACAGTATTATTCACTGTGCTAATGCACTTTATCCAGTGCAAACATTTCAGTGAGACAGATGTAACCTCACGCGCATTTCAACAAATTTCAGATTTGAAGATTTTTCCTGAATGCTTCCGCGGGCCACTGATAGCGCTGTGGCGGGCTACATGTGGCCCAGAGGCCTGTAGTTGAACCACACTAGACTAGGCTAAAGCTTGTGGCACTTATTGAAAATATCCAACTGAATATTTAAAAATGGCATGAGACGTGCCAAAAAATGTTCGTCACCAATGCCTGAGTGTCAGGTGATGTAATGTTATGCCGTTGGGGCCTTGCTAAGAATCGAACGATAGGAGAAAAAATATTAGGATAGCCTTGACTACTGTGATTTCATGCAGGTCTTTTTTATCAGCTTTTGTGAGGAGGGGCATTGTAAATCTCGAGCCAACGGATCAGTAATGTTTGCTAGACTGTGGCCGAATGTCATCTCTTTCCGTTGTTGAAAGGGCCTTTTACTGGAATAAGGTAAATGCCTAGTCTGGAGAAAAATGTGTGGGAACTGGGGCACAATTGCCTCCAAATAAGTGTTTCAAAAAGCCCTGATTTCAAGAATTCAAAATGAGGTCCTTTTACAACTCTGTGTGAGTATGTATGCAGGGGGCAACAAGGGGAGTTTGAAAGGATACATCCTCCACTCATGTCACACGTACATTCTTCAACACAGTACATTTGCTTCCGGAAGACCTCAGGTTCGGAATGGGGGCGCCAAACTTGCATCTTGCCCTGGGCGCCATCTAACCTCATTACGCCCCTGTCAATCTGGAGATTAGTTCCGTCAAGAAAACCATCCACTTTTGTGTTGCTTTTGTGTTGCAAAACACTTTTGTGTTGCAAAACTACGATGCAGACAAACTGCGGACTCACGAACTGCACTGGCAATAGCCCGAGGTTTTTCGTTTTCATTTTGGAGGCTTGTACAATCTTGAGTCAGTAATACGTTTTCCACATTGCATTCCTATTTTTACTGCTGCCTTTCCTTTTCCTTTCAGAGCGGTGTTACGTGGAAGTACGTATTTTAAGACAATTCCGCGAGAGCACTGGTTAACTTGATAGGAATGTGTCCAAGGCACGACCAAGTTAACAATTAACAAACTTAGACCTGCCTTGAATCGTTCGACTTCGCGGTCAGTTTAACATCAAACGAATTGTATTCACATATGGTTTTGTTAATATAACTTTAAGCACTGCGCTGTTAATCTTAAATGCATCAGAAAGGTAATCGAAAACAACAGGGGTTTGTACCATTAACGTAGGTTAAAGCACGTAACAAAAGTTACTGTGAACAACAGGGGTTAATACGAGTTCAGTTCTTTCATGGAGGAAGAGAGTAAACCGTATTTGCCATAGTTCAACGTATTAGTCTATCAGACTACCTGTAGACCAGCACTACTCAAGCAGAGGTTCAAGACAGAACTTTGCTGCTACTCCGAGAGTGCCCAGAGGAAGACTGCCTGAACCTGGCGAATGTTCGGGTATTTATACTCCGGACAGCTCCGGTCTCCTCGCTTCTCATTGGCTGATTTTTACGTCTCGAAACGTCATCTTCGTTCTCGACCAATCACATTCGGGAGTGGTGCTCTGACGGTGTCTTAGGCTCCGCCTACTGTAATCCGGATTGGTTTTCATTGTAGTTCGTTTTTATTCGTTCAGATCGGGAATATTATTGATAATTTCGTATGTGAGGTTAACACAAATGATTTTTACAATGTTGTGGGTTACTCTCTTCCTAGGTGTGACTTGCGATTACATGTGGAGTTTAAATACACAAATGAATACGCAATACAACGTCCTTGTAAACTAAATTCTTTTAGCTGTTACTTTGTTCCAACTTCATTTTCCTGGAATTCAGTCCATTCAGTGATGAGACTTTTGGTGTTCCAATACTTCTTCTGTAGCAGAACAATCACATTGTTCACTACATGTAAAAGAACTTAAAGTTACAAAGGTGGAGCTTAAAAGACAAGTTGGAGACTGGACTGAAAGACTGCTGAGTGGCTGCTGGGTTGTGCAGTTGCTGGAAGGCTGCTGGACAGCTACTGGAAGGCTGGAAATACAGCAGTCTCAACCAGGGGGGTCCGAAGTCAATGAAGCATAAAAGAAAGCGTCGGGGATACGTCAGAATCTCGGAAACAGGTGGATTGAAGGCTTACAAACAAATCTATCAGTCCTTTACAAGATTACAGGGGCCTTCCCAGTGTCAAAACAACACTTTATACAAAAGGTATGAACATCTTGTGACTTTCAATCACTTGTCAAGTGATTACATAATGATCATGGGATTTGATAATGTTCATCAACAACAAACCGGAAAAAACAACTTGTTGTTCTTGTTGTTTCCTAGCAACCATAGGAAACATGGCTGTCATTGCCTAGCAACATCAAAGGTGCAAGTACTTTTTAGGTGCTTTACCTTGAAGGTGCAAGTACGTTTTAGGTGTTTTACCGAAAAACAAGCATAAAAAGGGGTAGCTCTGCAGAATCAAATCAGAGTGGTGCTAGCATCACCTGAAAGGTTGAGCATTTCCTGACGGCACTACTCTCCTTCCTTGGTCTACACCACCTTTGAATGGTTTAGCCATTGAAGTAAATTCGAGGCTCTGCCCTACTGCCACCTTAGCTCGACGGGTGGTTTGTGAGTGCTACTTTGCCGATTGATTGTTCGCATTGTCCCCTTAGTAGCTTGAGTTCTCAGACTAGAAACAGTTGTCAATGACCTGTCTTTTAGTCAACATTAGTGGCTTGTCCGGGGGAACCTATGACGTT
>JGI24159J19872_10011227_pt1 | contig 11743 bp, 8 predicted proteins | sample Ectturendosymbi4_FD_19872 | JGI IMG/M metagenome (IMG submission 19872) | reverse complement strand
CTTACTTGAATAATCATCGCAAGTATTACTTTAAACAATGGTTCGCCAATTTGCAGATCTTCCGTTTTACGGGATCAGCACGTAGTTTTACCCTTTGGAGCTTAGTTTTTAGCTATGGCAAGTTGCAAGATTTTTACGTGGCACTTCATCTTTTGTTGAAATGCTCCCACATGAACAAACTCAGTGGTACATCGTTCACTCAGCGTCACCGTGTCGTGCAAGGGCGGATCCAGCCAGTAAGTTTACGGGGGGCGATTCCAGTGAAGTTTTGCACTCAAGTCTTATTACGAGTTCACTACTGTAAGAGACATGAGGTATACTCACAACACTGCTGTGAGAAAACACGGCGTCTAAATGGACCTTATATCGCGAATGCTGTTTCCCGAGTTGTACAAAATCATAGTGAAAAAGTTACTTTCGTAGGTTTTAGGGGGGAGATGACTACCCCTGAATCTGTCCCTGGTGTCGTTCAGGTTACGTAACTAAAGACTTTAGTTCAGTGTTGGGTCATTCGTTGCAGGTGTCTATGTTTGAATAACCTACGGGCATTTTCAGTTGGAGATGATTCGCCGCAAAAATAGAAATATTTCAGATCCCCGCGTATTTTTTCAAATTGTTCATTTGTACATGGCAAATAATCATCGTGGCTGGGATGAAACCGGTTTAAGATTTTGGTTGTTGCCGATTTTGTGATTTGCAGCAACGAGGTCGCCATGTTTCGTTCCCTGATTAGTGCGCACGTGTAGGGGCTGTAACAAGTATTTTTGAATATTTGCCGAAAAATGTAAACAGCGTAAAAAAATCCAGAAATAAGAAGCATGCAAAAAATTCAAACATCAAGAAATGTTTGCATTTCTTGATTTTTGCATTTTATGCATGCTTTCCGGACATATCTTGCCTAGGTATGTACACTCCTAGTTGTCGCTGTGGGCAAATTTTCTAGTTGTCTAAAAAAAGGTCATCTTAAGCATCAACAAACTCCATGCGAATCCTGGAGGAAAGTCGCTGGTCGACCAGTTTCAAAAGTATTAATTGCGCTGTTGTGAGAGCTTCATTTACAAGCTAGAGAAGGAAACTCAGGCCTCAGAGCGTCGTATTTTTACCAAAAACATTACAACAGGTTTCTGTTTGAAGCGAACGGGAAGGGTACTGCTACTAACTTGAATATCATTACTCGCGAAAATATAACTGTCTGGTTTTCATATAACGGTATTCTGACTTAATGCATTCAAATGCTGAGAAAATGCGGCAGAGTTACTGCTAAACGATAAGCATATTGTTGTTATTCAGAAGCCTGGATCGAACAAAACCGAAAGTGTTTTTTTTTTGTCAAAAAAATATCACTGGTTTCCCGTGTTGTTTGATTGTTGGAATAACTTCCAGTCGTTTTGCATTTAAGGAACAGCCATTCGCCTTGGTGATGTTCTGAGCCTTACCTCCTTTTCGTATTTTCACGTCTGATTAAGTTATTTATACACCAGGCCCCATCAATAGGATAAAATGTAATTAACGCCTACACATTTGTGGGTGATGAGATTTGCTGTGTCACTTAAACAAACCCGAGGTGAGACTCAAATCTTAGGTGTGCGATCGCCATGACTGCCGTAAATGATCTTTTGATTTTAATATTCTTATTTTTTAAAAGAAAATGAGGAATATTGGTAATATGGTACGTGCATCACAGCCCACACCAGAGTATTGTACAAGTTATACTGGAGGGTCATGTTGCTTACGCCAATAGCATCGGCTCGTATGTCGTTTTTGCCAATTTGATGTGAGTTGTGGTGCAAGGTCGATTTGTGCTAATTAGTTTGGCACTTAATGTTAAAAAATATCACATTTGCGGTTGTTCTCAATCAATGCAAGTACAGCAATGTCTTCTACTTCAAAAGTTTTATGTATTCGTTAAAGAAATGTGGAACTTGAAAAACAGATTGTTCACAAATAGATCAACTGATTTGGAATGAGATCAAAGAAGAAACGAAACCTGTTCGTAGTACCGCGCATAGTTTTGCTTCGGGGCTTTCATTCCGAAGACCCATTTCTTGCCTCATCAGCGCTTTTGCCATGTTCCATTTACGTCACACGCGTCACAAGCATTTCTGTTCCCTCAACCGCAAGGACTCCGTGATATTGGCTTTGACGTCACAGTAGCCCATATTGACAAACGTTGCGTTCTTCAACATATGGCTGAATTTGCCAATATCGGTGAATGTTTTTAATTGAAAGACCTTCACCGTTGCAAATACGTGTGAGTGTTCGTTCGCCTGGCGTTTACTATGTGTGATTTCTCGCCACGCAGTTCATTACTCGAAACGCACGTGTTGTTTCTGTGCTATATCACAAAACTGCCAGGGTCCAGCTCATGCAATGGTGGTTGGTTTGAAAGACAGGAGAAGCGCACTATTTATCAAAACAATTTCCTTCCAGCAAATTTCAACTGAAAGCGAAACTTTTGTCAAAGCTTATAAGCGGGTAGCACGCGCTCAACTCTCTTTTGACTGTTTCCGTTTTAACTAATGGCTGCGATTCGTCGATGGTCGTTGTTTAATGAGAAAGGTATGAAAAAATCATAGTGAGTGGTGAAAAATGAGCGCAGATCGAGCAGCTGCCCACCGGAACAGACGCACGTTATTTCGTATTCATGTCCTCAGGCTAGCTTCGCCCTTCGCGACAGTGATTGGTTTGTGACAATTGCAACTACCTATGATCGCCACTACACTTGGCGATCGAAGAAATGGATGGTAGTAATTAGTTTATCATGATGGAAAACCGTGTTGTTCACAACTTTTGGTTTACTCAATACGCCATCCTGAGCTGTGATCAGGTATCAACCAAGTTCGACATTATATGGGAGTGTCATAGATCTACGTCCCACATACAAGTTTCGTATGATTGCCTTGTCAGTTCAATGCCAAAGTCTACCTGACGACTTTTTAGCTGCATTGGTACTCGAATAAAATGGCAAGGCATGATCAGACGGGTTTTCCCTCTTAACACCAGTAACATGCGTTGGTGGTTCGTAGAGATGGAATAACTTGAAAAAGTGTTGTGTAGATTTGTTGCAGCCATTAGTCACAACTGTTTGCCTCCAACTGTTTTTTTGCCACAGTGGTTATCATTTATTTGTATATTCACGGCGGGCCTATGCATACCGTAGCGTTTGTTTGGAAACCAATACGGCAAGCCTGCCATCCGATAAACTGAAAGTCATTTCTCGTCTATGAATCATCCTTAGTTTAGCTTATTTTAAAGGTTCATAGGCATAATAGCTAGTTTAATCTGTGTCTTTGTCGTTGCATTATAATTTGACCCATTACGTAAGTTTAGTTCTCTTTGTCGTATGGCAGTAGACAATCCAAAGAGCTTCAAGTTCGGCTTTGCGCTCGATGGTGGTATTAGCGTGTTTACCCTTCCGGGACGTCTTGCGTTTGATTCAGTTCTGCCGCAATAACGTCAGGCCATGGTGTCTACGTAAGAGCGCACGTGATTTTTAGTCATTCGATTCGTGATGCTGTATTAGTAACGCTGCTGAATCTTTCAGATCGGTCGAAGCTGTTAAATTACGTTGTCGCAAAAGTGCGTATTCTGTTATATTTGACTGAAATGCTTCCATCTTGCGACGCAGCCACGCTTCTCTAAAGCAACTTTTGGCAAACACTTGCCAGTTGAAATTAAGCTGAAACGGAGTTTGTTATGATCGTGTCGTATACAGTAAAAATGTGAGGTGCGGGCTCTCGTCTCAACCGTGGTCACACCTTGGTGGATCAGACAACATTGTTTTCGGGTGTGCGAGTGTGGTTTGCTGGGATAGCTGCAACCTTAAACCTGCGTCGTCGGCTCGTTGTGAATGCCTGTTTTTGCCACATCAGTGACCTCTTACTATTTGAAAGACGAGAATAATATCCTGTTAAAGCCGCCTATCTTCCATTTGCGTGGTATACACACACGATTCGCTTCATCACGAGTGATTTCCAACGTGTGGTGGGGCAATTTGATGTTGTTTTGGAATGAGCTTTGATGGTGGACATGTTGTTTGTAAGCGTGTTGAGATTAAGTCATCAGCCTCAATATGTTCCCAGCCACGCAAACACGGAGTTCGCTTTTGAAATACTAAGATTTATGCGTCCCAGGGAGGGCATCACGACCTAAAAGATGATAATGTGGGCCATGGTCAAAATAAGTTTAGGAAACACTAATCTACAGGTTAAAAAGCCCAAAAATTTTTGTTGACTTGTTTCACTTTTATTACTTGTCTGAATTTACAGTTGTTTGTTGCAGGGTTGCAACCGAATTCCTCCGCCACCCCCGTGTATCAGGTTCCAGATTCCTGCTTCCAAGGCGCCAAGTCGAGCACGTCGGACATAGTCACAATTGTCCTTGGCCTCGTGTTTGTTTTCGTGGTCGTGATTTATGTCTCGTAAGTGTACTCAATCACATGTAACGTAGCTTGATGGTCATTCGCGCGGGCGGTGTTTCTGCTTACCCAGGTGTGTTTGCAGTCTTACACAGCAACACTTCCAGTGTGAGCGGTTTTTCCGCACCTGGCCCCATGTTACTAAGTACGTTGCTGGGCTTGTTTCAGTTTACGATCTTCGACAAGTGCGGAACAAAAGCGTCTCACGATGCGCGGTGATACAGACGTGGAACAAGCAAGCTGCTGCTGCTGCATCGCTGGAGGTGGTGACGATGCGGGACCAGGTACCAATTGACATCGGGCGCTTTTGTTAATTTGGAAGAGTGCGGCGAAACAACCGTTTCGTTTCAGAAAAAATCACCAATTTTTTTTAGTTGTTTTGTCTATCAATTGCTAACACTGATGCTTTTTTTCATCACGTTCAATTTTCATTAACTTGCTTTGTACTCTCTGTCCGGGTTGTCACTGCGGCCAGCGGCGCCCATCTCCGGTTGCTTGCGCCCAACATTCGCAGCCAGTGTTGACAATGTTAATACCGCACGTGAACCTTTTCCTTGTACTTGCCGAGCACGAGGCTGGGCAGGCTGCAAGTACTTTGTTTCACGTCTTCACTATTCGACCGAATCTGGTATCGAACCCAGCCCCACACCTTCAGTGACGCGTGCTCAATGCGCTGTCCACTCAGCTAGTTGATGCTCTCCATGTTTTGTCGAAATCACAAACTTTTCTCCATCCTGGAAAGAACGAGTTTCACTGGGCATTTAACGTTGAGGCACTGGTTTCATTGCGTCTAAACCTTCCAACAGTGTAATATATTTTCAAAGTTCACTGACTAAGGCAAGTTGTAAGGTCCTTGTATTTTTATGCTGCAGTCATTTTTCATATTTTTCGTTCAAAATAACTCTATATCGGGTCACAGTGCCGTGACCGTACTGCTGTGAACTTCTCTCTGGTGTGTTGATTGCCAGGTATCTTTTTCTTATCGAGCACGGTGAAGATGCAATACTGCGATTTGCTAAACGCTAACACTTTCTGGCATGTTATTAACCAGATGTGGTGCGGTTATATCGCGGTCGGATTTAAAGGTAGCGAATTTTGTTTGATTAGAGATAGTCCCGACCAACACGCTAAACTAAAAGTCATTCGTTCATTCATTTTCGTGCCCGCTTGTCGTCTGAGAAGGGTCGCGGGGCAGCAGCCCCAGGACTTGAAATACATCATGATCAACAGCAATCCCAAATAATTCTGGTGGTTCCACACCAATACAAGACCAGTTGGAGAGGTAATCGCTTTACCTTCTCTGGGGCGCTTTCCCGTGGTAGTAACCAGCAGGACTTGCCTCGCCAATCTTTCCTGAAAAAAAAGTTGTAGCAGCAAAAATACTCGGTGAATACTCCTGCTTCACCTATTGCGGTGCTGACAGAATTACTTGCTATTTTCAAGCAGTACAATAATGTTATACCAGGAAAATGAGCATAAACGTTTTCCCTCAGCATGTCTCAAATTTGTGATGGAGCAGACCTTGAAGTCAGTGAGCAGAACCCGGGTAGGTGCTCGGTCAGTCCTGCGTATGTAATCCGTGTAACTGGTAAGTGTGCAGGTTGCCTACAGGAAAGATGATTAATTTTTTGGACATAACTTTAACTTGCTAAGTCTATGGAATCCAGTCATGTTCAAGGAGCCTGAATGGGCCAGCAGGAAATATGAAAATGTGCATTTGAATACACTAACAACGACGACAAATCGTCGGGATAACGTGCGCAGACGATTGACTTTGAACTCATATTTTCCGTAGTTCATACTGCCACTGAATTTTATTTTTTACATTATCCCAGTGTTTCCCAACGTTTCTAGGTTTGCGGCACCCTGCAGGAAAAAAAAATATGCGGCACCCAGTGGCGAATCCACAGCAATTTGCTTTAAGATTTAAAGACAATTTGAAAATGTATTTTTAATGATATATTGAAAAACGTCTTTTCTCGCGGCACCGTGGTTGGGAACCATTGCATTAACCAAATAGGTATACGTTGCATGTACGGTTTGATTCTTGCCACCCTGAGCGCATGGCTGGAAACGTACGAACAGTATGCATTTTATTTTGCTATGTCATGATGGATAACGATTTTAACTTGGTTACGAGTTAGCATTGCTGTTGTGCATGTGAGCCTNATTTTCTGAAGGGAATATAATGCGTTGCTGTCAGTTGTTAACTTTCCTCACTGTTTGCAAGCAAAAGAAATTTTTTACTGTTTCGAGTGTTAGATNCATCCTTTAGCAACTTCAAATTTCTCGGTTTTGTAAAATACCACTGCTGTCGTATCAAAGCTGTAGAGCGGGGTTGAAAATCATGCTTTCAGATGTTTGAATTATTATAATCCTTCGCGTCTTGATTTGTAAGTAGCTGACTGCTTAAAACTAGCTTCTTTCCCTTACACCAAACGTAATGCTTCGTGAAACATACCGTCTGGTGGCGCGACGTATAAAGTTTCCGAAAGCTGCAAATACTTTGCAGCGCTTGAATTGTTTCAGACCTCTGCAAAATTTATCATTTGTCAATCGATAGCTTTTTCCATCCATGTTTCTCTGCTCTTGTTTCAGGTGAAACGACTGGACTGGGTAAATCGAACGGTGTTACGTCACTAATCACATGCTTGCGGTTTCTTTGCAATCCTTGTTTGTCACTCGCTTGCTGCCTGATTGATTTCATTTTACTAATTTGTTTTTCTGCCATTCGCACCGCAATCGGCTGTAGCATTTTGAATTTTTTGTATGGTCAGTGCAGTAATGGTTTTGCTTCATTTCATTCGCTAGTGCAGTTCGTTCATTGGACAAAGGTGCCATTCGCGTACAAGGGATTGTTGGTACACCCATTTTTTATGTATTAGATATCGACATTCTTGTCAAGAGACAATATTTTTCCTATGTTGGAAGTTTCTGCTAATGATTCTTATCAAAATGGAAAAGACAGCATTTACTTAGAAAGCATATTCCAAAGCATATTCCAGTCGATAATATAGAACNGTAGTGCACTGTGACCAATATTGAACTGNGATNGAAAATGAGCGAGGAAGCTTATCGTCTTCTTTCAAAGCTTCCTGTCTAGCTGGGAGGCCTTGCTTCTTTTCACTTCATTTCCATCGCATTGTTTTATGACGCACACCTGACGTAAATGAAACACTCGAATAATGTTTCGCTTCGCGTGCTGCAACCGTCCTCACCCACGTATTTGCGAAAATTGTTGTGAATGCTGGTAGTCTTTTCTGTAATTGCTGTGCAACTCAGATCCTCCAGCGACAGCTGTTCGGGTTTACAGTAGATTGAGTGTTTGCTGTCATTGTTAATTGTTGTAGCAGTGTGTTGCACGGATAAACTCAATCCGTATTATCCTTTGGGATTGAGTTTCAGAACGTCTAGTACAATTTGATATTGACGATTTAGTTGGTAGCATACTTACCGTTGGTTTCTTTCTTAGACTGTACGCATAATCGTATGTTCATGTCCTTTTTTGTGTGGCTAAATATTACCTGAAAAGCTTAAAGTTTCTGCATTCGCCATGTCACTGATTGGTTGACAGTTTAACAAAGTTGCGAAAGCGGCAGTGACAGCAGCATGCTCGCATTAAACTTCCACGTGTCGATACTGGCAGGACTAGCGCACAGTGTTGCAGTCATCTGCTACTCTCACTACTCGGCCTAATTTTGGTCTTGTCCACCATTGATCAGCTTTGTTTGTTGCTTGCAGTGTCCGAGGAAGGAAAAGGACAGGCCGTGATCGATGACGAAGAAGACGCAGTCACCTACTCCTACTCTTTCTTTCATTTCATTTTTCTCCTCACTACCCTCTACGTCATGATGACCCTGACCAATTGGTTCTCGTAAGTGTTTTCCACGTTTTGCGTGAAATGCCATGACAGCTTCATCCTCCAGTAGTTAATTGCGTTCCTGCACGGTGCAGTTGCATTGCAGTGCGTGTAATTACCTGCAGCACGTAGAGTTGTGTTTTTGTTAATCGCCGCACTAACCAGTTTTTTTTGTGACGTGGAAAGCTACTGGCATCCTCATAGTATCGTTGAGCGTTGCTAGCACNACTGGTTCGCAATCGTCAACCGCGTGTCAATGTCTTNAGTTGCTCACTTCCTGAATTCCTGATCTTTCGCAAGAGGCATATTTTCAACCACGGTCTCCTCTTCCCATCTTTTCGCATGCGACTTGGTCTATGCCGTTAAAATCACACTCACCTGACGTGCTCTCTGCAGCCCCGCCTCGAACGAGACTTTGGAAGAGTCCTTTAAAGGAAACACTGCGGCGATGTGGGTGAAGATTGCGACCTCGTGGGCGGCGGTCATCATCTACGCGTGGACGCTGCTCGCTCCGGCTTGCTTTCCCGATCGCGAGTTTCCTCACTGACCTCTCGACCGTTGTGTAGCATTTTGAAGCGATCGCATTTGTTGCGCCATCACCTCGTTATGTATATACGTGCACTTCTACTTTTTAATCGGTCGTTTGATGGCGATCGTTATGTGCATTTAACAAAACTGCCCCCGATTTTTCGTTTGTCATTGTCCACCTCGCAGAAGACTTTTCCTTTCTTGTTTTGTTGCGTTTAGGAATGTTACCTTTGCGTGACCTTGTGCGCTGGCGTTTTGCAGTCGGTATGGTTTGGAATCTTCCCGAGTTTGTGTGCTTCCTGTTTAACGTGATGATCGGATTGAAACACTGTTTGTTGTGGGGTTTGCATCTAAGCTGAGTTAGCGGTATAGCAATGTAGCTCCATATTATTGCTTCAGATTCCAAGTATTTTGCAGCTACCTGGCCACGTATTTGGAAATTCACTCAGCACTGTGTTGCGTTAAAACCTCCGCACACCCGCTAAATACGATACAGTAATTCAAACCGAAATCACGTTTTTTACCACTTTTTTTCCATACTGCTCTGTTACAGTTTCTTGCTTCTCATTGCCCTATAGTAGAATAAGCGCTTTTCGTGGTTCCGAAAACAGTGGTTTGCACAATTTCTAAGCAATAAAAAGACTGAGCAAAGTCATTCGAGAAACGATAAGATTTTTGAATTGTGACCACGGGCGTATGGAGGACTTTTCCGGGAGTGAGGCGGTAGCTGAGCTATTTGACAACTACCCGAATTGTGATACCGGCTGCAACCAGGGTTTTGGTGCGAAGTGGGTGTGATTTGTTGCGTAGTTGCCACATTATTTACAAAAAAAATAAGTCACCCCATTTTCCAGAACCACAATATTGACTCGAAACCGTAATTGCTGCACATTTTTTCATTACTGTCTTCATTTTATGAAACTTTAGACCTGCGCTGCCGTGTCTGCCCTGTTTTTTACTTTGCCGTGAAAATTCAAAACAATGCGCTGATTCATGCGATCTTCACAAAGTTTGCAGCAGTGGGGGGTGGTGGCTGCTGCTTCCCAAACTCCCCGTCCTGTACGCCGGTAGTTGCGACTATGATTAACGATGGAATGGTGTGAGTGAAAACGATGCTCACCTGTATTGACCAGCGACCACCACGGTATGTGACATTCGATATCCAAGAAGGTTTCCGCCAATTTCCAACGGTGGGTTGGTGGCCGCACGGCCTGCGAATCTCTGTATGCCTTTTTCCTTTGGTCGCAGTGGTTGTTGTGACACGAGAATGACGTTTTTAGCAACTGGAACAATTATGACGTTTTCTTCTGCAACAACGCTTCTGGTCTACGCAGTATGCAAGATATATGTTGACTATTTTTTGTGTCTCAACGATTTTTATGGGCGCCAACCTGTGTGTGTGTGAACTTCTGTCTGCTTCGTGCCTACGGGCGAGACTCTACAAGAGACCCTTTCAGTATTCTAGCGATGTCAATTCCCACATCAAGTCGAAAAGCTTTTTCACAACTGTCAGGGATCTAGTTACAAAAATCACTTTTGAGGAACCCGCTATGACTTCTGATCCAACCATACGCCCTATCTTATTGTTCGTGCAGTGCAATGTGTTTACGTTGCTGCGCTATGCCATTACAAATCATGCTCGTGTTTGGGATGCTGATGCACGGCTCAGTTCGGTGCTGCAAAAGCACTCTGTTTGCTTTGTCGGAAGGAGCAAATCCTTGGGTTGTTGATACACGCTGCCCAAGCAAGTGCGTTTAAGGGAACGACGAAGCAGCGACGAGCTTTTTCACGATTCTTTCTGTTGATTTTAGGCACACAGCGACAAACGCTTTGTCAAATCTTATCTTTTGTGTGTTTTTAATGCAGGGTCGCCGCGGTAGTTGATGCATATCCGGGGTTAAGAATAACGGTCGTGATCGACTAGTTTCTAAAATTGTATTTGATTTTTGGCATACTTTTGTGTGCTTAATACTTATTTTGCTAACAGTACTCGCGTTGTCTGAGTAGCACGAGCGATTGACGTGTTCACTGAAGCAGTGAAAACGATTTTCATGAGGATAGATTGGTTGTCCATTTATGTTCGAAATATTTTGATTGCGATCCGGAACACGAAAACCTAANCGTCAAACCCAGTTTACTCAGTACTTGCGTGCATTTACTCCATCACTCATATTCTTGTGGGATCGGCCACGGTTGTCATCGTGAGAATCCCGTCTCTCTGAACATCGAAGCATGGGCGTCGGAAAGGGGGAAGGAGGCCCAAAGCCCCTTGGAGTTTGAAAATTGAAATCTTGCTAATAAGTTAGTGGAAAAATGTTTTTCTCTTAGTTTCGGAGCTGACAAAATGAAATTTCACCACTGTCAGGCGCCTCCTTCGAAAAAATCCTGTTGGCCACCTGCCCCCCCGCCGGAAAAACCCACTATTGCCCCTCCCTGGAAAAAATCTTTCTGACGTCCGTGATTGAAAGATAAGGATTTTGACAGCATACATCCAGTACCAAGCTACCCATTTGGAACGTAACGATTGGAAATTCCTAACGATGGATGGGTCGCCATACGTCTTTTACTCGTGCGTTAGGTTGTGCCGCCATCAAAGGCGTCTGTGTCGCATGAATTCGATGTTTTTCCAGATATACCGTAGTCATTGTATGCATGATATCGACACAATATCACTGATTCGCGTCATCGTGGTCTTGTGCGTTGCTTGGTCAGGATAGGTCTCAGCTTGACAGTGTTACGGCGCACAGCGACGACCCTTCCTTCACCTTTGCTTAACCGCTTCAAGCTGCACATCCGGCGACCAATATTTTAATACGAGCGTGATTCACTCTTTGAACGCNGNCTTAAAGTCTAATATTAATGGACTGCCTTGATGGATTGCACCGACACTTCTACAGTAGCAACCTTTTGCAACTCCCTGGCGTGGGTCGTTAGAGGAC
>JGI24159J19872_10011226_pt1 | contig 11743 bp, 7 predicted proteins | sample Ectturendosymbi4_FD_19872 | JGI IMG/M metagenome (IMG submission 19872) | reverse complement strand
CTACATATATAATGGTGTTATTCTTCACGCACATCCCGTTCGTGGTGAATCACACAATCAACGCAACACCACCGGAGAGGTTGCAACAGTACCACTTTCCTCGCATATCTTTGACATAAATTACTTTGTGTCTTGTGAAATTTGTTTGTGGGATGTCACAGTGCTTAGACTCGTCTCAGAGGTGGCTATTGGTCATCTGCGACATTCCTAGAAATGGCACTCCGGACCTTCACGGAAATTCTATTAGTTTGGACGGTATGACCTTTGTCTGACATGACGTCAGAACCCTCCCTTTTAGTGTTTGGTTTTGAATATGCCCAGTGGCACTGATTTTTCCAAATCACTGCAGCAAGAATTGCGGAAAGTGGATCACCTTTTTAGTGGGGTACTTAAAAACTACCAGCAGTCTCACAGTAGGCCTAGCCTACTAGCATGTGAAAAGTTTTAGTTGAGCGTTCGATAGCGGTCTGTACTGTGTTTCACAGGCATTTTGAGCTATTAATTTCAAATACAAGTTTGTGTTTCAGATTTTGTGCCTTTGCTACGGAAAAGGGTTTGCTGTAGGTATTGTTGTGCAGTTACGTGCTACTGTAGGTCTAGGTTTACAGCATATGATTGGTGTAAAACAGACAAAATGCTTAAAATTCTTCGAGTAGATGGTGAATCGCATCACGAAGAATTTCATGAGTCAGAACCATGCATTGACTAGGTTCACAAAGAGCTTCATATTATTGCTAGAGCAAGATGTTGTGTATGAAGGGAATAATTCGGAAAATGAAGTCAGGGGTTACTGAGGTCCAACCACCTATATACTTCACTGAATAATGATAAATTTCTGCAGTTTTATTTTAAATGGCTAAGTAATAATATGCTATATTTTATGTGAGGATGTATAATAATATGTATCGCATTCATTTCTATTTCCCACTCTGCATTAATGTATTAAACACAGAATTTTTGCATTTCCTGCGAGTACAGTGTTAGTATTCCTTCTTGGGAAGTTTCGGGTTGGGACAATGTCCTGATATGCAGATCTCGTTTTGTGGTTTCGAACTCCTAATAGGTAGACTGCAATGATTTTGACATCTTTTTTTATCCCATATGACAAAGCTTTTTAACTTACGCAAAAATTCGTAGCGTTGGTAAACCAATAAAACAAAAAATTAGGTTCGAATAAAACATTCTTTTTTAATAAGGACTATTTGAATTCGATTTGAGTAAGACTGATGATGCGTTGAAAAACACGAAACTAGTTCCCCTGTTAATAAAGTGTGACCGATTTTCTTGCTGCCATCCTTGTGGCTTATCACTATGGGAAAATAGATATACTTTCAGGTTTTATGGCAGAAGAATGAAAACAGAAAACAGGCAGATTTTTCAGAAGCTTGCCGCCAGGCTATGGTTTCTTTGTTGTTAAATCGTGTCACAAAATCCAAGATGAAAAATAATGTTTGCTTCAATATATGACATACTCACATAAATGAGCTCCTGCAGTACATACAGTTATAATGTAAACATCACAACTGCATAGAGGTATTCGGTAACAAATCACCATACAAAGGGTGAAAGCATAGGCGCAGCCAGGGAGGGCCAAAGGGGCTATGCCCTCCAAAACGTTTTAGCACATCTTGTCATTTTGTACTTCGAGAAGCGGTTTCCTAAGCAAAACCGTGCTGCTTTTCATTTCTTGATCTTCATATTGTTTAAATTTGCAACATGTTCCTATATTATTACAATCTGCTCTTTCATTTTAACTTCTGCAACCATTCCGATTGTTTATGTGGCCTGCACGAAAAATAAATGCAATATGATGTCTTTCAACGGTGGTTTGAATAATGCAAAAATATCGACATCAATCATTGTCGATGTAAAATGAAAATCATCAGTACCGGCCAAGAATTTTGCGACTGCACCTAAAGATGCACCAGTAAAAGATATCCTTGTCACAGTTGCAGACGGTTTGCGAGGCATTACTCACAGCGAGGCTGACCTAATTCGTGGCAAAGTGGTTTCAAGCATACGAAACAATAACTGAAGTAGATCAGTTTTGTCGAAAAAAGTACACATGAAATTGCAATAGTTAACGAAAGATCCAAGTATAATAATCACCAGGCCAATAACCAGCCTGGGACACCAGGAGGCTACAGTTTTCTAAGAGGGGCCCAAATTTTTTAAACTATGTCAACACGTCTTTCCAGGGGGAGCAAAAATATCTAGGGCGTCCCCCTAGTCACGGGTCTGATAATCAACAGGGCTGCCAAAAGTAACATCACCACAATCTTAGACAAAGAGTAGTATGATCAACTTACAAACATCTTAAAACGAAACCCAAAGCATCTACAACCCAAGATGTCAATGAATTTGTAAACAACTTCCTCGAAAACAACAACAATACAAAAAAGCACGTTTTACGCTGGAAAGTCAGATGCCACAACACCTCGGCTGTACAGACTACCGGAATAACAAAAACAAAACAACATTCCCCTACGACCAATAGTTTTTCACAGATTCACCTGCCTACAGGTTAGCCAAAAAATTATCCACACTACTGAAACCAGTTATTGAAAAATCAAAATATCACGTAAGAAACTTTTCAGACTTCGCGTTATCTATTGCTCAATAGTCACTCCAAACTGATGAAGTAATGGTCTCATTCGATGTTGTATCTTATTATTCATAAAAGTTCCAACCATTTGGCATTAAACATAGCTAATCAACATCTACAATCCAATTCCGAATACAAAGTTGTCAACTACCGACCTACAGTAACTAGAGGCCTTATAATTTGCTTAATATGTTCAACCAATTTTAGTTTTTCTTGGGAAACACTGCAAACAAGTTTTTGGAAATGGTGATGGGTTCTCTCGCTTCATCAGCATTTGTAAACCTGGTCATGGAAGACGTCGCAAAACGACCTTTGTAAACTTTTGACGATCCTCCACGTTTATGGAAAAGATATGTAGACGACACATTTGCGATCATTAAAAATCAAAGCTTTCCGAGTTTTTCATCCATGTGGACACAATAGAGAGCTTCATCCAACTCAATATGTTAAAAAGCAAAAGAAGAACGTTTTTCATTTTTGGACTCATTGATCAAACGCTCATTAATTCGCCACTTAGTGTCAGCAGTCTACCGTAGGCCAACCTATTTAGATTGATACCTCAACTTTAGATCAGAGCATCCTACAGCAAAAACAATCNGTGGTTCATACTCTTTTCGAACGGACTAAAAATGTTTCCTCCACAGTCCAGGACCTGAACAGCGAAATGAAGTATGTGAAACNGACTCTCATGTTGAATTTTTACCCCGAATGGATCGTTCAAAACAAAAAAAGAAACAACACAGCGGATTTTCTGGGATTCTGCCTGAAGTTACTTTACCGTACACAACTGACTTGGGAGAGTCTTTTGAAACGAAATCTGGAGAAACATCGTAAACGAACTATCGTCAAACTGTGGTGATATGCTACCTTGCTTCGCTCGTAAATTGCGCTTGAGCCCATGAGCAATTTCGCCTGATTACTACCGCAACTGTGGCCAGTTGTTCTGAACGTAGTAATTTCTACTTACTCGCCGACAGATGCGCACCGTTTCTTAATCGCTGCCGTTGTATCCATGCTGCCTGTTGGGATGTTTGCATACTGCGCTCAGTGCATTTCACAATTTTCCGAGAAAATTAAACCTTTGACTACGGCGACTGAATTCCCTTTGGGTGGGAAGCCCTTGCATGCATTGCAAACGCTGAAGGAAGATTTGCCAGCGGCAACTCTACGGGTAGTTGATGGAAATTTGACGTTTGTCGTGGAAACCGACAACTCTGAGAACGCTATTTCTGCTTCCTTAAACCAAGGATATAGGCCTGTGGCATTCTTTTCTCGAATGTTAAAAAAATGTGAACTGCGCCAGTCGAGCGTTGAAAAGGAGGCTTCAGCTATTGTAGAAGCGGTCAGAAAATGGACGCATTATCTCCTGGGCTGCAAATTCACTATTGTTACCGGTCAGCGATCGGTCGCCTTCATGTACAGTGTTAAACTCTGAGCAAAATAAAAAATGAAAAAGTAATGCGCTGGCGTCTGCTCTTAAGTGAACTTGACTTCGATATCTTTTACCGTCCAGGGAAAATGAACGCTGCCCCTGATGCTTTATCTCGTGTTTGTTGCGCAGGTTTTCACAGAAACACGCGAAGTGCGAAGTGCACGATGCTCTGTGCCATCCTGGTGTGACGCGCTTGTATCACTTCGTTCGTTCAAAAAATTTGCCGTACTCTATGAACGACGTTGAAAAACTTGTCGAGAGTTGTCGTGTGTGCAGCGCTGTTAAACCTCAGCTTTATCGACCGCCCCTTGCTCATCTTGTTAAAGCGACTCAACCCTTTGAACGCCTCAGCATTGACTTTAAGGGCCCATTGCCATCTAATTCACCACAGCGTTGTCTTTTAACGGTTGTCACGAAAATTCGCGTTTTCCTTTCGCCTTTTCTTGCTCTAATGTCAATGCACAGTCTGTGATCGTGTGTTTGACGCAATTGTTTGTGCTGTTTTGTATACCGGCCTATGTTTGGTATGCCGGCTTACATTCACTCCGATAGGGGTTTCGTTTCTCTTTCACAAGAGCTGATCACGTTTCTGCATGAGTGCGGCGTTGCTTGCAGCCGAACGTCCGCGTACAATGCGCCTGGCAACGGCCAGTGTGAAAGATACAATGGCATTATTTGGTCTGCTACAAAACTTGCTCTGAAGTCTCGTAATTNAGATATTGCTTGGTGGCAAACTGTNCTAGCCGATGCGTTGCATTCTGTACGTTCTTTACTTTGCCGTGCCACCAATGAAACCCCACACGAGCGGTTTTTTGACTTTCGACGCCGCTCTACGTTTGGAATTTCCGTTCCTATCTGGCCAAGTACTCCAGGTCCTGTGTATCTTAGACGCCATGGGCGCTCCTCGAAATACGACACAGTGGTGGAAGAGGTGGAACTTGTACATGAACTCCGCAGTATGCGCATGTTCGGTTCCGTCTGGAAGAGAAACGACCATGCCCCTGCGGGACGTCGCACCTTTTGGGGGAGCAGCGTCTGGATCCCCGCCCGATGCTGAGTCAGGGCTTGCATTGGACACACAGTTTGCCCCCAGTCGAGATCCTTTCGATCACCCATCCGTTCCACCTCCAGAGCAGGACGAAGCATCTTCCGAAACGCCTTCACACAGGACTTATGATGATCAAAACGCCTTCAACGTTGGGGCGAACGACGTCAGAGAGAGTGAAGCCGGCCCTGCGCCTAGTGTTATGGAGACGTCCCCCCCAGCTCAGCCCCTCAGATCCTCGCGTCAACGCAAACCTGTTGAGAGATATGGAGCTGTCCCGTACTGGTGATGATGTTTTCAGGGGGGAAAGATTGTGGTGATATGTTACCTTGCTTCGCTCGTAAATTGCGCTTGGGCCCTTGAGCAATTTCGCCTGATTGCCTGATTGCTACCGCAACTGTGGCCAGTTGTTCTGAACGTAGTCATTTCTACTTCCTCGCCGACAGATGTACACCGTTTCTTAATCGCTGCCACTCTTTTCATGCTGCCTGATTTTTACGTTCGCATCTGATTTGATTGTAATGAAGCCTACATCTAGGCGCGACGGCGAGTTACGTGTCACTACACAAATCTACAATTAAACGAAGCAAAATCCTTTCTTCAGTAAAAGATACCGTATCCACCAGCAAATGTCGAGGTGTAATGGTCTGTGAAATTCCATGCAGAGAATGTGAACACAAATACATTGGACAAACGAAACGAAGCCTAATCACTCGATTGAAAGAATACCAAAGGGACAGTTTGCTTGAAAGTATCAAAAATCTAGAAAAACAGCTTTAAGGAAACATGCACCCCGAAGTGGCCATGGTTTTGACTGGGATTGTACCAACACGCTTTACATCACGTAAATAGCTACCATATAAAGCGCATTTTTGGAATCCTTCTATATTAATTTAAAAACGGACACTATGAATGATACAAAAGTAAACTTCCCAGCTATTTATCATGATATCTTAAAACATGGGTGGAATTCATCCTTCGCTTGACTTCCTTGAATGTGTCATCATCTTATTGACCGCTTTAATGCCTGATGATTTGTTACTTCACCACTCAGTTTACATCATTATTGATCGCTATTTACCGCATAGATTCACACTATTTGCTGCTTTACTTCACATAGCAACGTTTTGTGCTTTTTCTGTAGAGTTTTTACGGTTTTATTGCGTTGTTATACATTGTCATCATCAGACGTTTTCATTTCACACTTTTTATCTTCATCGTTCGCTGTCGCGCACTGTCACTAGTTTCCTATAGCGTGATGGTCGGTTTTGCGCTTTTTTTTTGTACTTCACGCTGCTCATTGCTTTTTATTATTGATAAATTGCATGTTATGTGGTTAAAAACACTGCAATGAGGAAGCCTACTTGAATTGGTCGCCGAAACCTCGGCTAAATAATAAAAATAATCGCCAGATAAGAACGAACCTATCTGCTTGCAAAATAGTTTCTCGCTTAAAGTAAAAAATTTTTGCCCCCTCCCAAATTTATGGCTGGCAACGCCACTGGGTGAAAGGGTCTTTCTGAATACGTTTGTATGAAAAAAGCATTTGTCTAAAAATTTCCTTCGCATGCATGCTTATCTATTGACTCCGAGCACCTTTTGAATGCAAACATGTTTCATTCACCCTAGCAACTCTTTATGGGCATTCAAATTCGTATTTCCTTTCCATAAACACCTTTCTACAATCCTCAAATATCTTTGGAGAACTTTCTCTTTGTGATTTTCCGTCTTGGCTTCAAGTACTTTCATTCGCAGCAAGAGGATGTAAACACATCTCAGAAAATGGTGTTTTTCCCATTTTAATCATTATCATCATTTCTTGCAGGACGAAATTCTTTTGGGACTGTGCAATGGTGTGTCTGTGTAGTTTTGCAAATATTGCATATGCATTTTCTTCCACAACAAGTTTTAACAGCGCAAGTGCTGCTGGTTTATTTGTGATGTCACGAACTCATACAACAGCGTGACCAAGAATTACTCAGTAGAGGGACAGGGACGTTGGAGCAGCGGCAGAGCTGGGGGTGCAGTAAAAGAGTAGAGGGCAATGGAAACTTATAAAAAGCATAAAACAACTCGTGACCAATTATACTTATTTCTGTTCAACAACAATGTTGACCTCAAAAAAAATAACAGAAATTTTATTAATTAAAGCATTCTGAACTTCATGGGTGTGCGAATAGCGGCAATAAATTTGTTTCAAGTTGATCTTTATAAGCCACGAAACGACCTATGATACTGTGATGAAAAGGCACCTCATCCCCCTTTTGCCCTCTTATGAAAAGGCAGGGGCCATGCCCCCGTCTTTCCCAACTAGCAGCGTCTCTGAAGTAGAGTGGCGAACCACTTAACTTAGTGGCAAGACTCCAGGCTGTGTCAACATTCATACGTTCGATCGTCATCAATCAGCATGAACAACATTACTCCAGTTGAGCGTTTTCATTTCATCACCAAGTTTTGATAATTTGTGACATATCAAAACATTAAATGACCAAACACCTATGTCAAACTTGATGGCGTTAGAAAACCTTTTGCTGGTGTAGAAATCATGTCCTAATGACAATAACTACTAATATTTTAGTGAGCTGTTTGTAGCAATACAACGGATTTCTACAAGACACAGGGTTAATATATTCGCACACCAAATCTCTACTTTAAAAACTGTTAATAATACGCAACTTTAACAGGTGTTGACATTCTCGGATTTTACAAGGGCCGGAACATCAGTTATGCTGTTCACAAATTACAAAGCATTCGCAGCAGATTCAATGATCAATGACATCAACCACAAATGCAGCCTAAAACACTACTAACACGCACCACAAGCACTTATATTTTATAGAGACATAACATGGTTCCAATGCTTGTGACATGGTCAACATTCAGCACTCCGATTTGTTTGTAGACATTCAAATTGCACTTCAACAAATATGTTTGTGTCATCATTCTGAACCCCCAACAAATTAAATTAAACAAATTGACGAACAAGACTTCAGGGAAACGTGCAGACAAAGTCTAATGCGGAGCAAAGCCCTGTAGCTGCTTACAATCTAGTGTTGCCAGATTTAAAAAAAAACTTTATGGCCAAATTTCACGTAAAAACTAGCCAAAATTAACAAAAACCAGTAGCCAAAAGTAGCTAAATCTGAAAAACTAAGAAAAAAGCAACATCTACTTAAAATTGTTTTCTCAGACCCTTGGTAGCATAATTACCTGCACACTAAGGCAACGGACAGTAAACAATAACTCTCTGAGGCAGTTAGATGGCATGCCATTTTATGCAAAACTAGTGACAGACATAGTGGATACAGATGCTTGCAATTACGGCTGAGCTAAGATAGCTGAAGGCTCTTCCAAAAACTTCTAAACAACTCATTAACTTATCCCTGTCTCACTTTATCCAAAATTGGGCACACATGTCTCATGTCAAAACCTGCCACTTATAAAACTTGAAAATAACGCTGTACAACTGAAAACGCCAGTTAAGATAATCGTTGGAAGAATCTTATCAACAGTAAACATCTTAGGAATTTCCAGAACTATATTTTTCACTGTAGGAAGATTCACGCAATCCAGTAGCACGCATCCACATGGGCCTGTCATGTTACGAGCTTATCACGGAATCCTAACTAAATACAGGATTCCATTGGACTTAAGCATTCGATACTGGTACCAAAGAACGAAAGGTACAAATGGAGTAATGCGAGAACATGAGTCCTGGAGTATCGCAGTGTGCTAAAGGTACATTGGCACCGAGTTGGAAGTTTCTACAGGCGTGTGAAATGCGTGAAGCCACTAAGTACTGTATGACGTCAAACCATTGGTAAAATATTGTCGATTGAAATATCACAAATCGGCTCTCAGCCTCTCACACATATGTCAATTTTGAAGGCGGTTCACATTTATCCGGTCACTCATATAATTTTTTCAAAATTGTGAGAACAAGCTTACAACAGATTAAAGTGGAATCAAGAAACGTTGAACACACGAAAGTACATAAAATTACACATATGAGCTGCAGCCCTATCAATTCAAACATCCATCAATTTTTAACATTAAGTTCGTCTGTTACAGTGGAATCAATGCATATTAAGCAACAGGAATTAAACCTATGTTCAGTCATGATCGACCGGAGATAATTTTTAATGCGATGAAGTGCACTAAGAAGACGCCCTGCCTTACAGTAGTACAGGGCAAAGCGAAATAAATGCGCAGCAAACAAATTAAACTCGGAAATAAATTATCCAAAGTTCGGTTATCAGCAAACAGTTTCGAAGTAGCTTTTGGAGTTAGACCCTGCAATTTTTTGCACCCTTTAGGGACCGCAAAAGACGATATAACGCCTTGGTCTATTTCAGCCACAACTCACCAGCCGATAGAACTAGAGAGCTGTTCAAACCCTCTAAAGATGCGAAAAGGTATCTAGTTTCGATTTTAAAAACATTGGGAAGATTTGGATATACACTTTTTGTAGGTTACGTCATAATCGGGACAGGTTTAGGTCTTCTTGGTCCACTACATCTGGCCCTGACCCTCAACCGCAAGAGGGAGCTTTGTGCTTCTTTATAAAGAAAACTGGGCGAAAATCCGCATCTTTAGAGCCCTTGATTGACTTTCTAGCGTATGTAGTGCGCTTGCTATGAAATAACAATTACAAAGAAAAAAATAAATCCCCTAGATTTGGGATTAATTAATTTTTCAATCGTTTATTTTGTGTTTTTTTCCAAACTTGACAGATATGTTCACATAAAAAGGCATTAGTTGAAACCGATTTTGCGAAGTGCTGATACCTTTTTTGCCACTAATGAACATGGTGGTGTGTGGGGCAGTTGGCCGAAAGCTCTGTGGCACAGAAAGATTGTTTTTTTCGGAATCAGTTTGATCCCGCACCTTGTAACCGTCGCAGCAACCGACATCATTACCTGGGGCCTGTGTACCGTTGGAGCACAAGAAAACTATACGACTGCGTAGTTTTCGTTGTGGAAGCGAGAATTTTAATTTTGGTTGCATCTCGTTTAACGCCTTAATTTGTTTTAACGTTTTGCGCAATAACCGTTGTGGTGGTCAAATCGTTCGAAGTTCAGCAAATCTTTGAGTTCCATTTAAATTCACAACAAACACTTTCCTATCGGAAAAAAAACTGAGGTGTTTTATTTTGAAGATGTATTGTTTATACGTTTGAAAATATTGGCGAAAACTTTTTGGACCCCATTTGTAAAACCCAATCATCAGCTATTCAAATCGCAAAATAACATCTCATGCAGGCATCCCAAATCTTTCCTTACGCAAAAGTTCTGGAAAGTGTGCGGCATTGCAAGACACTAAAGTGAAATACATTTCAGATTGCTGAGATTATTCTAGGAACTCTATCCATCATATTCGCAATCACGGCTATTGCCCTCGTCTCCAGTGATTGGCGCATTTTGAGTCCATTAAGTTATATATGTTCCGGTATTTGGTGTGGACTGCTGGTGAGTTAAAGAAATATTTTTGTACTTTTGTTTTTTCTATGCTGTTCACTGTGCGACGTGCTCTTGATAATACATATATTTGTGCAATGCACTACGCGGAAAAATTTTTGGCTGATGAAGTACGTCACTTAACGTTTTCTTAAACAGGTGCTGGTGGCAGGATGTCTTGGAGTGGCGTCGGGAGGAAGACCGGAGTCATGTCCAGTACGTTCAGAAAGCTGTTAGCTCCTCTTTTCCTATTAAATTGTTTGTATAAATAATATTTATTCCCATTTTAAAATGTTACTGAATAATAATTATTTAGTCATCAGTGAATGAACCGTTGATTACTGAAACAAAAACCACCTCTTCATCATTGGTATTCATCGAATGTAAAAGCTTATTAGCTTCATCGTAAAGTAAGCAATACCATTTCCAAACATTTTATTAGTCACTTTTGTCTGAATTATTTCGAGCGTAAACCTGCAAAACACCTTCAGAAAACGTACAATTAACCCTTTTCAATAAAAATGTAACAAAGGAAAGGTTAAAAGCCAAATTTTGGCCATTACTCGCCAGACGCTAGAGCTTTGGCGAGTTATGGCCAAAAATGTCGCTGGCATGATCGTGGCTTCTGCGGGCGTTAAAGGGTTTGTTACCGCCTCCGCTGAAATGGAAACCTTCAGTGAAACACTACCTATATTGCTATATCCCGTATCGTAATACCTGTATTTGTATTGTGCTGCATATCGTCGTTCATCCATCATTGGCCAAAACATTGTACGTCATCTAATGATTTCATAGAAGCTAATGCAGTGCCTGACTATATTCACTGTTCCCTTCTAATTATATACGTGTCTTGTTATAGTTGCGTCAGTTCCGAGCTTTTCATGGATTTAACGTTACAGCAAGCAACAAAAACGTTTTTCGAATTCCTTAAAGGTTCTTTTCAATTGTAAATTCATTTTGTCTTACCAAGAGTGATGGTTTCTCATTCAAACCAAAAAAGCTATTGCTTTTGTGTCGAGAATTTTCTTATGAACTTCAGTGCAGCTTTTGATCAATACGGCAGCATTACGTGCATTTGTTTGATTTGTTTCCTCATAATGTTGTGGAATTGGATTTTTTAATATGTTGCTCATCAAATCACACTCTAGAAACAAACTGGAAAGCCCAAACAGGGATTTGTTCTGAACTTATCACAACATTCACCA
>JGI24159J19872_10011224_pt1 | contig 11744 bp, 6 predicted proteins | sample Ectturendosymbi4_FD_19872 | JGI IMG/M metagenome (IMG submission 19872) | reverse complement strand
TGGATTCGTTAGGAATGTACTGCGACAGATATTTGGTCATGCCTAGTAAGCGTTGGAGCGAGGGGACATCGTGGGGTGGTGGCATGTTGGTGATAGCATGCACCTTGCTAGGGACAGGTTTCAAGCCTTGTGCAGACACAATGTGTCCCATGTAATGAACAGAGTCAATTTTGAACTGTAGTTTGTCTTTATTAAAGCGCACTCCTTTCTCTCGTGCTCGCGTCAAAACGAGCCTCATGATGTGGTCATGTTCCTGAGGATTCGCTGCAGCAATAATGAGGTCATCTGTGATGACATGTACCCCTGAAATGTCGCCAAAGGTTTCTTCATTGCGCTTCTGCATAATTTCACTCCCTGAGGAAAGACCAAAGGGCATGCGCAAGAACCGTTTTCTTCCCCAAGGGATATGAAAGGTAGTGAGGTATGACGAGGAATCACTCAGACGAACATGCCAAAATGCACTCTGCATATCAATGACAGTGAAAACCGATTTGCCACTGAGTTGCGCTTGAACATCGGATGGGGTTAGAATCGGATGTCGTTCGTGACGAATGGCTCCATTCAATGGACGGGGTCTAAGCAAATGCGCAAAGACATGTTCTTCTTTTGCACAAGGACCAAGTTGTTGACCCACTCAGTAGAACAGTCAACAATAATACCATTTCGGGTAAGTTCGGCAAGCACTTCTTTCAACGGGGCTGAACAGCGTAAGTTATTTTTCGTGGCGACTGAATAACACCAACAGCGCCTTCTTGAAGTTGTATATGGTATTCCTTAGCAAACACCTACGCCACGAAAAACGTCAGCAAAATCACGAAAAATATAGTCAAGAGTGAGGGGCATAACAACATTGCCTGCGTCAATAGCTAGTTTGCAAAAGACCAAACGTTAAGCAGGCATGCTCACTAAGGAGAGGAACAGAAATCACCTCTGTAACAAAAAACACGAGCTCAACAACACTGTCTTGCAAAGTACGACACTTGACTGTTGTCTTTCCTAAAGGTTTCACAATATGTTTGCCAAAGGCGTGCAACTTAACATTAGATGGCTGCAAAGGTGGCAACGACATTTGCTGAAATTGCTTTAAAGGCAATATAGACACTTGAGCACCAGTGTCTAACTTGCGCAGCATTGAATGATGGTGAGAACGTCTATCGACCATAGTAACTTTTTGCGTAAGGACTAATGTCTCATGCATCTTGTTGTGCGAATGATCGACTGAGGATACGAGAAATGATGCAACCTCAGCCAAATCTTCAGACTGAATGTGATTGGCTTGAAGTTTAGCTTGCCGACAGACCTGAGCAAAGTGGTTGCGGCGCCCGTAGTTATGGCAGGTTTGTCCATAAGCTGGACAATTGCGGGAAGGGTGGCGAAGACCGCAGTATGAACAATTAAAATTTGCCTGCCGGTGCAGGGCTGCAGCGTACCAGTGGTAGTTTTTGCTTTTACGGCATCGATCGCTGGCGTAGACGAAATACTTGACATGGCTCGTGCCTGCGGTTTTGTCAGTTCAGCAGTACAACATATTTCAATGCAGCGATCAAGAGTCAGTTCGCTACCTTCATGCATAAGTTTCTCACGCAGGAGTTCGTCATCAATGTTAAACACAATCATATCCCTCAGCATACGATCATCTGTAGGCTGATGAGCATAGTTACACCCTTTGAGTATCACGTGTAAGTCTTTAATCCACGATTCAAGAGGCTCACCTGGAACACGCTGGCGATGTGGCAAGCGATAGGTCTCAAACAGTTCATTCTGCTTAGGTTCACAGTATGCAGCAAATTTTCTCAAAACGTGTTTATAATTTTCTTTCTCATCATCACCACGAAAAGTGAAAGTGGCGAAAATGTCGGTGGCAGTGGGGCCAGCACAATGCAATAAAGTGGCAACCTGAAGATCCTTGGACTGATTCTTAAGATTAGCGGCAACGAAATAATTCTCGAAGACAGCTTCCCAGGAGCGCTACACCTCCGCAACATTTGAGGCGGAAAAATTGATCTGACCAGGTGGAGCGAGATTCGTCATGGCGGCGGCTACAGCTAAACGAGTAAAATCACTTTTGACACCATGTAAAGTTCTTACTTGTGACGTTTAAACCTTGATCTCCTTGTCTAGCTATGATTGCATCAGACTAAATCATTCACTTCATCATTACTACATAGGAGCACCTGCCCTGCACAGCACATGTCAAAACCAAAAGACAGCGTCAACAACGAGGTCACGTGATGGCCGATATCCACAACAGCACAGTATTAATGTTACACCATCACTGGCATTTAACACATAGGCGCAATTAGGTGGGAGACACAGGGGGAGGTGTTCCCACTTTTTCAGACGGTAAGGATTTAAAATGCCATGTCCCCCAACATTTTTTCTTTAGGTTTTGTATTTGGAGAGGTTTCAAAATAAAAGTGACGTTTGTCACGTTTTGTGTGAAGAGGTTTTCATGTTAGATCAGTGGTTCTCAAGCCGGGGATCGCGAACCCCCAGGTGTTCACGGGAAGATTTCCAGAGGTACTCGGATGGCAGTTGAGTTTTCATGTATTGCTATTTTTTAATATCCTATACTAGAAGAAAATGCGTGCCGATTGAAAACTCCACGTAAATTTTGCCTCCGCGTAGATTTTCTCAGCTTACTGGGGGTTCGGGTTGATTGTTTTATGATTCGGGGGTACTTAACGGAAAAAAGGTTGAGAACCCCTGTGTTAGATGTTACACATAGCCAGGGGTGTAGTGGGGCGGGAACGCGCGGGAACGGCGTTCCCGCACCTTTTTCACGTCTTGCTTTAAAATAAGTCGGAAGCTGTTTGAAAACTTCTATTTCTTGGATGCGTTCCCACACCTTTTTGGTTACCACTGCATCCCCGCGCATAGCCAAGTTGAATTTGAAACAGAGTTTGGTGTTGTCTCACTGATTCTGATATTTGATAAATTTTATCTTCGATAAAACGACGTTTAGGATTTTACAAGTTTCTAGAGACCGCGCTGCTTCTGTCCGATATTTTGTCCTGTGTGGTATGCTTTAAGAAAGGTGATTTCGTCATGCTCTTGAAACAACGAGAGTTTTACAGCTGCGCGTGTGAGAGACCACAGTAGGCCTACAGTCATGATTTGTTTCGTGCGCTAGTGCCACGCCTAGCGATTTTTCACTAGATGTAGTGATTTTTGGGCTAACCTGGTGATCTAGTGATTTTTCACTGTAATCTAGTGATTTTTGCAAGGTGTGTGTTTGAGGAAGATTGTTTTAAATTTTCAGCCTGTTTTTGCAGAAAAAACATACATTACGTGAATCGTTGTGTGAAGATTTGCACGAACACAACAAGCAAGTTTTTCTAACTCTGTTTCTTAAGGCAGCGTTGTCCAACTACTTCTGACCTATGGGCTATTTTACAAAAACGCGACAATTCTCTGGCCACTTCCAATAAAATGGTATAGCCCATAAAACAACGGATTCAGAACAGTTAAAACTAAAAAGGGAAGACAAGTGAGCATGGATGTCGGAAGGGGGGGTAGGGGTGGCCTTGGCCCCCCTGGATTTTGAAATGATTAGCAAAAGTTCTTTTTTTCAATTTCGATGGGTAAAAAACAAATTTCACCACTTTTGGACCCCCCCTGGAAATAATTTTGGGAAAGTCCCCTACTGCCCCCCAAGTGAGTGCGTCACTGAAAGTGAGTGGGTCATCGGAACAATAGCAAATAGCAATTTACTACAAATATCTTAGATTTGATTGCTTTATCATACAAAATGTACTCTCACACATTTTGGTGACTAACTTCCAGAAGCTCTCTGCACTCTCTAACACCGTTATTATTGCACATTTTTTTAAAAAGATGTTATGCTTGTTCTAACTAATATTACCTATTGCAGGGATACACAATTAATTTGGCTCGCGGGCCGCGTTTAGCGGATAGACAAAGAGATTTATTTGTTGGTACTGAGTTCATTGCGCCAGATGTACTCTTCAACACAACGAACGCCGGACCACCGAAAAAACACAGAGGTTAATTATTCAGGTGGCCCAGCGGAGGGTAAGCGGCGGGCCGTACCTTCTAATTTGATCGTAAAATAAATAAATAAAACAAAATGTTGCACAGAAAAGGTAGTATTCATTGTTATTGTGCAAATACACTTTATCCAGCGCAAGCAATTCCGTGAGACAAAGGTAACCTTACATGCTTTTCAACAAATTTCAGATTTGAAGATTTTTCGTGAATGTTTCCACGGGCCCCTGAAAACGTTGTGACGGGCCACATGCCGCCCGCGGGCCTGTAGTTGGACCACACTGTCTTCAGGTTTGCAGTTCTGTTAATTGCTGCAAGTTGTCTATGACTTTATCTTCATTTCTTGCAGGATCAGTGTAGCAGAAATATTTACTTGGTAGATCTAGAATACTTCATTAGTGTTGTCGTTTTGGACCTAAGATTTTCCACGCTTCAGCATGATACATTTTAACAAACTTGCAAATTATGTAATTGTTTTTGGGCAATGAAGTACGCAAATAAATGATTTAAGCATAACTGTTTAAATTCAGAGGTGAAACTTTTCTGTGAATTTTAGTTGCGCGCAGAAATTTTTAGTAGCGCACACATATAAGCTTTGCCATAATATAGCACTTAAAATTATAAACTAGGCACTGCTACGACACTGCAAATCCCGTTCGCGCAATCCAAATTTTGGTCGCGCGGCGCGAGTACTAATTCACAGTTGTGTATTTTTGTTGCTGCTTAATCTCAAATTTATTTTCGTTTTCTTATGCAAGTATAACTCTTAGAATGAAACTTTTGACATTGATTTCATCTACTAAAATTTGATGTTAAACCTGAAAATTTTGATTGTGAAAAGGCTGAGCTAAGTGGCATCACTGACAGAAGTCACAAGGCAACATCACCAGATGATTGGGTACGCAGAATATATATTGTGGATGGGTATGTGCTGGGTTATGTATGCATGGAGCGACAAGAGGAGATGGAAAGGATACATCCTCCACCCACCAGCAGTAAAAATAGATTGAGAATCATTTAGTTAAGGAAGCTACGCTAATTTTTGGCCAAATTTTTTTTGCTACTGGTAAGAGGATATCAATGGAGATTTGAGTAGGGGTGCATGCATGATACCCAGTGGCATTACAAAGATTTGTAGCTTTTCCAAAGAGCGGAATTGTGCAAGAAAAATATTTATCGTCTTTGTAACGGCACAAGACGTCAAATCGCGCTGTAACCCACTCTTTTTATAAAATGCCTGAAAATTGATGTGTTCTACTATAAGAGTGATATGCACGCGCGACCAATGCGATTCAGCATTTAATGCACTCCAAGTGACAGCTCTGATAAATGATTAGTGTTGCTTTCAAAACACCTCTGAAAACAAGTGGGAATCTGTATTTATAAAACTTCACTTCTGCATCGACCCGATGACTATATTGGTTTCACACCAAGCTGTCCCCCCACATTTTACAACTCAATTGCGTCCATGATTTAACACCGCGCTTACTGAGAAGTTGGAAAAGTACCAAGTGGAGCTGGCACGGGGATATGGTGTAAACTGCATGCAGTTCAGGCAGGGATGCTCTTTACACTTAGTGTTGCTCTCTAAAAGCACATTTTGAGGAGTGTTTTTGTAATGTCGTATGAGCTCAGCCATTTCTGCCAACATTCCAGTTAAAATGTTTAAAACCGCATGTCATTCAAACCATTTTAACAAATTACGTCATCAGTATACATTGGCGTCACAAAAAGGCAGAGGGAACAATACCCGCGACGCAGTGTCTCCAGAAAAAGCCAGTATCATTTAGAAAATGGCAAAATGCAAACGATGCAGCATGTTTGGTTGCAAGCAGGCCCGTAGCCAGGTTTTAAGATTTGGGAGAGAAATATTTTTGTTTTTATTACAGTATATATTTAAAACAAATTTTTCTGGGCACAACAAAATTTCGGGCTGAACTGCCTCCGAATACCCCCCGAGGCTATGGGCCTGGCTGCAAGGTTTGTGAACGCGGAGAACAACAGGGAAGCCAAGTTTTATTTTTAACGCAAGCTCATCATTAGACTTTTGCCCAGTTTCATCTACAGTAAACCTCGGTTAATCCGGATTCGATTTGACCGACGATTTTATCCGGTTTAGGCGAAGATCCGGATTAACCGAGGTTTCGTGTATTTGGGGCAATTTGCTACAAGGGGTCTTTTCAACACATGTACCTTTGTAATTTTTAAATCAAACTTTGTACAAAACGCGAGTTGATAAGGGCGGTTATTGCATCAAGGCAGATAATGCTATTCATAAGTTTCATGCGAATAAAATCAACCAACCCTACTTTCCAAAAGTTTTACACAAGGCCAGAATAAATCTTCTAAGATTTACATCTCTTGCCACAGCCAAATCACAAAATTTTGAAACAAGACATTTCAGGGAAAAGCATATTATATAACAATTGCTGTTGGAGGGGAACTGGGCAGGCTGTACTCATTTGAATGGTTAAATGTCTTCGTGTGCCAACTGGTCAACATACAAACAACCTAGTATTGGTCTATAAATCGTATTGCACCGTAGCTCACATGTCTGTAGGAAAAACCGCACTGAACATAAATTTTTTTTTCAGTAATTTCCACAAATCACCGCTTACGAAGGTAAAGAAATCCGGTGGAATAGACGTAAACGCGGCAATCTGATGCATAGATGTAGGTTGGTGGAGTTGCATAAGGACAAATTTTGACATTTTGATGAAAAAATGTCTGCTGAATCTCTGCAATCTTTGTGCAATGCCAAAAGAGCACCGAAACAACAAATTTGCACGCAGTTTTTCGCTTGACATCTCTCACGGGACATGGTCTCTGCACACGTCACAGGATGGGACGTGGTCTCTGCACACGTCACAGGATGAGACATTGTCTCTGCATACGCCACAAGGTGGGAAATGTTCTTTGCACACGTCCCAAAATGGGACATCGTCTTTATTACAAGGTGTGACATGGTTTCTCAGGTCGAGGTTGGGTCAGATTTTAAGCATATATCAACCAGAACAAAATAACAACTTCATGTTCTCCACCAAAATATTGAGAGATTTATTGTTTCATATGGTAACAAACAGAAATAATGCAAAAGGCCATCACGAAAAAAGGAACCAATTTTCAGCGGAAATTAGAAAAAATGAAAATACTATGGCAAAAGAACTTATCAGTGCAAACGAAGATGTCACTGTGACGCACAAGATAGGTGAAAGACCGTGGAGGTCAACTAGAAACGTCCACTCGTCAATAGAACTGTCCAAAGCGAAAGAAAACGATATCTTTAAAGCGCTTTAATTTTGCAAACACTCATTGGCAACAGGTTTGGCAACGTCATGCAGTAAACCACATGTTGGTTGGTACAGTAGACCTCGGTTAATCCGGATTCGATTTGACCGACGATTTTATCCGGTTTAGGCGAAGATCCGGATTAACCGAAGATTGTCTTTTGTAGCTTGACGTCATCCAAGTACTGAGTTATCAGTGAAAATTACTCACATTGAACATATTTACCACGCAACAGCAAACTTTCGCAGAAGTAAAATGAATTTAGTGATATATTTTCATTGGTATAACAAACTAGTAAGCGCCATATCCACACAGTTATGAAAAATCTTAATTTCATAATTTTAGATTAGCCTACTTGGCTGTGAAGAAATCTGGGAGTTTGGACTGAGGCAGAGATTCCTGCGACTGCTCCATAAGCAGTGACTAAGACATGCTACCGAGTACAGTTCACTAAGGGATAATCATGGGCGTCCGCAGAAATTTTTCCAGGGGGGGCAACGTCAACATTTTGCTGATCCTTGTCAGGTTGCTGACGATGCAATACAATGTACGTTTACGAAACGCTTCACCGTTTCTACACGACCACACCACACAGAAAATGCCCATGTTACAATAGTACTCATAAAAATGCCCTTCGTTGGCAGTAACGGCCAGGTATATCACGATAATTTTCGCAATAGGCTAGCTGCAGATTTTCAAAGCAGGGTACTTCTTTCCACAAAACTATTGCCATTGGTCTTTAACGAAACCACATGTTATGACTTTATTTTACCTAGCAAGACTTATCAGCATCACTCAGAAACATGAACTGCAAACGTCTGGGTCTCGTCCAAAGCGATCAGACACCCTTTCAATAAAACCTTGTGTGTCTTTGCTGATTTTTTCACAGGGAACACTCATCATACATAAACCCGACAAGTAGGCTATGTTGACAGGACTATTGCACGACTTCCTAAAGTTAAATACCATGCAGGCTTTAAAAAATTGAGCAATGAATTGTGAAAGTAAATGTAGCTTTGCACTCAGTACTGACTTAGAAGTCAGAATTATGCCTTAACGACATATTCCCACAAGCCTACACATATGTATAATAACAAACCACTCTGGTGTAACTCAAGGGTCGGCAAACACTGGGCCGCGGCCCGGTCCGCGAAGAAATTGTTACCGGGCCGCGCGAAATCAAGGCCAATTTGGTCCAAAAGTGACTGCAACGACGGACTTAAGAACACCCTGCGGGTGCAATTGACTACTATACTCCTTACAGGTCGGAGTATCTTATTGCGATAAAGCAAGCCCAGATCTCCCTCTGAATCAATGTCATGATGACTTACGAGCTGTAATAAATTTTCATGTGCTAAACATTAATTCTTTTATTATATTATTTTCCCCGTCCACAAAATAATGCCAAACTGAAACCGGTCCGCGGTGCGAAAAGGTTTGCCGACTTTTGGTGCAACTAACCGGGTCAGAGAGGCGAATCACCCCCTTGGCAAGCTAAATGCAAGACTGGGGCACCACTTAATTTACATTCGGTTTTAGTATTCTTTTCGTTTTCAGTAGATTATTGTTTTTTTGAGTATTTTCCGGTGTGTAGGCAGTGGCGTAACTAGAGGTTTGAGCCGGGGGGGGCAAAACTTAGCTGTAGGAGGCGCATTGGCCACCGTTTGGGTATGCAATAGTTAGTTCCCATTATTCCACAAAAGCAGAAAATAGTTGTCGGGTGATTTAATGAGTTTCAATTGGGTAAATGACTTAAAATAGAATTTCGCGTTTTCATGTAACATTCGCATCTGAAATTGATACCCATCAGTGACTTGTGACTGTGTGTAAGGTGGGCTTATGATTTGTTGGAAGATCCACCACACCCAAGGGCGTAACGAGGCTTGATGACGCCCGGGGCAAGAAGCAAGTTTGGCGCCCCCGTGTTCGAACCTGATGGCTTTCGGAAGCCAATATACTGTATTGAAGGACGTACTTGTGACATTATTGGGATTTTCGGCGCCCGCGGAACTGTGCCCCCTTCACCTCCTCGTTACCACACCTAAATAAAAAATGTGGTAAGTCAAAAACGGAATTGCTGGAGCAGTTCATTGATCTCTCCGTATCAGTAATAACACCACATTCATTTAGCAAACTAAAGACATAATGCCAAACAATTTTATCTAAATTTGAAGCTGCACACCAAACAATTACAAATACAGTAGGTATGAACAGTGCCGTAGCAACCCAACTCTTACCCCACCCCAAAATCCTTACAGCCCCCCCTAATGGTGATTTCGTAAAGTAAGATTTCTAAAGCGTTGCTGCATTAGCGTTATTATTCGTCATGATTAAGTTGTCGCTGTAATTAATCTATCGCTCGCAGGGCTACTCAACTGGCGGACCGTGGTCATACAGAAAAACATAAGAAATAACTATATGTTGGCACACTAGCACACATGAAAAATATTACGTAACAATAACCATGAAAGATGAAAGTATAATAAACAATCTCACTTTATAATGTATCAAAACAACTTGGAGCGAGTCTTTTGGCATGCAAAAGCCTTTATGACAGGTGTTCTCAACCGGAGCCCTCGGCCCTCTTGGGGACCACGGAGCGGTTCCCCGGGGGCCACGAGCAGAGACCTTTGCTAAATAGATCTGCCGTGATATTTCAAAACCCTATTGATGAGCAGGGAGCCACAAGTGTTGGGAGTCTTTGGAAGGCGGCCACAAACCATGAAGATTGAGAACCACTGTTTCATGACATTTTCCAAATCTAGAGAGCGCACGCGTGAAGTTTCGAGTGACAACATGGCTAAAGAGGATAGTCTGCTATTTGTCAAATGAGACCTGTTGAAGGTTTTGATCAGCTTCAGTTTGCTGAAACTCCTTTCAGCGATGGCAACAGTACTGGGACAGGTTAGCATAATCTGAAGTGCAATAAATACGTTAAGATAAACTTCATCAATTGTGTCTTAAGAACAGAGCTTAACAAAAGGAATTGGGTCTCCATCATTGTCATTTAATTAACGACGATTATTTAGACATGTTGTAATGAAATACAAATATTAACAAAATTTTGCAGGAAATCAGAATCAAGCCTATCGTTCAGTTATTGTTACCGAACGAACAAACCTGAGGCCGATCAAAGCAATGCGCCGCGATAAACGTTTTCGTTCATTAGCGCTTAAGTAAATCTTGCTTGCAAAGCAAGCGCATCATGCTTTTCACTGGCCGAAATACGCATGCATAAACTTTTCTGATGTCTAGACTTGTTAATCTCCCGGTGCATGTTTAGATTAATAACATTTTTCATCTCAAATAGGCTATAAATGTTGACAAATATAGACCAAGGGGAACTACGTGGACATGAACGTCGGAAGGATTTTTTCCAGGAGAGGGGCACTAGGGCATTTTTCCAAAATTTTTCTAGGGGAGCCCAAAAGTGGCAAAATTTGCTTTTACCACTCGAAACTAAGAAAACAACCTTTTTTTCTAAAATTTTCAAAATCTCCCTGCCACCCCTTCCGACAAAACCTCCCTGTCCCCCCTTTCGACACTCATCTACGTGGACGCAACATGGTTAACATCCATAATCTACTAACCGCACTACTCGGTTGGGACAAGCTTAGCAATGATTGCTAAAAAAACTCTTCTAACTACAAAACTCTATGCTTCTGACTGAACAGCAGGCTGCGCAAAATTTGTAACTTTGGTCATAAGCACCAAAGATACTGTATCTTGCTTCTATGCAGTACAAAATATGAGAAGACTACCTGAGGTAGCCACAATACATTTTTTCGCAACAATCACTACACAAAATATATTGATCAGGTGAAATTCTGACTTATGGACATATACAACTAGGCACATAGGCTAGCTTCACGATCAACACTCCTAGCAGCGAATGATGTCGCTTTACGCTCAAGCCTCAAATTCGCTTTATTACCTCACAAATGTACCAAAAATGATCAGGCGATGTTATAGGTAACAGCGGCAGGTACTGTTTGGTCTATGTATGACAGGACAAAACAGAACATGAATTGATAAAAACTACATTGATTTCTAGTGTTTCACATTTAAATTTGGGGCTTGAAGCCTTGTTGGAGAGCTAACCCAAGGAAAAGTCTTCCCGTGGCCACGGGGCTGAATTTTTGGCCCCTGTGGCGCTAGGCGGTAAACTTGCGGATATTCGTCTGATACGAACAATCGCATATTCCGGCTGAACACGCACAAAAGTCTTGTCAAATTGTTGATGCAATTAACTGGATTCACCCGTACTGACACCAGGGATGTGGAAGCGGCTATTTCGTCAACTGCATCCGCTTCCGCTTCCACACCTATCGCTTCCGCTTCCACCATTTCCGCTTCCAACAGAACCTGGACTCTAACAGAGCCTGGGCTCTATCTCATCTATGAACTTGCTGACAAGCATGACTATCAAAACCAGCAGCTTACGATTT
>JGI24159J19872_10011222_pt1 | contig 11744 bp, 10 predicted proteins | sample Ectturendosymbi4_FD_19872 | JGI IMG/M metagenome (IMG submission 19872) | reverse complement strand
AAATCGGCGCCCCTCCATTTCACGTTTGGCCCACCGGTTGCTGCATACATCCAATACTGTATTTTTAAAATGTGGCCCTCTTCTGGTTTTTGGCCCCCCCTGCTGCTAAATCCTGGCGACGGGCCTGCTGAAGACCCTGCTGAGGAGATCCACGCATGCAGTACCAATTCGTCCGCAAAAAGCAAACGGTTCATCCTGCAGTTCCCAACAGTGACACCCTCGTTGAAGCGTCTGTGACTGTCTATTCAATTCTTAAAGACCAGGGCTCTTCAAATTTTTGGGGGGAGAATCGCACAAGCTATTGCACAACAGTTCGAGGGCCGGACATCTTCCGTAATGCGATTTTTTCGGCATATGTTACATTCTACCAAATCGACACATTTTCCGCAAATACATTATGTTTTCATTATTGGCAAAATGTGTTTTGCGGCCGGGTGAAATGGCTTCGCAGGTCGGATTTTGGCCCGCGGGCCGTAGTGCGGAGAACCTTGACATAGAATATGAAGAGGGGTGGTGACAGCACACACCATTGTCGGAGTCCAACACCAACGCTGAACGGTTGTGATTTAACTCCGTCGACATGGTCACAATCGTTTGAGCAGGAATACAGTTATTTGACGGCCAGCAAGAGGCACCCGTCAACACCGTATTCCCACATCATCCCCCAAAGCTTTTCATGAGGAACCCAACCGTATGCTTTCCCGAGGTCGACAAAACATGTGCATACGTCTTTGGCATGCTCACAGGATTTCTGGAAAATTTGCTGGGGAGTGGGACTTTGGTCTATAGTGCTACGGCCGCGTTGAAAACCGCACTGAGTATTATCCAGCTTTGGTTCAAATACTTTCGCGACATCTTGGCATACACTCTTCCTGGGAAACTTTGTTAAGAGATGCCGTGGTAGTTGGTTCATTCACCCCTGTCTCCCTTTGTGTATGGGAATGTTCAATTTGCCAATCTTTCGGTGCCCTTCCAAAACGCCATGCCACTTGACACACTCAGCCAAACCATCCGGCGTTCTGAGTTCCCCTAATTCACTATCAAACTTTTCGCAATTAGCTTTTGGCTTGGATTTAGCAGCGGCGTCAGAAAGCTTATTGATGCACAGTTCTACGGAAGCTTTCATCTGCGCAAAGTTAAAACATCTCGCCTGAAAAACTTTGCTCAGTTCTGTCAGGTGAAGTGCCAACGTTGACAAAAGGAAACAGCATGTTTAAATTCTTGTTTTCATAAGTCGCAGCAAAACAACGCACATTGCATCATTTTTATTTTCTGACAGCTGCTTCAGTGCGGCCCAAATACCCAAAATCTCACACCTTGCTCCCACTGCTGCCTCACTCGACAACCACCTTGTTTTGCACCTTGCATGCGCGCTGCAACTGCCGACCTGTTGTCTTCATTGTAGTTTGATGCATCACCAACCAATCGCAACGTCGAAAAACACTTCCATAATTGCATTAAGATGTTTTTTGCAGTTTCGTACGCACAATACTGTGCAAATATGCGGCAGTGTAGTAAGAGGTCAAGCGAGGCGGTGCGCATGACAATGCACAGTTACCAAACATACAATTTTCGCTTCCAACTTCTGCGCCAGAAAATTGAGTCAGCCTGTAACATTGCAGCCGTCTGTTGCAACAGCCATGTGCAGGAAAACATGCTTTCCTCCTCAAATCGTTTTACTTCAATACAAGGCAAAACCATGCCTTGGCTTTCAGAATTTAGGGTGTCATTGCAAAATTTTAAGGTGTCATTTTGACACCCAAAAACGACTTAAAAACACTGCCTCTAGCTACGCCACTGGTTGGGGGCCCCAGATACAACGCAACATAGGAATATAACATAGAGTTGTATTCTTGTATCGCTTCTGAATCACAATTTTTCATACGAGTATTTTATTTGAAACAAATATATTTCATCACGGGGGGTCCCCTTGCAGCGGGGGGCCCGGGGCAATTGCCCCCGTTGCCTCCCCCTCTTAATCCGGCCCTGATTGCGACTCGTTTACCACAGTAGTGAAAAACTCGCACATACCATTATTTATGAGCAACAATTGTTGCTCTTCCCAAAATAGGTCAAGTAAGGCGCACCCGGTATTTTGTAATTGCTAAAGTCACGATTCGTTCGCTTCTTACTTCTTCAGGCTGTAAATAATCGAAGGAAAGAAAATCATTCAAAGGATATTAACTTAAAACTTCGTTTATGATGTCATTATTGAAAAACGTATCAAAGAGACAAAAATCTATAATCATCAGATTTAGTAAGACTGACCATATAACACAGCAAACAATTAAAAATTTTTTCTTCTGGTCTTCTACACAGCAAAATCATCGATGAGTTCATTAAAATTTGTTTGCCTAAGTATGTCACGTTCAATGCACAGAATGCTCAGTGCGGACAACCTCTCCTGGGACATTGTCACCCTTAATTCATTTTTTATTCTTTTCAGTCTTGAAAACGACCTTTCTCCTGAGCAGTTAGTCACCATCACGCTAAGAAATAGCCGCAATATTGCTTCTACATTTGGGAAGGCCATTTAAATTTTTCTCTGTGTATAATTTGATAGAGGTCTGTATGAGACAGAGAATGCATTTCTGATAATGCCAAACACAGTTTACAGCGTCAAGGCAGCAATCAACGGCCGAACGGCCCACCAAATTCAAATAGTGGCCAGCACATGGAATAAACCTTGCAAATTTGTTATTTTGGATGATTCTTTGCTGCATGCCATTGTACCTGTCACCATCAGCCATGTTAGCAGCATTGTCGTAAGACTGCCCTCGATTTTTTGTGAAGTCAACTGAAAGTTCAGTTGTGAAATAGCTAAACACTAGATCAGCCATGCTTTCTCTCGATTGATCTCTTAGCTCAGTGGTTCCCAACCGGGAGTCCATGGACCCCCAGGGGTCCACAGAAGGATTTTTGGGGGTCCATGACCTTCATATGTATACAAGGTGAAAGCAAAATAGCAAAATGCCCAACTACGCGTCGTGGTGGTCTAGCTTGCAAAAATCAAACTGAGCGCAACTCTTTAAGTAAAATCCAAGCCATAGGTCGACACAAGGTCTCGCCTATAGGAACGAACAAGTTTATGCACTTCATGCAAGGAAGGAACAAGTTTATGCACTTCATGGAAAAACGCAGGTTTGGCATTGGCAACACTGACAGTATAATAACCCTAAGCTTTGGCCAGGTGCATGTTAAGCATAAACGACCACAAGTTCTTTCGCTTGATTCACTCGTAAAAATCGGTATGATTCAGCAAACATAGTAGCAGAACGATGAATATGACGACACTGTAGCTTACTATGTGTCGTGGCCAGCAGATACTGTGGTAAATTCATGGAAACCCGTTAGAAGACACTGGCGTTAACAACACGCAATCTGAATGAGTGAATAAAACTAATTTTCATGAATAGACATAAATTGTTGACAAACATACAAACTGATCTTGCACCGGCAATTGACCTCAGGTGTACCGCAGTTTGCTGGAGGCCCCTTCAAATCTTGAGGCCCCCTTAGATCTTGAGGCCCTAGGCTTAAGCCTATATAGCCTATAGGTAAATCCGGCACTGGCACCCCCACTTTGAAAAAGGTTCCGCCACCCATGTCTGTAACCCTGTGGTTCTGCCTCCAGCGCCGTTGTAAAACGTTCTGTTTTGTTTGTTTTCATCAACCTGCGTTGTGCAGACAGTGTGTGCTTTACTAGGGACTTCGTGTCTGATTAGGCCTACAAATTAAATCCATTCGTTCATAAAAGGACCATCAAGTTGACGACAGATGTTGTAAGTTTAGAGAATACAACAGAATTTTTGCAATGGCACATAGGTTTATTTGTTAACGATCAAACGACTGATGACGAGAAGCATGCTCTTTCGACGAGATGTTAGTTGCTTGAGAAACAGTAGGCCTCATGTTTCCCAGTCGTAATTCATGACAAGACAAAGCGTTATTTCAGAAGAGAATAGCCTACCTGGATTTGTGTAGCCCGTGGCTTAAGTTAGAGTCACCGACGCCAGGGAGCTTTCTTTGAATATTGCGTTACAACAGCAGGCTATGTGCTGTGCAGTGAGTTCACTATGACATGTGAGTGCAAAAATATTTTGAAAGCGCCAATATATAGGTAAAGCAAAAAATTACAATCATTTTGTCCCTCCGAAAATTTCAGCTGGTTGCGGCTCGGGACGGAAGCCTAGATTTTTGGCTCCGCATCAGACCTGTACCTACGGGGGCATTGCAACCTAATTTTTTTGAGATAACTACAATTGCTTTGGACATTTCTAACGAAAAACGCGCAGCATGAGCTGGATAGTACACTATATTTTTCTTCTTACTATTGTCTTTATCCCGTAGCGCAATATTCTCGGTCTCACAACGACATCTTGATTACACTGCGGATTTCACCCACGTTTAGCAACCCATACAGTTATTCGGGTAAAAGCCGAGGCACAATAATTACGCCCAGCATACGAGGCGGAGATTTATTACGCGTCTAAATAGAAAAGTTGACGAAAATCATCTAATGCTTGGAATTCGATTCCAATGCTAAAAATCCTGCCCTCCAAATTCTGATACCCCCAATTTTGCAACACTGGCTACAGGCCTGTTCCGCGTACAAAAAAATTGCTCTGCAACCACTCCACCTCCGAATATCGTCTAATATACTAAAGTCTGCATCAGACAAGACTTAGTTTTTAGCGTAACGTATATACATGTTGATTGGCAGTTTTGTTTAACGCATTTCCAACCTGAAGTATTTTTTTCCTCTGAGTTGAAAACGAACTCTTTGCATGCTTGAAATAATTCAACCCCATGTGGACCTTCATTAAATTTACTTGTCAAGTGTTGGTGTAACTACAGGTGGGGAAATCAGTGTTAACAATGTAGTGCCAAGATATCAATCTGAACTTTTTTTGTTTCAAACATAAATTGCAATGCATATTTAACCTCCACTCACTTCATAAACTAATATGGAATGAACATTAGATAAATCTTTCTGCTTCTGCAGTGAACAAGTTTCAAGCAAATCCATTAATTTTTTTTTCTAAAATACAAAATTCAAGCAATAGTGATATGAACTTTGAAAACAAAGTAACGAAAAAAGACACTCTGGCTCCGCTCTGCCACCACTCAACTAAAGTTTTTATTACTCCCCTCCGCTAAAACACATGGAGTCAGAGGAGCGGACTCCGCAACTCTGCTTTTTGTCCACCCATGTGATGTCGTCAAAACCGTAAACTCCGTGCTCGAGAGTCGAGACTTAGTTCAAAAGGTCGCACGTATGTGAGAAATTGGGAAAAATTACAAGTGGGAAGAGTTGATCATTTTTTTTTAAAGTTTAAGAAACGTTTGGCGCAGCTTACACTGTTTTACGTCTCGAGCCTCAGTCTCAAACATTCAGGTGTCAGTTCAGACTTTAAATTCTTCGCTTCGACCACATTACTATACAACGCACAACATTTGGAAAATAGAAAACAGATCACTTAAAAAGACATGAAGATTTTTCACCAACAACATGAAGTCATCACTTAAATCTTGAGCTGCAACATTTGCAGATGCAGAATATTAATTTTTGCGTCCAGTATAAGTACCTATTTGAACTCAAGTTTACATAACTTCTACAATAAAACTACAGTCACATCGCAATACTTTTGTACCCATTGAACAGTATTGCATCTTATTCGTAGTGGCGTAACTGACGGGAGGGTGGGGGGTGAGCTTCCCCTCTGGCAAGCTAAATGTAAAAACGTTCCCTCTATCTTACATTTTGATATTTAGTATTCTTTTGGTTTTCAGTAGGTTGTTGTTTTTTGCGTTTTTCGGGGTGTTTTCGTGTGTTTTTAGCTAGTATACAATAGACACCCACATCTGGATTCACTATTATTACTAAACGTTTTTCTGAGTGTTGGCCAGTGGGCCCTTTTCAGCTACGTTATGCCCCCAGGCTTAAACCTCTAGGTACGCCACTCCTCTCCGCATTGCAAACAGTAAAACCGCTGCATGAAGAACTTTCCCAATGATAAGCTGTAAAAGTCTGTATGACGAATTGAGAAACTAGTGAAAAAATTATTTTTTATATAATATAAAACTTTCACATGATCTTGAGAGGTATCTGCAGGCCCGTAACCACGAGGGACGCAGGGGGAGCAGTACCTCCTAGAAAATTTTTGCCATCCTTGGAAAAATGTGTTGGACATAGTTTAAAACTATTGGACATAGTTGAAAAATTTTGGGCCGGTCTCGGAAAACTCTGCTCCTCCTGGTGTCCCAAGCTGGTTGTGGGCCTGGGTATCTGGAGGGATATCTAGAAACTCCGGGAAGGGTAACTCCAAAAATGGGCGATAACGGAAGGGTTACTGCAGCTTGTCCTCTGAGCCTTAGGAAGTCAAAAGGCGTGCAACACATTCGAAAACTCTCAGTGAGTGCCCACCATATATTTAGGGCTGAAACAAGGGAAAGCCGGGAGGGCTAAAATGGGGGTGGGAAGAAATTTTTCCTTGTGGGATTTTGGTCATACCGTTCTGACAGGGAATTGCTGCTTAGACCATTGGAAAAAATCGAAGGAATTGCCTTATTTCTTACTATTTATGAATATCGCAAGCAGCGGTACAAGAGGACTGCGTGCAAAAAGTCTCATTTCAGGTTTTCTGCCCAGAGTCATCAATTGCTCTCTATTGCCCTGGTTACGTTTATGAAGCCATGCACTTGACCCAGCTGGTGCAACAGCGCGCAGAACATCACTTGGCTCAGGACTTTTGACCACAATGCTGGCTAAATCTGAATAGCTGTCCATCAAACAATCATTCACACAAACGAACTCGTGTAGAAATGCCCGAAATATAACATAATGTAATACAACAAATTAGTAGTATTCCACTACGATATCTCCAAAATGCGAAATGTTCACCGAAATAGCACCAAAGTACAAACGTGACAAAAATTAAGCCAGAGGACAGGTATATGAAATTCACACTTAGACACAAAGTAGAGAAAGTCGACAGCACTTGAAGATTCTACAGTATAACTGACACTTGCGAGTGATGCAGACATGTATACACTGAATGAGGTTCACCTTAAGTATTGGCGACAACAAAAATCAAAAATATAAAATACAGAACGCTGCAGTAGTCTGTTTTCAATAAATCCATGTTGAACATCGAAGGTATTTTTGGTTGTTGAAATTGTGGCCTCACATAATCTGTTAACACACTCGTAGCTTCTCCGCTTAAGCTGAAAAACCGAAGTTCAAATATTTCGTTCTCATGTTAAATTTATTCTGAGAGGTACTTTTACATATAAAAACCTTTGAAATAAAGTATTATTCAAAAATGTTTCACAGTCGAGAAATTCAGCGGAACAGCCATTGGAATAACACAAGCAGTTAAAATAGGGCTAAAACGTATCTTTTAAATAAACAAGGTTTCTTCTGCGAATCAGTTTTTTTAATGGGAACCGTTTAAACGATGAATGCCCCAAACTTAGAACAACAAAGTTACATACAGGCAGGGACAGTTACATCAAGATAATTATTTCAAGGCCAAGGCCAACTCGACCGAGTATTTCTCAGAGTCTTGACATTTTTTAAACATTTTTTAAACTTGCGTGTTGAATTTGTGTCCACACTGTAGTTCCTTATCACATGGGCTATTAGTTTTACATCATCATACAAAAATATATACTCAACACATAGGCGGAGGAAGAGTTAGTGCATGCGCTCAGGCAATGCTTTGAAAGTGTAACACCGAAGCAGTTTACCAGCAATTGCGTCATTAAATTTATTATTATCTCTATTTCAATTAAGGGTTATTATCTCTATTTCAATTAATTATGAAGGCCGTGGATAGTGAGATTAAAAAACGATTTTTGGAATATGCTATAAACATGCTTCAAAATCTGAAGTTTTTTAAAACTAAAAACTAAAAGAGTTACGGTAGTTATTCCTTCACAAAACTATAAGTAAATCGGTGCACCCAAGGTTCAAGTTGCCGGTGTTTCTGTTGAGTTGCTGAGCTGGTTAAGTATGTTGGTGTAGCATTTTCTGCTTCATTCGAGGATGATGAGGATGACATCCTGTCAACACAAAACGTTATAAATCTACACGTTTTTCTCATAAAGAAACCCCAATTTGCCCTAGTGCGCATCTCTCTCAACAAGTGCAAAAATAAAGTCTGAATGCAGCAAAAACTATACTTTGGAAATAAGCGAAACGGCTTAAGGTGATCACTGCGTTGAACTCCATCTTCTGACTGCTGCTTCGTTGGCAACATCCACTCGCAGCAAGCATTTTCTTTTCGTGGCGTTGACTGGTGAATTAGCGAATTGCGGCCACCTGTTTGACATCACAGAGGTATACCGCGTTGTGCTAATTGCTTTCGCATTTCCCAGTAGATCACGGCGCTCTGTATCCAAGGCCACCTCTGCTCTCTCTTCAGGTACAGACATAGTGCATCGATTGCTCACGTACAAGTGAACGGATCACGTTTGGTTGACGCAGTAATTCTGCGTTGTGATTGGCAAACAGTTGCTAAAGTTCCTGTCTTTCGAATTATAGGTGACACTATCCAGCTGAGCTGTAATTCTGGCAATCAGTTTGTAAAAACGGCAATCTGACCTACAGTCAGTAAAGATTTTCTTGTGCCTAGAAAGAAACCACTAAAGAGACTCTCTAAATCTGCAAGCAGTAAAAAATTTTCGAATAAGATATTATCACGAAGTCTGAATTTATTAAAGGGCCACTAAAGTTTCATTTGATTTTGCGCGATTTCAAAATTCTTATAAAGTTGTGTGGGAAAGAAATAATGGTCCTATAATCTATATGTCTTTTGGTTTGTCAACGTCACCTTTTCTCCATAAAACGCATACTATCTTTTACTTCCATAGCAAAGAAGTTTATTTTGCGGACGTTTGGGCAACACATATCTTTTTTTGCGTGTTTGGACCAAAATCGTGGCCCATTTCATCACGGGTAGCCTTGGAAACCTGAAGACCTAATCCATGCACTTGCACTCACCAGTCCACCAGATAAGCAGCAGGGTCAGCTAAAATCGAGACACCTGTAGTCTTTTCCAGTAGTGCGCATAAACCGCTCGATTCAAGCGACGGTGGCGCTTTCACATTGGGTTGACAAAACGTTGAACACACAAGGGTGAAATCAACACCAGACTCCGTGACTTTCACACCGGACGTCAGTACCAAACCGGGTGTATGTCCCTCCAACGACCAGCAAAGATCAGGCCAAACTGCCTTTGCACTGGCGTTGGCCGGTTCACGTACATAGGTTCTGGCTTCATCTGCAGCGAGGAACAAACCGTAGAAAACGCTGAGTGTCCTATATACTGAACTCCTAATGGCCCACATGACACGACGTCGACGAAGGGGGTGGGGGGGTGGCAAGCGCAGGCAATTACTGGGAAGAAACAAACACTGAAAGAACCCATCGGCAACTATACCATGTTCGGTCATCATTATGCACAAGCGTTACATCTTTGAAGAAAATCGAAGACTTGCAAAAAGCATCAAACCTTTGAAATGAGCGAATGAAATAGTTAGTGAAGATGCACATCGTTGAACAAGGGGCGTAACGAGGTTAGATGGTACCCGGGGCAAAAAGTAAGTTTGGCGCCCCCATGTTCGAACCCGAGGTTTTTGGGAAGCTAATGTACTCTATTGAAAAAACGTACTTGTGATAATTTTGGGACTTGTCGGTGCCCCACACAGTCATTCGGTGCCCCAATAGTGATTAGGCGCACGTGGAATTGCTCCCCCCTTGCCTCCCGTCGTTACGCCCCTGCGTTGAACATACGAATACAAATGGTTTCTGACTAAGACATCCAGTGCGTTGGCGAGATACTGTAGATGTCTTGATGCTGACGAGCACGAACACTTACATTGTTGAGGAAGCAATGCAAGCCTTGCTAGGCGTTGCTATAGGCCTGCTATGTCCAACACAAATGGCTTACTGAGCCAAAAAGTATGTCACTATCTTAACCAGGGCCGCACATTGAATGACATATTATTGAGGGCCGCACATTGAATGGCTTACTTTGATCTTAGCAAACTAAATTTAGCTTAAATTAATATACTGAAAATGTGCGAACCTAACTGCAGTGGTAACAGACGTGATGAAGTGACATTGAGGACCACCTGCATCAAAAAGTCAGGTTCAAGATTATCAAAACAAGGACAGGTTTTCAGTATGTGGGATACTTTTGCTGCAGCCAAAACCTAAACTGGGCCGTACAAAACCCTCGACTGGGCCGCATGCGGCCCGCGGGCCGCGGGTTGGACATAGCTGCTATAGGCAATGAGGAGGCATTTTATACGAGGCTGAGTATACTTGTTCTACAATCGGCAAGCAAGCATTGGAATGCAATATTCACGAAATAACGTATTTTTACTTCAATTGAGCACTGATAGGTTTCTCGGAGCCTGTCTGTTGCACCAGGAAGTGATTTTACTTGTCTTTGAAGTTCATGGTAATCCTTTGGCAAGGCATGAAGTAATAGGCTACACCAAGATGTTTGACTTGTTCGGCAAACTCAACACCCACAACATGTAGAGAAGCATGTGGTGTCGTAGGCTGTTCATAGTTTTTGGAAGAAAAAACTACTTCAACTATGTTTTTCAGCAACAAAAACTTTGTGTTCAGCAGAATCGTCACAAAGAATCTTCAGAAAGCGTTGGAGGCCTTTTAATTCTTGGGCCAAACAGATAGATATCATCAACAAACAGGAAATGAAACAGAGACATATTTCCAGCAGAGCTTATTGCTCTTTAGAGAGTAGGGGAACAAAGTGTTCTTCAGTAGAGAAACAAATTACTGAGGAATCAGGTATTCACCCTGCGTGACCTTATTGGATGCAGTGAAGATGTCGAAAAGGCAAGTGAACCACTTCACTTGTACGATCTGGTTTCTGTGCCAACTCACCTGAGTTCTCACAGTGTAAACTGCATAAGCATATTACGCATATTTAGTTTTGAACACGAAGCTGATATGTTTTGTAAAATGTTTCATCAACACTAAAGAGCCTTCAAAAAACTATACATGCTTTATATTGAGACGTTTCGGATTATTCTTAATCCATCTTCAGCAGTGATGCCAGGTTATTTTTTGAAAACAAGCAAGTAAATTTGAGAAACAAGCCCAAAATGGGTAATTTAACGGAAAAACAAGCCCAACGCGCGTTTGGTAGGAAAATAAAAAAAAACATAAAACCAGCAGGTTAGTTAAATACAAAAACAGGGAGGCAAATCCGAAAAAACAAGCCCAAAATGAGCAAATATGCACAAAAGCACGCCCAGATTTCGTTTTGCAGTAAATTCAAAGAGCAAAATGGCTATGAAATTTGATAACAAAGCAATCCGCAATGCAGAAACCTGCAAAAAAACAAGCCCAAAAAACAAGCAAATTTTAATCAAAACAATCAACCCGCAAGTCTTCAAAAAAACCCGCAAATCCACAAAAAAACAAGCCCACATTCGCGGGAAAACCGAAAACTGAAGATTCTCCAGTCAAAAATAAAGCAACACTTGGCAATGCTAGCAATTCAAAACCAAGAGACTCTGTGACGTAAGAAATAACAGTGTGACGCAAAAGACGTCAAAAGCAAAGCCAAGACCGCCAACCCTGTCAAATCGCTAAAAGTAAAAGCAGGACCAACGGCTATGGAGAAAGCGCTGAAACAAAATCTACGCAAACAAGCCAAGACCAGCAGCAAGAGGCCATTCACAGAACACAGCAAGCGAAG
>JGI24159J19872_10011219_pt1 | contig 11745 bp, 4 predicted proteins | sample Ectturendosymbi4_FD_19872 | JGI IMG/M metagenome (IMG submission 19872) | reverse complement strand
TGCAACAGTTATGGCTTGCTGGTTGCACGTCCAGTGTCCATACACCAAGCTGTAATTGGGTGAATAGAGTGCCTTCCAGTCGTAACCCCCAAATTTTGACATCAGACAGCACAGTAGCAAAGTTGGTGATTTGGCGACATTGGCATCGTACGTTTCTCGGTGGCATTGACAGTTTATACAACGATGCTTGGATTGAGATTAGTGAGGACAGTATGAAACATTTTGAGTTAACTCCATCAAACATGTTCAGCATTTTGATCAAATATGTGGATGCTGCAATATACGAGTGTATAACACAAGCTGAGCTTGTGCCAAAATGCAGATACCACGTTTTAACAGAAAATTTATGCAAACCGGATGTATTACAAAACTTTTAGTAATAACTGTCGCGCAACCTGTAAACAAGGACCTGAACAAGCCCTGGAAGGTTTCTGGTATCTGAAAAAACTGAGCAGTGATTGCAATTTTCAAGTAATTGGTGGGGCGGCTCTAGCTCAAGGGTAAAGTGTCCGCCTCTCATTTGGATGGTTGGTCGTTCGATCCACCGCCACTGAGTGAACTGCCGTAGCACTCCTTGGGCAAGAGTGCTCACCCAAAATCGCCCCGGCAAGGGGCAAATTTCAGGCTTCGGCCTGCCGCTAACTGCTGTCACCAAAATTTCGAATTAAATAAAAGTAATTAGCGCTATTCTTCAGGGGCATCATTCATTTGCAGCATTTATTCGCGTTATAGTGGGCAGAAACTACGTAAAAGAGAGAAATTGGACTTGTAACATATTAACCATAAGTTTGGGTATAGATTTGAACTCAGGGTAAATATAGGTTAGATGTATCTTGTTTCGAGTGGTGGAGCTCAATTGACGCCACTTTGATTCCACGGTGAATTTAAATAATTCTTTGGCTTCTGCTAACAATGGTATTTCTTTATGACAAAACAAAATTCACGCAAAATTCTCCTGGTACGTATTAAAATTGCTTTAGTTTTGAAACTAAATGAAGATAAATTTTCCAGAGGATGATCGGAAGTAAAACTTATTTTCAATATTACGTAAATGTGGAGAAACAAAACTCGACTATATGTTGACAATAAGGGATCACCGCACAGCTGCAGTAATTGCAGAAACTTACCATTACTGCTCAGTTTTTTCAATTGGTAGAAACGCTCATCCAATGATTGTTCAGGTTCCTGTTTGTACATTGCGCGATGGTGAAAAGGAAGCGTTTGTCGCAAGCGGATTGCACATATTTGGTGTTGGTACTCAGTGTGCGCATCATGGAGCTCAGCTTTTGTTATACACTCGCATGTGGCAGTATCCATATGTTTGATGAAAATGCTCAACTTGTTCGATGGAGTTTGCTCAAAATATTTATTGTTTTCACCAAAAAACTCAACCAAGGTTGCGCAAGCTCTCAATGTCCCCGAAAAAACAAAGCAACCTCGCCATTTCCTACATGCATCCGATAAATTCAGATCAGCATCTCACCACTCATACCTGGGACATTTGCTCAACCTTAACTAGAAATACTGACCTTGTTAAAACGTGTAACAGATATTCACCAATTACAGTGTAGCTCCAACAAACCGAAAACTTGGCCTTTGCCAATGCAGCAATGGTCTGCAATACCCAAAAAGCATATACTGTAATGTGATACAGTACAATACACGTCGAGCGAACGAAGCTGAAACATAACACATGAGCACATGACAAAGACTGCACCAATGGTACTTAAACTGGGGTTCGCGCGTAAACTGGTCAACAACAGTTTAGTTTCAACTCTATCGGGTAATAACCGCGCTGCTAGAGTAATTTCAGTTTGCTGATTCTGGATGCGAAATCAGGACGTTCTCATCACCTCGGGTCTTTAAGACATTGCAACATCATTATGCGAAGTACTGAGTGAATTTCAAACGTTGAGGTATCTTTTAACATCACCAAGGCATGGTTTAGTACACTACACGCTTAACAATCGTGCAGTTCAGCTGTCACAACAGAATGTCAACGATTTCTATTGGTAGTGAGTCTTTTTAGTGCACTGATATGCAAAGCCTTGTCCGCTGGTACTTAGTTGCCTACGAGTCAGAGTCCAGTCTGAAAATGATGGCCCACGACTGTTTTTTGAATGTGGCCCGAGTAGACCGTTGTAGGCCACACTGACTTTTTGGCAGATCTACCTTGGTTATGGTGCGTTTTAAGGTGGCCAATAAGGTCTGAAAAGTGGCAGAATAGTGCGAGGCAACATTTCTTTGTTTTGAAACAATCGCGTTTACGTAAAAAATCGCGCTCCCACGCATTTTGTCTAATTAGTGAAAGTGTAAATTTTCAGCAAATAATGTGGCGTATCAAATTATAATTTGTCAACGCACGTTCACAATTCAGAGCTAATCACAAGAACTGGGTCCACAGCGTTATGATATTTTTTGTGACAGTTCGCCAGTAGTTTTGGTGTTAAGTTGGAGTTGGTGGCAGCGAGTGCAAAAGATAGGTTCAAATAATTATACAGAACAATCCGACTTCATTCAGACGACGGCTGGATTCGTGAAAAGGTAAGATTTGTCACAATGCCGTTGAGAGTCTTGTGAAAAGATATTGTAGATAAGTTCGTTCAAGAATATATTATTGAACATTAATTTGTTGTCTCCTCGTCCACCCTGCGCCATCTTTAGTCATTGACAAGGGTAAAGCCCGTTGCTGCTTTGCCAGCAATTGGTGCTCTGACGTTGGCTGTGGAAAAAAGTACTCTGTTAATATAATTTTCTTTCGAACTTCAGGGGTGGGTGCAGTTTAGACCCAAGTATCGTCGTTGTATATTGTGTGAACCAGGGTCTCAAACCCGCTGCTTTCAGGCTGATTCTCTGTGGCCAAATGTTGCCGCATTTACATTTGTGACAATATTGCTTTGTACGGTCAATGACTCAATTTGGAATCAGAATATTTAGAGGCTTACTTCGTTGATCATGTCACAGAAGCAACAGCCAATGACGTGAAAGTAAAAATGGCTAGTGTGGTTAACAAGCAGTGCAAATACTGAATGGCAGGAACTCATAACAGGTGCAGGAACATTGTTTCTCCCTGAATAAGTGTGGTAAAAATGCAACAGCATGGTTGAACTACTTTCTTGTATTTGATGCCTCGTACACGATTCCGATAGTTATGCGCATCGTGGATTGGCCAATGCAGATTTCATGTCTGCATCACCTTGATCAGTTCAAGAGTTATGTTGTGGCGAAGTCAAGATCGACAACAGTTGCGTAGCGAGGCGAAGTGCCGCCCGTGACCCACCATAAAATTGCCTCCCTTTTGACCCCTAAAATTTGCTTGCAAGAATTTAAAATTAAAGACGACCATGTTTCGTGCTTGTTTGAAGAGATTTATTTTCATTTAAGGATTTTTCATTTTCGAATATGAGTCTTGCTTTTTGTGCTTGTCGCCACCTTCCTCATAATAACTTTTCCTATTTTTTTCCTCTTTTTTTACATATATATGTACAGAACCGGCATGTTTCGTCGAATTTTCTTCCCTGTTGGTTTTTGGTCTCCGCGAAGCCCACCACTTGACTTTGATCGTTTACTCATTCCAGGGGATCAAACAAATATTTTAAGGGGTGTGATGATGGCATACCTGCTTTGCAGATTTAAAAATTTCTGTATGTTAATATTTCTCGTAGTATCACCATCTTTAACTAAAAAAAGGATATGTGCTGCATAAAGCAGGCTCTAATAATAAATTTGATAATATGATCTCAGTGATGTAAAGAACGTTTCATTGTTTACTTCACGTGAGCTTAATCAGGGACGCCGGAACAGCGGTAGGTCAGGGGAAGGCAGTAAAAATGTTGAGGGCAATGTAAATTTATAATAAGAGAATCGTTACCACTTATGTTTGTTTCTGTTCAGCAGCGATGCTGACCTCAAAAATAATGCCAGAAATTATGTAAAACCAGCTTGGAGTGTCTGGGTGCGCAAATAGCTGCAAAAAATTTGTTTCAATTCGATCTTGGTGAACCATGAAATTACTTACTATATTTTTATAAAAAGGCACCGCTGCCCCCGTTGCCCCCTTTATGACAGGGCAGGGGGATAATGCCCCGTCATGCATTTGCTCTCCGGAGTCTCTGGGTTTGATTCTCTTAGAATATAAAAAAATTCAAATGTTATCTTTGTCGGCACTTGCGTGGGGCCTTCTATAGATGCGGGACCCATTTTGATGAAATAGGTTTAAAACCGGCTCTGGTTGGGCACTGGTTTGCAACCTTCATCGTAACCTGCAAACTTGGTCTAGCTGTTAGGCTTGATCAAATTGCAAGTTCAATCACAGTTTTATTTCTTGCCTTTGTTCGTTGTCAAGGTAGGTGTTTTTGGAAGCTGTACGGTATTACGAAACCGGCCAGGTGGGATAGGCTTTTTAATGTTCAGTAGTGCAAACCAATTTTTGTTTGTTGCCAAATTTTAGCACCAAAGAAAATTATTTCTTTAAACATAGCTTTTCCATTTATCGTGGGTTCTAAGAAGCTTATGCCTAAGAAAGTTTTTTCCGTAACTACTGACGGTGTAACCGCCCTTAAAATCGTCACTATCACAATCCAATACGAGTATATTTTATTTAAGAATAAATGCTTTTTAAGAATATACATTTTACGCTTATACAGCAATTATGACACAAGAGCTTACTTGTCAAATTCATACTGACTGTCCATAAACAAAGAGCATATTTTTTAGAACTGTTTTCCAAGCTCCAGTCGAGTTTTAGAAGCATCAAAGTGCTTATTGAAAGTCAGAAAACCGTTCTGATGTCGTGTCAAATTTCACGGCAATTTATACAAAGTTTTCTTGTTTCTTTCGTTCATCTTCTAGGAGCTGGGTCTCATGTGAGCATCATGTGTGCCTTTTTCTAAGTTTGTTTTTTTATGAGTTGTTCCCTGGTTCCTTCATGGTGTGGTTCGCCAAGTAGCCTTATTTGGGTATGGTAGCTTTGTTTCCGGGACGTACTCTGCAGGCTTGACTAGCATGTGTGTGCTTGAGTGTCCATATTTGGTCCTTTTCCGTAATCGTCATCTTAAGGTTTGTTCTCTGAGAGGTGTATCGTTCAGTATATCATAGCCATGTCCTGCACACGAAGACGTCAGCTCTCTTGAGACGTGGCTGATTTGCTCCTATGGTCTTGGTTTGCTTTTGCTCTTGCGAGCTTACGCAAGCGTTGTCGTCATTCTTCGTTCACGTGACGACTTTCCAGTGATATGCTTCATCCATATGGCTTCGTGTTGCGTAATTGGGTTCGACTTTAGTGTTTTCTTGCTTTTCTTCAACGTTTGTACTTTTAATTTTTATTTCTTGTATTTTCATACTCAGTTTCTTTATAAAGTTTGAACTTCTTCCAAAGATTCTATTGCTGCATACATGTTCTCTTTGGAGGCTTTTGTACCTTCCGAGTAGGAGATTGATCTTTGACGGCTTTTGTTTTTCAGCTTCTGTTGAGGTTGGGAAGCTATTTGCGAAGTTACCTCAACAGTAGTGATTACAACGTCTTACGTTCGACGGTGATTGGGCTGAACAACTTTATTCAGTACAGCCGTTGTGCAACTGTTTCGATCAACGCACCTCTTCATGAAAGCCTTTACCACAATCATACCTAAACATATTTTTTGCCTCTGTCCTGCGTTAGGTTTTCAGACTAAGGTTCATGCCTCAAAATCATCGGATAGATAGACCAATTTATTTGGCGGTACTGAGTTCATTGCAACAGATGTACTCTTCAAGACAACGAAAGCCGAGGCAACGAAAACTCAGAGGTTATCCCGTAAGATTCTCCAGCGGAGGGTTAGCAAAGGACCTGCTTTCTAATGTGGTCGCAAAATAAACAAATGAAAGAAAAACAATAATGTTATACAGAAAAGGTGTCGTTAATTGTTCTTGTGCAAATGCACTTTATCCACAGCAAGCAATCCAGTGAGACAAATGTAAGCTCACACGCTTTTCAACAAATTTCAGATTTGAAGGTTTTTCCTAAATGCTTCCGCGGGCCACTCATAACGATGTAGAGGGCCTGTAGTTGGACCACGCTGGACTAGGCTGTAGCTTGTGGCACTTCTTGAAAATATTCCACTGAACATTAAAAATGGCATCATATGTGCCAGGAAATGTTCGTCGTCAATCTCTGGGTGACAGGTGATGTAATGATATGTCGTTGGGGCGTTGCTAAGAATGGAACGATAGGAGAAAATAGATGAAGATAGCCTTGACTCCCGTTAATTCATGCAGTGCCTTTTTTCATCAGTTTTTGAGAGGAGTGGCAGTATGAACCACGAACCAGCGGACCACTAATATTTGCTAGTCTGCGGGCGAATGTCACCTCTTTCGTTTGCTTGAAGGACTTTTTACTAAGATAAGGGAAATGGCTTGTTTGGAGAAAGGTGTAGGGACTGGGGAACAATTGCCGTCCAGTAAGCGCGCGAAAAAAGCCCATGATTTCATGATTAACAACGAGGTACTTAAGCACGTTAGATTTGACCCAGATTTTTGAAAAAAATTTCATCAATATTCTTACTTCACAACTACATTTCTTGTATTTCCTAGGCCAGTAGTCCAATCTGGGTCGTCTAAAGACAGAAACTTAAAAGTAAGCTTTCAAAACTTCAAAAAATTTTTTTATAAATGAAAAAGAAGAGTTATAACTTTTAAACTCCTTTCAAAAATTAATTTTTAATCAACAAGGTACTTCCCCCCAGAAGGTGCAGCCCGGGGCCCGGGGTCCCCCTTGCTACGCCACTGCTTATGACTAAGCTGAAACGTTGAATAAAATAATATATTCAATATTTGTGGCTATATTGTTCGCAATAGCATCTACACCAACTCCGTGCATTTCTTTCATCAAATTAAAGTTATTTTCTCACAAAAAATGCGGCCTTCCACAAGAAAACAAAACATACCATAATATCATAACATGCAAAATGTGGTTATTGTTTGCACGTTACAAAAGGCTCAGTTATCTCTAACTTAGTGCCCAACAGCAAAAAAGACACTTTTCAAAAAACAACTTTTTCCGCATGAGCATATTCCACTGCCCAGTAAGATTTCCGCCATGCACAGTTGCACACATACAAATCAGACAAAACGTTTGCTAAACAAGAAACATCTGGAAAGCATCTTGACTTCATACACAAAACGTTGTGCAAGATATACAATCAGTCAAAAGCTCTTTTGCTTTTGTTTTTTTTCAAACACGAAACCACAATCAAACATTTCTGTTGTTAGAATTTTGCAATTGGCAAAAAACTTCAACCTGCAGTCTGTTTATGTTGTATTGCTTGAGATGCATTCTCGTTTGCATTTGTCATCATTTGTACAGAGATTGGAAAAAGCACCAGAATGGACAAAAAAAGAAAGGGAATGATTTGTGTTGTATGATCGATTGCAAACACCGAGGCCTTGTCTGAAGAACCAAAATGTCATCAGGAATTCAGTCCACCTGCAAAAAGTTACCGTGCTTTAATGCATATCAAATCTCAAACAAAGAAAAAACAAAATTACAGAAAATACGTTCTCTGACAGGCAAGACGTACAAAAGTTTGACAAGCAGTGCGTCACAGTCGTTAATGTCATCCTTAAATACAGTAAACCTCGGTTAATCCGCATTCGGTTTATCCGGATCTTCGCCAAAACCGCATAAACTGGTGGTACGAATGATTTCTCACGATTTTCTTTGTAAAGCTCTTCGGTTTATGGGGATATTTTAATCCAGATCTTCGCCAATACCGGACAAAATCTGCTCTTTTCACATCACGTAATCCGGATTTTGCTGCACGTACACGGTGTTGTGTTCTTAAGTGCACTGAGTGGTCTCTAGGAGAATCCGCAACTGAGCGTAACATCCGACTAATGGTAGAGAGGATTCCTACATCACACACGGGCATAGCATTTCACGTTGAACGTAACGTTCACGGCACGCCACCGCACCACGGTTTCAGTCTATTGATCAATATTGAGCATGCGTAAGTGGGGCATTATCCCCGAGTGTATTGTACTCGGTAACATGTCTTAGTCGCTGCTTGTGGACCAGTCGCAGAAACCTCTGTGTCAGTCCAAAATCCCAGATTTCGTCGCAGCCAAGTAATCTAAAGTTATGAACTTGAGATTGTTCATGACGGCCTGGATATGGTGGTTACTAGTCTTTTGTACCATGTAAATACAGGCCCGTAGCCACGAGGAGGGGGACATTCGGGGGCAGTGCCCTGCAATTTTTTTTGTTCTCCCCAAATTTTCTTGTTCACAAAAAAATTTGTTTTTATACAATATAAACAAAAATGTTTCCCCCCTAAAATTTATTTTCCCCTCCAAACCTTAGAACCTGGCTTCGGGCTTATGTAAATACATCACTAAATTCATTTTTCTTCTGCGAAGGTCTGCTGTTGGGTCGTAAATGCGTTCAATTTAAATAATTTTGACCGATATCTCAGTACTTAGATGACGTCAGGCTAGAAACAACCATCTTAGGTTCATCCGGATCTTCGCCTAAACCGTATAATATCGTCAGTCAAATGGAATCCGGGTTAACCGAGGTTTACTGTATAGAGTGTAAATGAACTAAAATTTTTTTCATGATAAACTGAAACATTAGCATCAGATTAATATTGCAGGAGGCCTGGAGCATTTTTAGCACATTTTTATATTTGTTTCATCAACTGTTTACTTAAATCATTTCAACGTTTGTTGTGTGGTTGTAGAGCTGCATCGTCAAAATAAGGTCATAATTGCATGAGGATTAATGTTCATGGCACTAATTGTGGTTTAAAGTTAATACTAGACTGAGGTGCAGCTTCAAGGTAGTCAACTGCTGAGAAACATTGCAAGAAATCTGCGAAATTTGGTACATAGATACTTTTTAACTAGACAGTAGACACGTTTGCAAAAAACGTCAATGACTCAATTTATGCAATACGTTTGGAGTATTCTACAACACAATGAGCGAATGACACTATCGACAACCTTGTTTCACTCTACAACATTTTAAACGCAGATAGAGATGGATTTCATAGCTGAGTAAGTAATTTTAAAACTTACACAAGTGCGAAGAATGCTGAACACTTCATGAGAAACTATACTATTAGCAACGAACTTTTTAAGGTTTATTGAAAGCTCTCCAGTTCATGATAGGTGGTTTCCAAAATATTTCGGAAAAGTTACTGTAACAAAGTTGCTCTGAACTTTGTTTTAAGCGCTCTTACCACCGGGATTATATTTAAAATATACATTTGACGCTTTTGATCTTGAAAAAATTCTTAGTGGAATATGAAGGTTATACGGTATGAATGATAATACATTTTAAGTTTTGGCTTTGCAGGTTTAACCAGAAGCATAAACTTTCAAAGTAAGAACTAAATATCCCTGCATTTTGATAGGTTTTCCTACTACATCTCAAACATTTCAGACAAAGTGTTGCAAAAGTCTTTTCATTTTGCTACGCCAACTTTTTGATTCAGTAAGGAGTATTTTTGTCTAAAAATGAGTCAAAATGCAAAAGATGAAAAACTCTTTTGTTGTTTTTTTAATTTCTGTTTCATTGATTTTTTCTGGTTTGGTTTCATAAAAATGTTTTGTACTTTTGGCGCTATTTTATATTTCTACGCTATGTTCTTCTCTCTTCATTCACCGTGGTTTATTGACAGCCGCAAATATTGTGGAACACACATTCACGACACTGCTTACTTCTTGCAATTTTTGAAAAAGAATGTCTAAAAGAGCATTTAATGTACGTACAGTACTGAAGCTCTCATTTAATGTCGCAAATTGATGGCTTTTGAAGTAAACTTTTCAATCAGTTCTACAGTTATTCACCGCAAGTGTTTGAAGCCAGATGTTTTTCGGACAGTTCCTGTTTAACCATATTTTTCTTCTGCAAACTGTTTATCTACTTCAAAGAAATTGTGACTATTTCATAGAAATTTCTCGAATCTCTACGATTCATTCAGTATTTCCACGGTCGTTTTGACATATAACAGTATTTATAGTTTAGAAAACAGGTTGTGGGATGGGGAAAATCAAATGAAGATTTGACTACTGAAAATCTCACCTAGAATGACAATTGTTAGAAGATTTGAAAGCAAAACAAAAAAGTTAAATTCCACATCAGTCAAGTCGACAAATGCTTTCTGGAAACTTGCGTCCAAAGCAAAACAAACTCAAAACATCAATGGTTAGAGATGCAGCCAAATCACTGTAAATTTACAATGCCCCAGCAGGCGTATAAACCAACTGGGCTGCCGTTGGCGAAAAAAAGCAATGAGTTTACAACCTAACAATCAGAAGTGAAGAGGTTTTATACCTTATCAATAGGGAATAACAAAGAGTTGGCTGCTGTAGCAGGATCTCGTAATTATCAGATTTCAGTTCGGAATTACATAACTTGATTAGTATCAAATATTTCTGCACTTATTTTTATATACAACTGTAAGTTGATAATGACTTATCCGTTTGTTTAGTGCTACAGAAACCTGATGAATTTTTTTACTTTCTGGAATAGATGTTAAACTTCGTGCACCATAACGATAGATGTCTAACTCAAACCTCACCAACTATGTTATATTTTTTAATTTGTTAATTACCCCCTAGACGCTAATCTCTGTTACTAATTTTTTGTAATGCATCGAAACAGATTTTTGTTTCTCGGAAAAGTAAGTATTTAAAGACTTTTTCAAACACAGAAGTTACGTTTTTTTCAAGTAAGGCCTGGATCAATGCACTTTATCATGGTTTCATCAGAACTCTTACAACAGATCCAGCATTTGAGTTAATTGAAAGAGCAACGTTGAAATATGCATGCTGTAATTTGCATCAAAAAGTTTACGTTTGCAAAGTAAAAATACCTTTAGTAATTTATTTACACCCTAAAAAAAGCAGCTACATGATGGCTTTCTTGAATTACGCAGTGAAAAATCTTTATCAAGCCTAACTGCAAAACGCACATGTTGAACGCATTGACAACTAATGCAGGACAAATTGATAAACACTGACATTTGATAAAATAAAAAAAGGAATGTTCAAACCAGCCAGTCAATGACATAGAATTATCAAAGATATTCACAATACTTCAGACCACATTACTGAACGATAAACAATGTTTGCGTTTAAATCATAAATCATTGAATTTAAGAAATGTGCGACAAAGCAGACTAACGTTGATAACACAGTACTTACCGATTTCGAGTTTAATCCAGGATAAAGCGACAAAGTGGAGCTCCGTATTTGAAGTTCGAAGACGCCGTCCACATTCCGGAATCGACCTTGCTCGCCTTCGTGCCTATTTCCCACAACACGTCTGATGGACCTCTGTTCGGATATCCAGGATACCATTTTGTAAATGTTTCGTGTCCGCTTGAATTTCGAAATGATCCATCTCGATATGTTGAAGCAAGCCAGACGTCAACATAGGTCCGGGTCGGGTAATCAAAGTAACCAACCCATTCCTCTTGAATATAAGCGTAAAGTGCATTGTAATGTTCTTCGTTTTCGATGTCTATGAGTTCTCCACCACGATACGCACATTGTTGCGCACACCATCGCTTCCCCGAGTTTTCGCTAGTTTTCAGAGCTTTCAAAACCAGTTTGTAACAATACCCGTGATAAGTGACTCCACTGCAACGGCGCAGTTGGGAATTAAACGAAGCACGTATTCGATTGTCAATTCGTTGGTCAATAGCATTCCAGTTTAATTTCGCCTCAGGTCCCGCAGGACCAACAGGACCAGGAGGGCCA
>JGI24159J19872_10011218_pt1 | contig 11747 bp, 5 predicted proteins | sample Ectturendosymbi4_FD_19872 | JGI IMG/M metagenome (IMG submission 19872) | reverse complement strand
CTAGATTTCGGGGCAGGTGTTGAGCAGCCATTCGGTTGTCTCATCTTCCAGAACCGTCAGACCGTGCAGTCCGTGGGGAGGTCGATGTATTGTACATAGGAGGACGACATGGTCGACGGTTTGTTCTTCTGCGCCACACTCACAGGCCGCAGAGGAGGCCATGCCCCATTTGTACAGGCAGGAGCGGAAACGTCCGACACCGGTGCGGAGGCGGTTAAGCCGGACCCAGGCTCTTCCTGGGAGGGTCATTCCGGGTGTGTCTGGAATTAAAGTACGGAGTCTTGTGGGGTTGTCCGCACACCCCAAGTTCCATTGATGATCCGCCCACTGGGCCGCACGTATGTTGTTGTTGTCAGAGAAGCTGATCAGTTGCTGTGCGGCAGGTACAAATGGGTGTCTCGATTTGAGGCGCCGTTTAACAGCACTCGATGGACGGGTGAGCGCTGAGTGGAGCATATGTCCAGGCTCCATGGCACGGCGTCCTAGAGATAGTGTGGCTCCACTGCGACGAAGCTCAGCAGGTTGGATGCCTGCGAGGATTGGAAGAAGGACAGAGGGGATGAGGACAGATGCCTTCAGGTGGCCCTCCCTGTTGCGGCATTTCTTCAAATGCTTACCAAATCTGTCACCATTAGAGCAACCACTGCTACTCGCGCTGGAATGACTAGTGACAGTTTGCTATAACCGGAAGACTGCTTTAAGCACTATTTGCACAAACGTCACAACAGGCTTGTAACCAGCTTGGGACACCAGAGGGCGAAGAGTTTTTTGAGAGGGGTCCAAATTTTTTAAGCTATGTTCAACACATTTTTTCAGGCGGGGTGAAACATTTTCCAGGGGCTTCGCCCCCCTGCACCCCCTATTTACGGGTCTGCGTCACAACGTGCACCATACTCTACTTTCCACCGTAGCTATAACAGTGTTACTTAAAAAGGTTGTGAATGAGCATTTACCAGTACTTTCTCAAAAACTGTCCTTCAAAATGTACGAATTGGGTTAGGTGTCTACTTGAATTTTTTATTTTGGACTTTTGTTTCTTACGCTTGGTTAGGCAAAGTTTCAGTTGTTGCGTTTGATTATTTCCTGGCAATAGTAACACAGATTTACTCAATATTTACTTTAAGTCTCGTTTTTGTTGGTACAGGCTTATGGTTGCCTATTGCCCTTGACGTCTTTCACCTCACTTAATCTTGTTTTTTTTAAATTTTGTATAGCATATTTAAAGGGTTTTGCTTTCACTTAGCTTTCCTTTTTGTAGGGGTTGAGTTAAGGTTTATTTTGCGTTGCTGATTTATCAATTTCTTTCTGCCTTATCTGGGTTGCGGTGTTTGTATCTTCGCTTATGCCTTTGTATCGCTTTTTCGTGGAACTTTTCGCGGCTTTGATTTCGGCCGTGTTGTTACTCATAGTCAGGGATGTAACAAAACGGTGTGGGAACACTCCCAAAAAACTAGCCATTTTAAACAAAAAAGGTGTGGGAACGCTCCCCGAAAAACTAGCCAATTTAAAACAGCTTCAAACTCATTTTAAAGCAAAACATGAAAAAGGTGTAGGAACGCCGTTCCCACGCGTTCCCGCCCCACTACACCCCTGCTCGAAGTGAACCGTTATTGGATAGAGCTTCTTTACATGACCACACACACTGCCAGCGAAAGTTATTTTGATTTTGTTTGGACGCCCATTGGCAAGCATGGTACGAAAAGGTACGACTTTGCAAAACTTCTCGAGGAAAGCCTTCTCATGACAAGGAGAGCTTCTCGAAACTGTAGGTCGCGACTCTTCGCACACGTTTGTACGAACGTCTTGACTCTGACCTCCAAAGCTTCATGGAGTTCCTGCACATGCTTTATACCCGGCAAGACGAACTGTCCGTTGCTATGTATAGCCTACTTACTTCAACTCTTGCTCATTGCTGGAACTCAATGCTGTCGAATGATTTTATGAGAACTACAATGTCTTGCTGAGCAAAGTAAGGCTTTAGATTGTTTTTTCTTTAGCTACTGCGGTTGGTTTGTAGTCGGCGACCAGTTATGAACATCTATAGACCAACATTGTGGCTATGTTATGGTATTCTTACAAGCAAGTTAACCCAACCACGCATTCTGTACTTCAGTGTTGTTTATATATTTGCCATGTCAGTATTGCAAGCCACAGGTTGTTTTACAGTACATGGTGGTTTTTCTGCGATGGCAATTTCCTTCTCGGGGAAAGTGGATGGCTGAATTTAAATTCTTCCCATACAGATATACTTATTTTTACTGCTAATGCGCTCTAGTTGACTTCCACTTTTCATGTACTTTACACAGCTAAGAATGTCCACCATAACAGTAGCTGATTCTTTCTTACAAAGGGCTCCTTCGATAGGTTGGAAAATGAACACATAACATATGTTTAGGAATTCACAAATAGTTTTTGATGATTTATTCTCTTTGCATAGAGAATATGGATATTTTAAACACTAAAATCACATTTTTGTTGAAGCATATTGATATAAACACCGTATTGGTTGGCTGATCCAAAGTTGTGTGAAGTTCTTTAACATGGAACATCTGTTTACTGTGATTGAGCAATATAGGATTATTTATGGCACATCAAAAACCAACCGTTAAACTTTTGCAAAGGCAACAGAAAACATCGTCAAATTTTTCACCATAAAAATAACATCGACTCTCTGTTTCCGAGATATCAGCGAGCACATTACGCAGAACGCAAAACTATAGACCGTGATTTTGCACAACCAGCTCATAATAACTGACCTTAGGTTTCGAACCATTGGGCAATGGATTGCATGCCATTTATCACTTATATGGAATTGCAGAAATTTGACATTTAAGCATACAAAAGAAGTATGTCCAGGATGCAAATGCTCCACGCCAGTCTGATCCATTGCTGATCAACTTTCGTCTTCATCGGTGGTCGTTGAATGGAGGCCGTGAATGTACAGTTTAGCCCACACAGGCCGTATGAGTGCTAACGCCGTATATGATTTATGAATACATAAAGAAGCCGTATGACCACATTAAAAAGAGCAACACATTTGGAAACATTATAGAATATTGCGTGGTCAAGATGTTTAACCAAAGCAACAAAAGCACACAGCAAGAAGAAAAGGACATGTTGTTTTATGTGCTTGGGTTTGCATTGGCTAAAGTTTGTCGCTCCGTAGCAAATGTATTGTGAGTAGACTTCATAATTTTGCAAGTGTGAGTAACCAGTAGTTGCTTGTTTTCTAACCTTTACTCTTAAAGGACATTGACTCCAACAGTTGTTACGTGGTAGAATCTTACTGGAATTCTGTTGCGGCGATAAACATCACTTGTTTCGAATAGTCTTTTTTTGGATTCTATCTGATATCGCTTCAGTTATACCACGCACGTTCTGGTCTGGCAATCAGAGCCAAAGCTTTGAAGGTATATTTTCAAACAGTTCATCTGGGCATGTTAATCGATAGATCGTTGCCTTTACTCTGATCCGTTCTTATCAAAGTTTACCGCGGAGCACAAACATGCGCCCCAGATAAGGGAATATTTGGCTTCTTCAGCAATGGGCCACATGAGCAAGCCAAGCCAACTGTGAAGATAACAAAGGTTAGGTGCGACATTCCACCGATCAGCGTCCTGTAGCAGTGAGCACTGTACAGGTTGAAGATGACGTTATCACACAGTGAGTTTACTACTTGGTTAATACAATGGGGTCGTTGTTGGCGTTATCTTCATTGCTTGCAACCTTCTAATGTGTTTTTCGTTAACTAACAAAACGAATGATAAGTAGTAAGGCTCTAACGTCACTTGTCGTCACGTCGTTTTGGCAAACGCAGACGAAATAGGCTGTTAAATCGTTAAAAATAAGCTTATTTCCACTGCTAGACCTGCACTTTGCGATAAAATCGATGTGAACATCGAACAAACAAANTTGGTCGAGGTAGCCTTTCACCTAAACGCAAAAATTCTCTTTCGGAAAACTATGAAATGAGCTGCAATTCACCAACGATAAATNAAATCACCAAGCGACAAACATCATGTCTAGCAAACATGATAGACGAGAGGATTTCTAGATCCGCGTGGATAAAAAATGTGATAACACTGAAGATACTCGTATTTTTGCACGACAAATCTCGTGAAAGTAGTCAAAACCGCAAGCTGTAGTACTGCATGTTATCCAAACAAGTTAACAGTGGAAAGGAAAGTAAATTAGGGCCCATGTTTGGAAGGGAGGAGTAAATTTTCGGCAAGAGTTCAAAAAGTGCATTTTGACGTGAAATTAAGGACTCACTGATAAAAATCTTAGTGAGGTGTCCAATCAATGTTGTGTTTAATTACCCCGCTGAGAACAGAACAGGCAAAATAAATTTGCATGCCATAAAAGGATGTATGGAATAGGAAGAAAAGGAGCAATTTTATGAAAAATTGAATCATTCGTGCCTAAGTTTTCAGATGGCCTTATACCTCTAACGAACCTGAAATTTATAGGGAAGAACATAAAAGTTTTTGTTCACACAACTGTATTTTTGCTGTGCAAACCATATTTACTCAATAACCAAGAATTCACTTTGAAAAAACAGTGGTTTAAGCGACGAGGAGGAAGAGGAGCGGATCCCCTAGCAAGCTAAATGTAAAAACCAGGCCCCTACTTGGCTTATGCTTCGGCTTTAGAATTATTTTTGTTTTCAGTAGGGCGTTGTTTTTTTGCGTTTTTCAGAATATTTTCCGGTGATTTAGGGTTTTGTTATAACCATCCACATCCGGGTTCACCAACATTTATCAAGTTTGTTCTGAGTTTTGGCTATAGTGGACCACTTACAGTGGCCAATGGGCCCCTTTCAACTAAGTTTTCCTCCTTTGGCTCAAATCTTTCGTTAAAACACCTGTTCAAAAATAGAAGCTATTTTTATCCAATTCTAAAATTGTTCATAAAATTACTGTTTTGCTTCCATGTAAAGGCCGATCGACCAAAAATGGTTATAAATTCTATCGGGAAAATTTTGTGAAAACGTTTATATAACATTAGCAAAACTGAACCTCATTTCATCATTTTTAACACATTTTTGCCAAGCAAATATCATTTCTGCCCAACAAACAGGGATTTTCAAATCTTTTGATCTGGTTCAGCTATAGATACTCTTTAAAGCGGAAAGCGGTGCAATACTACTCAAAGTGGTGCAATACTACTCGAACGCTGTTTCAAACGAGTACCATGATTGTTTGGCGGGACAATTGCATTTGCTGCAATACGCTACTCTATGCTATGAAGGTACAGTTACGCTTTGCGGTCATACATTCGTTTCACAAGAAAATGTTTCTAGGGAAGGCTGGTCAACTTAATTTTGCTTGTAACTTGAAATTGTTTTATTTGCATAAAACGGTTGGTGTAGTATTTCCCCCCAAAGAGTAGGCTATACACAGTAATTTTTAAAACAACTGGGCGTGATCTGCTGTATTACAACGCTGTGCTGCGTATTCTCAGAAACATAAATGCTGACCAGCATCAAACTCCCAATTAGTCTCTCAATAATTCCTTGCTTAAACAAATCTGCATGGGTTCGTTCAGCCGTATACACCTCCATCCAAACTTTTTATACTCTCTTGCCGAGTCTGATGTTTTCAGCGTGTCTTCCTTTTTATCCAGTTCTCTAACTCTTCTATACAGAGGAAAAACGGATGTGAAAAGTGAAGTGATAAATTTTCCAAAAAACTGAATTTTATCATGTTGAACACAAATGCAAACACTAATAAACGTGGAAAACAGAGCGAGATCATCTTTCCAGCGCTCCTCTGGCAACAACCTTGGAGAGGTCTCTCCATTTGTATCTAATGAACTTTCCATATGTACAGTGAGGCAGAAATTCAAGAGAATTAAGTTTTAAGTACCGTTTTCACTACGCTACATGACTTCTTTAGCAACACCAAACATTGTGAATTTCGTGTGGGCTATTTGTAGTTTGGTTGTACTAACAATGTGATCATACCAAATTATTAGGTTGATTTGAGTTTGTTTTTACAATCAGCGAAGGGAGCAATTTTGTGGGTAAAATTTTCTGATAAAAGTTGTGGAAACTGCATTGTGCCTCGCGTTAGCACAAACAGCAAAAATTCCTCTGATTTCCAGTAAAAACTTTTCTGTGCATGAAAATGTCATCTTTCGTTTGAAATAGAACCATAAAGTTTCGCGACTCAATAAGACTGTGCCTATTCGCCACCCTCACTCTGTCCTCTTATCTGCAGCTAATCTGGTTTTCCTAGACAATCACGTATAAACTGGACATAGGAGCATGACCCAAAAACGACGTGTGGTCGCCGTACACGTTGAAATGTTTGATTCGTCTAGTCTGGAAACTGAACTTTCATTGTCAAAAGAGCCTTGAGTAAAAGCTTCAGCTGGTTACACAAAGACAAAACTTTTCTGACGACAATACACCCTATGCCTTGGTATCGAAACACTTACGCAACTCAAATTTTCACACAACAGTTTGGTTTCAAAGCTTTTCATGCGAAATACGAGGCGACAACCCTCTTGGTATACGCATGGCTGATTAGGAGAGTGATATTCAGATATTAGATTTTGCCGGTAGAAAAACGTTTCACTCGCGTCAAATCTGTCATTGCTGCCCTCACTTAATGTCCACTGTACTGTAGTAGCGCAAACATTACTTTTTGCTGTAATTTTGGGTTTAATTGATGAAACTTTGAAATCTTTTGGCACAATTTTGTAATAGGTGTAGTGATGACCTTTTTATTAGCATTTCGCTGAAAATTTGAGTTTTTTACAAATACTGGGAAAAATTTATTGCCTTCTACTCTTTCTTTTATTCCCCCCACACAATTACTTCAGTGCAACAATAGGGATTGCATTGCCCCTCCTGTCGTTTGCTGCATGGTTCTCACAATATCCATAATGAGGCGACGCGCTTGTTTTTGAATGTGTGTGGGCACGAGTTTCAAAAGGGACGGGGACCCCACGTTTGGACAAGGAGAGACACAATATCTTTTGTCCCCCAATATTTTGTGATAAAAATAATGTAGTTGTACAAATTTCGTGGTTACATTACTGTTGAAAACCCCCAGGAGAAAGCCGGGGAATCAATAAGAAAAATTGACATTATCAATGGATTGCCTATTTAGACACAGTGTAGAGATTTATTATGTAAACTGAATTATCATGATTGTTGAGGTCCAATGATGTAAGGTCACAAGGTGGCGTGTGTTTGGCAAAATTTAAAAACTATCCCGATGTACATGACAAACAACGGTATGATATAGGCGTACTTTTGGATCATTGTAGTGCGCAGCCATGCCAGTTAATGGAATGTCAGTGATACATGTTTATTAAGACTTGCATTATGTAACTGCCAATTATTTGAATCTCAGAGATACATGTTCATAAATTCTACTTTTAATGTATCGTTTGTTTTTTAAACAATAGGCCAATTAAGATGCTGTGTTTGTTTTATCTACTTTGACAAAGAACTAAAGTTTTGTGTACTTAGTAAAGAAGCAAATACCGAGTCATCATTGTAAAGTATTAGCACACTATGCAACTGCCATAACACCATTTGCGTAGCCAGGGTGCACTTGGGCCACGGTCCCCAAAGTATATCATTTCATACGTCCCCAAATATCTAAAAATATATCATTGTATGCTTCACAACACTGCTGTGACAAAATAAAATGTACGACAAAATGNCCTTTAATCNCCAATGTTGTTTTCCGAATTGCACAAAATTGTGGTGAATAAAGTTACTTTCGTATGTTTTAAGGGGGCGATTGCCCCAATCGATCCCCTGGATCCGCCCCTGCTTCATACCAAAACCTGAATGTTCGAGGTCGAGACTTGAGACCTGAAATTTGTAGCCTAGTAACTGAACTCCGCAATGCCTACTATTATAACAAAATATCTGGCTATGATTTACTGTAGGCTACAGATTAATTAAAAGACGCAGAAAATTCTGAGAATGACAAAAAAAACGGAAAAAGGGCCTTTGCCCTTCCACTTGCCAACTTTACATTTGAACTGTTTTCCAAATTGTTTGTTTTGTCCTTCTCTAATGTAACAGTATGTCCAACAGAAAATATATTAAACTGCTAAAGGTTGACGAAGAATAGGTATAGGGGCAAGCAAATTTGGGGACGAAAGATTTCTGGCCGAATTTCCTCAAACTTAACCGAAAATTTTGTATTTCAAATGATGAAAAAAAGGTCTTCGTGTGTTTTCTTTGTTTTTTTTGTTTCGGAGAAAAAAAGTCTAATTCAGACGCCTATCGACAGCCAGTCTCATTAATCCCACATGAGAGTAGAGGTGTCGAATCATCTGTGCCCGAATTTTCCGGGATTTTGTCCGGAATTTTCAGAGTTTTTGCCCTGATTTTCGACAAATCAAAACTTTTGGGGGTGCACCTTCATCCCCTTCACTCCCGCCTCCTACACCACTGTGACCAAGCCATGTTCGCAGAGCATTTCAAGTCTTCATACTGAAACCTGTGACCTTCGTCATCCAGACTGAGAGGCAAGACTGTCTGGAGACTTGCGACTTGATTTCATCACTTCAAATCAAGAAACATAATTTTCTTAAGGCTTACAGAGGGCATCCACAACATATCTCGAATTCTCGCTGTAGAGTATTGGAATGCGCTTGGCAAATATATTAAACGATATCATGAAAACCAATTCATTTTTGCGAGATTGCTAAAAATAATCAAGGTTCTAATAGCTTACCATAGTTTCTGATACAACGTCATAGGCGTAGCCAGGGGGGCCAAAGGGGCCATGCACCCCAAATTTCTAGCATATGGCTTGTTGTTTTGTGCTTCGAGATGCTTTGTGTCACAAAAAAAAACTTTTGCTTGCTTAAAGTCAAAAATATTTTGGCCCCTCCAAAATTTTTGGTCTGGCCACGCTATTGGTCTCTATGATGCAGGGCACTTCAACAGGTAACAAGATTTAAGGTGATTGAGATGGATTAAATGTACGAGAATAACTGTTCAGTAGAACTTGAAATGCCAAGTTAAAAAAATGCTCACTCAAAAATGGAATAGCGGAGCGGGTGCGTGACATACTATGGTTGGATAAAGCCTTTTAATCGACGACAACAAATTACAATATTTAGTAGTTGTAAAAACGTAGGTGGAATATGTTTTGAGTGTTTCGTCCATTTTAACTTTCTGTGTCCGGACTGCAACCGGGCTTCCATGTGTAATCAAGCAGACGGAAGTTCGCTTTAAAAAACTTGTATAAAAATTTGATGGACAAACAACGTTACCAAACGTAGAATTGAGGCAGGCAGCTACGTTGCTTTTCATCTTTCTCTTTGTCTAATGCAGGGGTGTCAAACTCATTTTATTTCAGGAGCCAGACTCAAACCAGTCTAATTTCAAGTGGGCCGGATCAGCAAAATCATCGGATAAGAATCTCTCAATAAAGACAATTCCAAATTTTCCTTTTCATTAAGGACAAAAAGGTGCATTCCGAAAGCTTTCGCATTTAAGGAAAAATTCTCACAAAAGATTGAACAAGTAAACTGGTAACTGTTCAAAAAGGCTGAATTATTACATGGCCTTGTAAATGTATGCAGTTTATAAATTGGAAATATTTTCTAGGGACAGAGCTCGTTGCTTCCACATTCACTCTCCTCCATATAAAAACGAGCTAGAAAATGTATGTAGGGTATGAAAAACGGTTTGAGAAATATATAAAAACAATTTCTAAGTGTTATTTTCAACTTGCACCTGAAATTAATTTATTTTCTCTTTAACAAGTGCATCAATATGAGGTGTCAAATCATGCGTAGTTGCCAATTTTGTAATGTCATTCATGTGGCTACATGTGAACCTTGAACATAGCTTTGTTTTATTGATACTCATCTCAGAAAAAAGCTGAATAAACAGGAAGGTACTACTGTTTTTGAAACTGTATCTACTTTTTCTCTTTGCGACGAATACATTTGGATAGGGTGCGATCAGTGTCTGATGAAAGCAGCGAGGGGCCTGTAGCATATTAACTGCACGGAGCTGTAACCAGGGGGGCACATGGGGGACGAAGCCACCCCTGGAAAAATTTTCGCCCTCCTGGAAAAATGTATTGGACATAACTTAAGAATATTGGACATAGTTCAAAAAATTCGGGACAATCTCGGAAAACTCTTCGCCCCTCCTGGGGTACAAAACTGGTTACGGGTGTGGCTGTAACTTAAAAATGCATTTCAGCAAGTGTTAAATCATAAATTCTGTGGGCATCCATGTGGCTACCAGAAGGCATAGGCCTACTTACTTTCATATGTACGAAAACCTGGTCATAAATACAAACTGGTGGACATTGTGGGCTACATAAGCCTATCTTTTTTTTTTACCAAAAACATACATGTGTACCTTTTTACTATGAATAGCCTTCATTACTATACAGTTCAGAAGTACAGAACAGATACAGTAATTAGGCTACTGCTTCCAGACTCATCAACAAATTTGATCGTTGCTACAGTGTAGTCTAAGTATAAACGTCGAGGTCTACTGTCAAAAGCAGCAAACCTACTGCTAAGATTGCATTTTCTAGATTTTGCAAAAGCAGCAAACCCATTGTTTAAGATTACAGAACTGACACTTGCAAAAGAAATTCCGAACAAGATTATCAAACCCAAATCCAAATCCGGTTAAGCAGAATCTATCAAATCCAAATCCATCATAAATTTGAAAATCCGTCGGATTTAAATCCAAATCCACGTTCATCTCTGCTACCCAATGTTTGGTGAATAGATGCCAAATCTAGGGCTGCCAATGAGATTTTTGAAAAACCCATATATGTAGACTTACCATAATTTCTTAGGCTTAAATCGGGACAAATTCAAAACCATGAATGAAATAACCTGACGAGCGGCCGAAGGCGTGAACTTGGCAAATATTACACCTTATTTATTTGTTTTAATATTGTCTGAGAACACATATAAAGTAGCCTATTGTACTTAGATTAAACAGTACTCTACATTAAGCCAAGTTCTAGCTAACTTCAACATAAAATGACTCAAAACTAACTAAAAGTTATCCTACCTTCTCAAAGCATACAAAATGGCTTCTAACTGCAGGAGTTGCTGTAGTTCCATTGAAGACAATGGAAAATGACGCAAGAACAAGGCACCAATTTTACAAATGGCCATTGAGCGGAATTATTTCATAACAGTGCATCATCAGGCTGGAGTTCATTTTGAAAATTTCACTGAAGTGAAATTCTGGGACATTTTGCTAACCGGGACGGGACACCGGGACAGACGTTTAAACCGGGACTGTCCCGGCCTAACCAGGACGTATGGTAGGTCTACATATATGCCTACACTGATAGGCGTACGAGGCGGGGGGTCGGGGGGCGGGGCGGCCGCCTCCCCGGGTTTGAAAAATTTCAGGGCAACCTCTGTTTTCAGGGCAAGCGCTGGTTGCTCAAAAATCCTGGATGATAAAAAAATATTTCAATACAGTAAAAATTCCAGGGCAGCTCTGTTTTTCAGGGTAAGAGCTAGTTGCTCAAAAATCCTGACTGATAAAAAATACATGTTCAACACAGTGAAAAATTCCAGGGCAACTCTGTTTTTCAGGGCAAGCGCAAGTTGCTCAAAAACCCTGAGTGATAAAAAATACGCATTCAGAACAGTGAATTCAGGGCACCCTCTGTTTTTGAGGGCAAGCACAAGTTCCTCAAAAATCCTGAATGTAAAAAGTATATTCAATACAGTGAAAAATTCCAGGGCAACTGTTTTTCAGGGCAAGCGCAAGT
>JGI24159J19872_10011217_pt1 | contig 11748 bp, 13 predicted proteins | sample Ectturendosymbi4_FD_19872 | JGI IMG/M metagenome (IMG submission 19872) | reverse complement strand
TTGTGGCATTGTTTATAATTTCCTTTTTGATAAGATTTTACTGTGAACATTTAAAAGTAATGTTTAAAAATGGTAATATTGTCACATTACTTGAATACCGGAATGTTTTATCATAATGTTTCATATGATCAATAAACAAGCACTTCTTGTTGAAGTTTGGTGAACATTAATTAGCCTCAATTATTATTTATTTCAGAATAATTTTGCAAGTGTTAGGGGCCAAAAATGGGTTTTATTCTGACTGAAAAGATTTATATCGGAAGCCCTGCAAACATGACACAACCATTCCAAGCGAAGCGTGACAGAATTTTTTAGTAACCACATATACGCTAGACTTTTGTGCTAGGACATAGATTAAATGCTGTCGATTTTTCCGTGTGACCGTCACCTGAAGGTTTGCGTAACACCGAAATATGAATCCTACGAATGTGCATGAGAACAAGGACTGTTTTCTGACTGCTCAGCGTTAACATTTCGCACATTATTTACGGTAAAACATACCTGCTTTTTCCTCTGCGTCTACGAAATAACTTACAAATTACACGAAACAAGAGAAGCATTGCATTTGAAAAAATTATATCCTTTGTATTTCAACAAGATAACTGGAAATGGTGCAAATGCTATTTAAAATATTTTTTCAAAAACAAATTTCATTTCAATTTCAAAAAGTGTCACCTCTTAATTAGAAACGAAAAACGCTAAAGCAAAATAATTTGACATGTTAGCATGGTTCTCATTATTTATCACCAAGATCGTTACGTAGCCCGCAACAAGGTTGACTCGAAATTGTACACTTTTGGCACAGCAACGGTAATCTTTATTTAATACATAATACACGTAACAAATCAGCCATCCATGCAGGCACATGGCCAAGATGAAATGTTCATGGGACAAAGTCAAGTGGGATGGAGATCGAACCCCGGTAAGTGGTGGTTGAAAATCAATTTGACATGTTAGCATGGTTCTCATTATCTATCTCTAAGATCGTTATGTAAGCGGCAACAACCTTGACTTGAAATTATACACTTTTGACACAGCAACACCAATCCTTATTTGATATATAACACACGTAACAAATCACACTTCCATGCAGGCACATGGCAAAGAGGTTGTGTTCATGGGACACAATCAAGTGGCAAGCATGGCAAGCGTTTCACGCAGGATGCGAATAACCAATTTCACGCAGGATGCGAATAACCACTGGTCTGTGTCGTCATAAACAACTCTAGTTACCCGACAATCAAAAACAATAATACAGCTTATCATGCATTAGGGGAGTACTCATGCAGGCTATAGAGTTTTTCTGAATTATCGTTTAAAATATTGCTGGTCGAAATGCATCTACTGTATATGTCAACCAAACGAACTTAAACTGGAAATTAGGAAAAAAACAGCGGGTCAAGCAAAAATCTGGGGGGTCACGGCCCATCCATGCCCCCCTTTAGAATCGCCACTGACCCGGAATCAAAAATTTGTGAAAAAACGGGGTCATTTGTCATTTTCGAAGTAGCAGGAGTCTACGTGGTTTCCACAAGGGTCATTTCTTATGTACAAACGTTGAATTTCGGATTCATCGATTGTAGCCGGAGTCGAAACACGAGTCGGATTCTCAAATTTTGAACATTTTCGGACTCGGATCCAAAAATTTTGGAACAGGAACGGAGTCTGAAAATGTGACTCCGACCACCTCTGGTCTCAACACCCTTTTGTGGTTCGACAACAAAAAATTGTTGAGGTCTTGGGAAACAAGTGTCCTTCACTGTGATGCAACAGTGACTACTTGTAGAGGTGCATAAACTTTCCATTGCAGCTTTTGCAAAAAAACACTCTCCCAATAGTAGCAAGAGGACGCAGGCCTCTTTCCGAAAGGCAAACGAAGTTGCCCCCAATCTTTCCCCGTTTATTCGTAGCTGAGTGGATGTGTGCTTATCTTGGCTGCTTCAGGATGGTTCAACCCAGAAACGGGCGAAGGAATATAAATGTTTTGCTGGCCAGCAGCGAAGATTTGCATTCACAGAAACAAAATGTCAATCGTACGCGGGGAAACAGCATTTTGCGTGTCACCCCCTTTCTGTGGGTAAACACTGCAGTGTTTCAACCGGTAGTTTTCCAGATCACCAACATAGGCGTAGCCAAGGGGGGGCCATGCCCTTCGGAAATATAGTCATTTTGTTCTTTGAGAGGTGTTTTTCCAAACAAAATAGTGTTATTCGCCTAAAATCATACATTTTGGCCCCCCCAAATTTTGGGCTGGCTACGCCACTGATCACCAACCGACAACACTTACTCAGCTGATATTTTCGGCTGGGAAATGATTGCAATATTGTTGTAACTAAGTAGACATGTTTTTGAAAATGTACTTGCCCGGTTTACCCCAAGTTGCGGGCCCGTCACCAACATAAACACCCTTAACTTCACTGAATGATCGCTGTGGACAGAGCAGCCCGATGGGTATTCGGTGAAAATCAAGGACAAACAGGTTTTTGAGGTTTTCAAACTTTTATTACGAAAATATATCGATTTGCAAACGAAGCGAAGCAGAATGAAATACACTAGAATGAGACTTTGAAAAAACGATGCAAAAGCTACTGTACCCTTTTTGGCACTTTCCAGTGATACACTGTGAATAGATAGCACAGCAGTTAACAAGCGTTGCACTTACAAGCGACTGGTATCGAGTGGAAAACCAATCCACCATGAGTAGGAACCCATGCGTGAATCTCAGGTGCTTCCAGGTATGTAAAACCCTTGTTTAGAGCCAAGTTTGCAAACACTGCGGCGACCCAGGTAGCATATATGTAAGTGCTGCATCAGTGCCCGCAATGGCCAAAGGTCGAGCACGCCATGGCAGGCGCGAAGAGCGATACTGGCAGTGCGTTGAAAGGCACGGCCTCTGGTTGATTTGTTTTCACACTGGTCGATGTCGCGGAATGTTTTTTTTTTCGTCATTTTCCCAAACTGTGTGACATAAAGTGCGAAAAACAAGAAACAGATGAATGATGTCTTGAAAACACGAGTTGCACTCAATGAAAGGACAAACAAGCAACACTTGATACGAGAGGTGGGTATCATAAGCGCCAGAACAGTTAAGTTACAGCATTCCCGAATCGAACAACATGCATTTCGGACGACGCGATGTCTTTGGGAATGCCGTGATACACGCCGACTACTGCTCGAGGATTTGTTATCGCACAGTTTTGCGAGCCGTTTATACCTGACGGTGGTTATTTTGTCGAAGGACGGTCCGAGAAAATAACTGATAATTTGGTGACGACCATCGCTGACTGCGCCCGTGGAGAGATTTTCCAGGGGGCCAAAGGTGGTGAAATTTCATTTTACCCACTCGAAAATAAGAAAACAACTTTTTTTGCCAAACATTTAATAAGAAAATGTCAAATTTCAAAATGGAGGGGGGGCGGCTACGGCCCCGCCCCCCCTTCCGATGCCAATGTCTACGTCGCAAACAGTTTATGTGCAAGATAAGAATGAAACGCGTTCTCAGATTGAAACATTTCAAGTTGCACAACGTCGTATCGGCCATTCTGCAGCGGCACCGCAATGAGCAAAGCTTCCATCGCGGCCCTCCCCCTAACAGCGGAACAAGACACAGGGGGGAGGGTTTGTGTTTTGCGTTGCTCGAAACGTTTGCAAAAATATCAGAACGCACGCATAGCCGTAGCCAGGGGGGTCAGAGGCCATGCCCCCCAAAATTTCTAGCTTATCTTGTTGTTTTGTGCTTCGAGAGGCGGTGTCCCAAACCTAATACTGTTGCTCGCTCAAAGTGAAAATATCTGGCCCCTCCCAAACTTTTGGCCTGGCTACGCCATTGATCGCGCGTCGGAGTAAACACGCTTCTTCCAGGGTAAACGAACCCTTCAAACCCCCACAATCCCCCCTGACATTGCCCGGGATCTTCGGATTGTCCGGTGCTTTCAAAATTCGTCGTTGTCGGACTCGCTGTCCCATCCTGAGGCCTCGATTAGGCCACCTTGGTCAAAGTCGATCTATAAAAGCAAATTTAGTTTGAAATACCAAGTGAACAGGAGACAATCTCAGAAGACGCCAGCACTGAAAGTCCAAAGTAAGTGCATGGACTTGCTGAACTAGCATATCCTGCCCACTTCATATATTATTATCTACTTTAGTTATTCTTTTAAGCGGCAGTAAGAAGTTTGATTACTGGACAAAAGGAGAAAAGACACCAAATGAAAACTTGTCAGCCTATTGGAAAGTGTAAATGTAGCCCGAGCATTTCAAAAAGTCAATCTGAAACGTTCAGCCGAAACAGGAAATACTACTGAACGTAGAGCGAAAAATTACTATGGTGGTGATCAATATAATCTACTCGCTTGACTACTAGCACTTAAAGAGTTTCTTGTGATGGACTGAATACTGTTCTCGTGTTTATTACGGGACAGTTACATCCTAGTTTTCGATTCTAGACCCAGAAATATTTCCCTACCAGACTCATATGATTTCGCAAACAGAGACGGAACCAACCTCAACGTCGTACGTGAAATCTTCGTCACCGGGTTTTATTCTGTTCTGTTCGAACGTCTCGTCCATTATGCGCTTTGCTTTCTCGACCTGCGAACCGCGAAATCGCTGTAGCGACAATAATGAACAACAGAGCTCGTTGTGTTGTGGATGGTGTGGGGGGGCAATGATAGTCAAACGCGAACATGGACAGGCCCGAACCCATTTGGTAAAGTTTGGGGGGGGGCAAAACACATTCTTTGGGTGGAAAGATATGTTTTTATTATATGTTCACAGTAAAAATATTCTGGGCACAACAAAATTTGGAGGGGGACACTACCCACAAATGCCCCCCACCCCCGCGTGGCTACGGGCCTGTCGCTAGCGTGGTGATTAACGGCGAAGTCAGAAACCTACTTCTCCGTCATCAGCTTTGTTCAGGTCCTTGTTGGGATCGACAGTGACTTGTTCTTTGGCGGAAGCGATCGCCTCTTGCAGCGTCTTACCTGGAACGAGGAGCAGTTGAAAAGTGAGATTTGAAAGAACAAACAACAACAACGTCCATCATCAACAAACGCACTGCACGAAACGTCCTGAGGGTTGAAGGCAGATTGTCACTTCTCGGTGATACGTGACATTTTAAGCCACTGGACAAAGTGCGATTGTTACCTTTGAAACAAAGTTGTTATTTTTCAAACGCTTGTCTTACGTTTCCAGAATAAAATGACATTGTTTATTGATTCATTAAAGTGTAAAAAATCGACCACACCCATAATAGTCATACATATTTCTCCGTGAACAAAAGATACCACTGTGTTCTTGTGAAGACCAGTTCACGAACTAAGGGACAAAAAGAACAGTTGATTGCGGAGTGATGCTTCTTCGGTCAGCAGTATTCATAAGGCTTTTCATAGAAATGTTGCTTCAACAAAAACGTATTGTCCTTAGGTGACAATGTGACTAAACTCATATATACAATTGCAACAGAGTGAGATGGAGCTGCAGGTCGTGGGAAACTAAAATACCATTTGGCCATCACTATTACCGCGCACGCTCTGGCCTGGCGTGGTGACGCCAGACAGGGCTCCATCTATGGATCAAGAGGCTCTGGCAGAGGCAGACAGATCTTCAACCAAGCAAGGCAGTCAAGTCTAGGCACAGGGAACCGATAGGCAGTTGGGAATAAATAGGCGTAGCCAGGGGGATCAAGGGGGTTATTCTCCCAAATTTCTAGCACATCTTGTGATTTTGTGAGACGGTGTCCCAAACAAAATACTGTTGCTCGTTTAAAATCAAAAGATTTGCCCCCAAACAATTTTTTGGCTGGCTACGCCAGTGTGGGGATATACCTCCACACTGGCAACCCCTACAACTAAACCTGGTCTCAACGTATTGGCCACGCCTTTTCCCAGAACTCCCCGCGACGTTTAGTTTACTGGTGACTGGGCAACTCAGTGACTTTGCCCGGACCCGCTTTGCAATTTACTCAAAGCGGTCCTCCTCTCTCGTATAGCTCCTCCCACACAAACACACGGCGGTTGGGAGCGCAGCGCAACACATCGACGGAGTTGTTCACAAGAGAGACGCAGGCCATTTTTGCGGATGTTGAACTTTCTAATTTGCCGACACCCACTGTCACGGAAACCATTCCTCCGCTTGCAATGTTTACGAATGCCTGCGCATGAAAGAGAAGACAATCGTTGGACACATCGCGAAGAACTGAAAAGAATGAGGAAAGCCAACTTTGGACCCTAAATTTTACAAAGTTGTTGCTTGCTACGAACAAGTGGTGAGCTGCCAAAACTTTAATAAGTTGTCGAAACCACCACTGGTGAGCTGTCGCAACGTACCTGTGTTGTAAAACGACTAGCGTTGTAAGTCACGATTTGTAAAAACTTGTTTGACTGAACCAAGAAATCACAGACTACCTGTCAAAACTCCTGTGATTTGTCATAGCAACCAGTGATGATCTGCCAAAACCTGCCCGAGTTGTAAAAACCGCCGAGGCAAGCTGTCGTAAGTGACATGAGCTATCAAAACAATCAGTGTGATGAACTGCCGGAAGTGGCACATGAGTTGTCAAAACAACCATTGGTGAGGCGTCACACTTGTATCTGATTAAAAATATTAAAGGTACCTGAGAGTCGGTTTTATTGCAGCTTCAAGATAAGTTGTGAACTAAACTCCTACTGATTCACCCTTACCAAGCGCTCTTTAGAGCTGACGCTATACTTAAGCAAAAGTGGTGTTCATTTCAAATAAANGTCTTACCTTTNATGGAGCCCTGAATGATTAGCAACATTTTCTCGATTTGAAGCTGCGAAACGCCGTTCAGCAGAACCCGGTGTCGCTGGTTGTTCTTCAGCTCCTCGGCGAATCCACTCGTGCCTGTTGATGCAAAGCTTTCAACAAATGCTGGTCAAGCTGCAAGTTATTATCGACACACGAAGTCATCAACTGCAATCGGAGAGAACTGGTACCTTTACCGTTGCAGTGGTTCATTTACAAGACTTGACTGGATTGCGTGTATGTCCACAGACACGTTTTCAAGGGCGAAGGGGGTGTCACTAGACGATTTTTTTCAGGGTGCATTAACAGGTGCAAACTGGAACATTGCGCTGAAGCGCCATTTCACATAAACGCATAGAATCCCTTTTCACTGCAGCTTCCTTTCTCAGGCATATTAACAGAAAGAACCTTTTACGGTCACACGTTTTCTGGACAAACGTCATGGCGCTGACGATAAGTTTGTCACGTAACTTTGCCCAGTTAATGGAAGAAACAACACTTTCCACGGGAGATTTTAGGTCCANTTTATGCTTGTCTAGTTTAGTCCATGCTGTAGTATACATGCCCATGGATCTGGTGCATTAAATCTTAAGCACTTTTTCTCGTCCACGNTGTGGACTCTGTGGCACAACAGTGCGAGCGAGCTGAGGATTCAAAGCTTCACGATTTTGCTTCAAAAATCGGCGAAATGGACATACAATTAAAGCGCATTCTCACTGTTATACTTAATGACAAATTAGAACTTAGCGGATTTTCGAAAAAGAAACGTTATGCAGTTATGGCATGGCCGGACACAAAAAAAACTGCATCAACTGGAAACTTTGCATGTGGTAGCACTTAGTTTCACTTTCTGTGCAAAACGTCCAGCATGTGAGCATTTCCAACTCAAGGTCAAGGCATTTTTTAAAAATAATACAGCGCAGTCCACGAACTCCATGGCATCGCATGGCCCAAGTTTTCCATAATAACATTGGGCTTTTATGTCAGTCAAGTGCAAGCCTTATCCAATGCAATGAAACAAATGAAGTGGTGCTTATGGACATTTTAAACAAACCCGCTAGCTTTGCTTTGGCGAAGAGGGTTCGCTGAGGATGTGCTGCTGCACTGATCCTCTCGCCGTCAACATGCCCCCACAAAAGCATCAAGAGAGTGGAGTAGGAGATGTTGCCAGTGAACAGTTGGTTGTGGATTGCTTTGGAACGTCCTGCCCCGGTGCTGAAGAGTGATGATCCAAGTGAGATACCAAGTAAGATGAGGCGGCGTCCTTCTTCCCAAGATTGGATGGATGTGGTGCGCTGATCTTTCCATGACTTTGTTCCCATCAGCTTTAGGTCAGAAGGGAACAAGTTGAGTGAAGTTGGAGCAGCTCGAAGCCAACATGTCAGCGGTCTCGTTGCAGGTGATTCCAGAGTGGCCTGGTACAAAGACCCATGTCACCTTGGTGGTTGGATGAGCGACACGGAGGTCGAACCATTCACCTGGAAGGTATCCTGACTGGATCTCGCAAAGAACGGCCATGGAGTCCGTGGCAACAATGATCGCAGGTGAGGCTTTCATATCCTTGACTGACTTCAAGGCATTCCTGACAGCTTCTAACTCCATCCTGGTGCTGTTCATAAACACCTGGTGCGTTCCAGCTCCATGTCGGATAAGTTCACCATTGCTGGAAATGGCAAAACCTCACCCTGCTCTGTTGGCGGCGGGGTCAAAGGAGCAGTCAGTGGCTACAAGGATAGAGTCAGTACCACTGTTGATGTCAGAAAGAAGCTGGGAGAAAGCAGCCGCTAGCTTACCAGGTCTGCTATATAACACTGCCAGCGACTAAACGTTTGGCTTCAGAGACGCTTTCGACAAGCATAGATTGATGGGACATGAAATTAAGTCGTCAAGACAAGTAAAAAGTGACTGTAGAACAACAATTCCGCTGCTCACTTGAGTTCTCTTTGAAGTTCCGCACTGGGATCGTTCGACGACGCGTCTTGCTCGACGACTTCTCCACGTAAGTAACAACCAGACTGGGAGGCTTCAGCTTCACGCCGCACTGCTTCACGACGTACATGGCAGTAATATTTTAACCAACACTTTCTTAACACGCGTCTGGTGGAAAGAAGGAATCATCAAATCAAGTGCACCGATTAACGTCACAAGAGCAGTGAGCCTGGATAAGGCGCGCGCTATCCAACGAAGCGACCTGTTAGACAGTAAAAGAAACGTGTGCACGCACAGTAACGTTGGTACAAACTGCAGGGGGGTAGTTATGTTGGCTGCAGAACCTGAGCGCAAAACAAAAAAACCTGGTTATTTCGAAGTTATTTTTCTGCAGCTTCACAACTAGGAGAAAGGGAATTTTTTGCACTGTACGTCTTGACGATCAGCAAGCTTCATAAGAACGATGCAATGCAACAAGGAATGGCGTCAAAACTACGGATCCAGCTACCGAAATTTTTTAAAGAAACATATAATCGGGGGTTTTGGTGTCGTGGGGGAATAAGTCGGTTCATTGGATAAATGTATGCTCGTTCGTGCGTGTAAAAAAACACAGCCTATGCTAAGAAGGTGGTGGTTCGGGCAAGTTTCCATCAAAAGTTATCTTGGCCACGCGAGGGAAAGTGTTGAGAAACACAGGCAGAGACGAAAGTGTGGTCACAGACACAGTACGTTCAATCATACGAAGCTGCTTGAGAAATTTTCCTAAATTTGATCTATTTTCGCAAACAAAATTTTAAGCACCACGTTGAGGGACAAATCCAGACACGAAACCTAAGTGGAAGAGTCATGGTCAGCGTATTAGACTTGGCTGACAGAAATGTGCGCCAAACCCAGTACCACGTTTATGGTTCAAAGCCACAATCACAATGCCTGTTGATTTTCAAATTGCCCCTTTGTTACGTCACAACGGGCGCAGCCCATTTCTCCGGCTAGATGAGATAACACAACAGCTCCAGTTCTGACGACCTCAACCAGCAGGAGGATGGCAAAATACATCGCAATAAGTAGTGTTGGGAAGACAACGTATCATCAATCCATGATTATTCCTTACGTATTGGCAAGGCCAGCGATGCGTGACGAAGCTTCGATACGGTTGAACGATCTCAGCAAGGTCAGGTAAACCACGAGACGGCAATAAACAGTAGCTGACCAATCAACGACAAAGCAGCAGAAACGTAAGTATTGTTGCAACCTCTCCGGTGGTGTTGCGTTGATTGTGTGATTCACTACGAACGGGATGTGCGTGAAGAACAACACCATACATATATGTGGCGCGAACAAGCAATAATAGAGTGATCTCGTTGGGTGATCTCTATTGTTGCTTGCTGCCACAGTGCGAAGCTTTGCGCATATGCCGCTCGGGATTTCCGATCGCAACAGTATCATTGTTCACCAACGTGCTTAACTTCGTTAACAGAGAAGCAGTCAGTCCCGCATGTTATAAGTTTGAGTTTTAACAAATATCCTTCGCAAATAACACTTTGTTTTTTCGCCTTCGTACCTCAGGTATTTATCGTATTGTTTACGGCATGCAAGAGCGATACCAAAAAAAAAAAAAATTAAAGGGCTTTATGAGTTGTCCGTGGCATTTGCTGACATTCAGGTCCTTGAAAAGGGCCAAAAACTACTGGCCACAAGAACAGCGGCTGACCGCCCCACGGATCATACTATTCCTCAGGTTCCATAAGTGCGAAAAGGAAACAGCATCAAGTTACTTCAAATAATGTGCGTGTTCGATTTACATGCTGGAACGAGGCTGTTTGTGGTCACCATACTTGCTGAAACGGAGCTGTTTGTGGTCACCATATTTGCTGAAACGGAGCTGTTTGTGGTCACCATATTTGCTGAAACGGAGCTGTTTGTGGTCACCATATTTGCTGAAACGGAGCTGTTTGTGACCACCATCACGACTACTAGAAAATAACAACGACCTTGTTTATGATTGCGGACGCGTCGCGGAAGTGGCAAGCTATTGTTTGAATGCGAAGCGTGCTCTTCGTCCAAATCACGTGACTTGCTTTCTTCTCATCTTACTACTTCACTCTCGCTTTTCTTCTTTCGATTCACTCTCGTTCGCAGTCTTCGCTGTCTTGCGAGTTTTTTTCAGAAGCTTTGCCGTTGTCATGCCGACGCCGATGAGGACAATGGCAACGATGTGGAGCCAGAAATAGACCGACTTCCAATACCTTTTGAAAGAAGAGGGTAATTGAAAAAGAAGAGGTAATACACCGCGGTGGCTCGACTCAGCTGCCTGAAGCAATGACTTTCAAGAGTTGAATCTAATGTTATGACCAGAGTTGCGGAGTCGGAGGATTTTGGGTGGAGTCGGATTTTTTTGTCCGACTCGACTCCGGATGTGCAACTGGATCATTTTTTCCATCACACCCTAAATTGGGAATTCCTGTTGAAACTGTACAATTTCTTTTAAAACTTTTGTTGAAACAGAGATTTCTTGCTGTGCACCATGATTTCCATTGATTTTAACAGGCAAATTTCATTCCCTTTATGTTGAGGAGTCGGGAGTCGGAAATGTTGGAAAGGTCGGATATTTCACCTCCGACTCCGTAACCCTGATTATGTCACATAACTCCGCAACCCTGATTATGTCGCGTATTATGACAAAACAGCTAAAAGCTTCGAAGTCAGATATGGTGCTAACCTAGTTCAGAAAGCAATTGAGCAAGTTAGTCTCTTTTTTTACCCCACCTTCATCACAATACCATTAGACATTGTTTTCATCATAATAACCTTGGTCATTGTTTTCATCATAATAACATTGGTCATGGTTTTACTTACACTTTTGTTCTACGAAAACGAAACAGTGCAGAAATCAGAAATTTACTCCACCATGCCAGCGCTTTCTTCAAACATTTTATTGCCCTACTTAGTGATGACAACCCCCAACCACTTGACACGTAACTATCAATCCCGTCACCTGCAGTACTGTTTGATGACTGGAATGGGGGGGGGGGGCGGATTTACTTAAAACTCCAC
>JGI24159J19872_10011216_pt1 | contig 11749 bp, 9 predicted proteins | sample Ectturendosymbi4_FD_19872 | JGI IMG/M metagenome (IMG submission 19872) | reverse complement strand
TACAGTGCAGTTGATGCGCGGATTCGTACAGTGCAGTTGATGCGCGGATAAAAATTCATTTGTTCAAAAACTTCGGTGGTTAACTAACGATCTTAAGCGGAAGTCAACGGCAAACTTCTTAAAATCGACCGCTCTTAGCTTTCAGGAAATCTCACGTAACTAACGTAATTGTAATTCTTAATCCACCCTCATTATTATGGCTGATAACGTGGTCAACGTCAAGCATGTAGCTTTGTTGGAAGAAGAGGTCTTCGAAATAATGGACGAAGTCGTTGTGTTTGTAGACAATAGCGGGCCAACGGTAGCCTGAAAAACTCGGGGAACCAGTGGCAAAAAAGCTTTAGTGTCACCAGGGGTCATGCCCCCCAACCTAATTAGGGTCCCTTCTCCACCCGTTAATGAAGAAATAAAATGGGAGGCTCGTTTTCTGCGCTCTCACATAGAGAGGATAGAACAAGCTGTAGATATCACCGAGGAACAGCTTAAAGTATGGTATGAAAATCCGGCTACACCGATACCTTATCGGATCCCGCGACGCCAAACGGCACCAGGCGGCCAGGGTTTGCAAGTCACCCCAAGTAGTACCAAGTTGTATTATCATTTTAGTGCTCCGCGCTGCGTTACTTGGGACGAATCACGCAATCGTTTCGCAATAATGGTGCCGAATGAAGTGTATATGCAAGGCTTGCGTTGTGTCTGATTTGTGGTGAATAAAAACGGGAGGATTTCAGTTAGAAGTAAAAATGTTACAAGGTTTGCGTCTTTGGTTTCAGGACGAAAGTGTGCATCTGCGCAGTGACAAAATTACTGCACCGGTGACTGATGCTGCTGGCCAAAGCCGAGGCCTCTTATTGCGTGCTGGCCAGCTTTTTGGTCATTTGTTTCGCGCACGTGTCTGACTAAGGTGTAAACTGACTCAAGTGAAGTAAAAAAGAGAAATCTTGAGCAAAGTGAACAACCTACAAGATTTGCGTAAGCGGAAGGTCATGTGCAGTTGTGAAAATAACCATGTTGTTTTATTTCATTAGCAGCTAGAAACGAAATGCGGTTACTACTGACACTGAACGGAGTTTTCCGAACACAGGGAGGCCCTTTTCCGCCCAACATGTTTCACGGAGAAGATTAAAACATGTTTCATGAGTTCTTGAGCCAACATAGCATTACAACATTGCCTCTGCCCACCTCGGGCGAGAACCAGGTACGTCGTTAAAAATCTGTTGCGCGTCAGAAGCCATAATACACACTGAAAATACACTGAAGTTACGTTCGGAAGGTTTTACGTGCAAACCCAAACGTTTAATATTTTCCGCGAAGCAAATACTTGGGCAACATAGAGGATTATGACCGGGAGCGAGTGTGCCCCGATATACAATGGGTCACCTGGAGCATAGAGTTATACCCAGAACAGTGCAAATGGAACAGCTTGCACAGTTGGCAAGGTCTCAACCCTGAGCGTGTCCACTCAGTGGAGGAAAAAACTGAGTATCAAGTGTGGGGAAAACTTGACGTTTTTTAGTCAAACCAAAAACCGAACGGTAGAACTTTTTAGGAATCATACGTTGCCACGAAAGTACATTCTAGACCTGCAGTCATTTACTGAGTACATCCTAGCAACGTTTCATGAGAAGCATGCTTGGATTCGATGGCAAGTAACTTTCAAAAGGTTATGGACAGTGTGAGGCGAGAAACACGTCTTCTGCCTCTATAGAACAGCAACTGCGCCAACGCTTTAGGAGGTCAGTCCAAGGGAAATGGTCTGAAATTCAGGCGAATAACTGCGACAAAAATAAAAATGTGTGCAAGCGACTCGGGCGAGAGGGGCGGAAATCAGGAAATGCTGATAAGTGTCCTAGGAAGTAAGCTCTTATATGTCCGCCTGGAATGGCCACTAGAAAAGATTGAGACGCGCCCCCTCGCCATGAACATTCTTCGTGGACCCTATTTCAGATCCTGGACCAACAAGGCCACAGAGCTAATCTGGGGGAAAAGATGCGAAACTAAAGGGAGGTCCAATACCCCTGCACTACTCCAAACAGCGCCAGCCACAGGACTACTCAGGTTTCGCTGGGTCATTCGAGTTCAGTTGGGCCTCCTGCGAGTACGTGTCCCCCAACTGCAATGGGTGATTGACGATACACTGTCTTATCTCTCTATCCGCCGCTATTGTTGCTGACGCGCATCTACTAAGCACGCCACCAAGATGGTTTATCGCTGCGTTTCCCAAAGAGGGTTTCGCGGAACCCTAGGGTGCCATACACAAATCTAAAGGGTTCCACGAGGTATATACTTTTCAGTTTTAAGCAAAAACTGATGATATGTTCTTTAAAACCTTTCGGCGCTATATCGTTTGATGTAGCTTTCCTTTTTCCCAGTTTTGCTCAGTTTTGCTCATTGGTGATGTGCAGTGTCGTCACAATACTTACGTGAATCAGGTTTTCCCGATGTGCGCAAACGAAGACCAAGTATCGCGCCAGATCGGACGCTACATCAGATACAAGAATTCAACTATCAGCGATTAAGCCGAACTTTGCAGAATTGTTGCAGTCCAGAAAACAAATGCATTGCTCTCACCAAGACGTGCTAGTTGTTGAATTGTTTATGCTTTATGGCTGCTTTTATTGTGCATAATTTTGTTTACAGTACGAAACCTCGACACCGGAAATTTGGGTGAAAAAAGCGTTGATGTTTACTTAGCAGTTCTGGTGGGGTTCCTTATCCACTTAAAATAACCGTGCAGTGTTCCGCGGAAAAAAGTTTGGGACCACTGGTTTATCGGAAGGGTGGATGGGAGCACATTTGTAAACGTAAGGAGTATGTGATGCAACGATCTCCGTTGTTTGGCCTGCAACGATCCTGGTGCAGAGAACAGGTCAATCACATCGATGTCACTGATGAAGGAAAGCCACCAATTTGCATATCAAGTGAGACAGCTCATGAATGCAAATTAAGTCTAAAAAAAAACGAGTGCCAGGGAGCTGCGGGACCACTCACAGTTGCAATAATGCAGGAAAATGTAACGGCTGATCTGCATAGCAACGCTTCTGTCATAGCCTTTCAGCGACCCTGCTTCATGGAAGGCACGCATCGGAGGGGCCTTCGGGGGGACTGTCAGATCATCAAACGACAGGCAATGCACTCCTAAACCGTGCGAAACGTTTCCTTATCACCGAAAAGGACGAAACGGCACTGTGTGTAGTCATTGCCTGCGTCATGGCCTCCTAGTCATAACAGAAGAACAACGTTCAGAAACCACCTGGGCAAGGCAAATGCGTTTAGAACGACAGCAGCTTGAAGAAAAGAGCCACCGGAAGCAGAACCGTGGACGAAAATTAAATTCAAGCCGAGATGGAATGCAGAAAGTAATAACAAGTAATATTTTTGGATTGTGGAACGTCGAATGAAAGTTAGAAAAGATTGCCAATCGCATGACGGGCACTTTCACCTATTTAAATTTTAAAGGGGGTTTGTACCCCTCAACGTCCCAAGTAACGTATGGGAGGATGGTGTCGGAGTGGGTTTAGGCGAGTTGATGCACGATGGTGCCAAAGTGGCAAATCGTTTTCTTGATGACAGCGCAGGTGTCGTAGGTGACGTGGTGGATTAGGACGCTGACGTGACCGCAGGTGCAGAAAGCGTGTTAACAAATCCTTAATGGCCATTATTATCGGAGGAGTAAGTACACTTATCGTGGAAACGATGTTTGCTTGCATAATATCTTTAACATGCCGATATTACAAAACGGGTCGCGCACCAAAGCTCGAAGGCGTCTTAGAACAAGCTGCAAAGATCAAGACACACCACCCATCTGGAGTTGATGATAAACCGAGACTTGACTAACTCTACTTTGTAATGCAGATCAAACTCCATGCTCGTGAACAGGCCATGTCCGCTTGCAATCCCACCGTCGCTTAGATGGACCTGATCGCCAATCTATTGCAAGTGACAGGCACCTCGGCCACCTGCGGGGACATTCTGACCATTCGACAACGTGGGTGCAAGAACTACCTGGGCCACTTCCACCGACTAGTGCCTCGGGTGGAATCGGTCACGTCCGGAAATCCGCGAACCCTGGAACATCTACCTCGCGAACAAACTCACCTTCACCAGTCAGTCCGGGTGTTCGCCAAACACTTTCTAAAAATTCAACGAGAGAGAAATGGAGAATGGTTGATGCGGTTTGGAAGATTTCTGGAGCTCTTGCAACCAACTGAAGAGCAGCGAATCACCAAGAGGGCAGTTGAAGCCTTAAGACAAGCTGCACAGAACGAGTACGCCAATTGGAAGCAACGCTACGAACAATGCAAACCAAAACCTATTCTTGTAGGGTGCATTACGAACCCGGTGTGGCCACAAGACGGTGCTAAGAAGCTATCTTTGAAGACCTGACCAGCTTGTGCCATGGATCAACTCGTTGTTAAACTCCGTGGTGCAACATTCGTGATTGGAGGTGCAAACAACGTCACAAACCTCTGTGTGCATTGTGCACCTGTTGATTGTTTCGCTGCGCTGTTCACCAAAGAAGCACATCAGTGCCAAAATTGCGTGACCCGCCTCTTTTCCTCTAAGAGTCCAACTCCCTGAAGAAATCCATGCCCGCACGAAGAAAATATATCCGTTTTTGCGTTTTTGGAGTATTTTCGGTTGATTTAGGATTTGATCATAGCCATCCACGTCCGGATTCACAGTCATTTCAGTTTTTCTCTGATTGTTCACTAGTCGGCCCTTACAGAGGCCAGGAGGCCTCTTTCAGCTGAGTCTCTCCTGATTCAAACCTCTAGTTACGGCAGTGGTTTGTTGACTGCACAAACATCTCAGTACACAATTAATGTGATTTTTTCCGGTGCTATCCTTACAGGGTGGTAATTTCGTTGTTTTGCACTTATTCACATCGCATGTTGTCTGAAAATATTCTTACATCAAATCATGCAAATGGATGTTTTCTTTCTGAGGATGTTTGATCACAAATGTAACCCAAAATTACAGGTTCTAGCTTTGCAGCACGCTGTTTGAGGAATCTCCTGCCTGGTTCTGCTCTCATCTTGCATTGATTCAAGCTTGCACTCATCATTCAGTAAATAATAGTAAAGTCACAGCAGTGACCAACACCAAGCGACTCAATCGCAATTTATTGGGAAGTGAGGAAACTAGTTTCGTGTGACATACATCGTCAGTCCTGAGTTGGTTTTCTAGACTTTTTTCACTGCCCGTTCCGGACCGTTGTAAACCGCGTGATCGTCTGAGACAAAAACCACGCGAAATGCGGAGAGATGTTTTGTCAATCAGTGTGCTGAATAGTCGTTTACCATTCCGGTTTGTTTAACGTTTTTTTAGCTGTGTTTAGTGGAGGAGTTCTAATTGGGCTTAAGTTTGTAATCTTGAGTTTGATCTTAGCAGCAGTACGTAGTTTTTCTATTTGTTTCTATGTTGACTTTTTGCGCAGGACTGNCGATATGTTTCACACGAAACTAGTTTTCTTAACGCAAAAAATTGCGATTGATTCGTGGGTTCACTGTTTTGACTTAACTATTATTGCACAAATGTAACCGTGATTACTTTCAATGTAATCGTAATCGATTACTTTTGTGATTTATTCCTAATCGTAATCGAGCGTGGGGCAAGTAATCGTAAGCATTTGTGATGAAATTGCTCCATGTCTGGTAGCTAGGGGATACTTCTTGCACCCCTATCGCAGGCCTTGCTCCCACTCAAAAGTAAGAGAGTTGACCCCAAATCAACTTTCGACAACATGGAGTCAAGATTGGTGGCGACCAATTCGATGCGATGACGTTTCTTTTGACAGAAAACTACGACGGTTTCTGTTGATTTCTGAACGAAAACAGCTTCTTGTTGCAGACAAGCGATAGTGATTTCTTTCAACTTCCTTGCTCCTTGTCATGCATGCAGTATGAGGTGTTGCGTGTGAAGACGTTATACAAACATAGAAAGCGATTTTCTCGGTAGTTTTCGGCACAGAAAGCAAGAAGAATCTTATGATTATGAAAATCTATGCATCTGAAGCAAAGTCCAGCAACTAAGGGTCCCGCTGGAGAGCAGGGGTTGAGCAAAACCAGAGTTCAGTTTGAAAAAAACAATCTGTTGAAAGATTTATGAAAACCTGGGCATCTGAAGCAAAGTGCAGCGACTATGAGTTCCGCTGAAGAGCATGGGGGTGAGCAACATCAGAGTGGAGGTTTCAGTTTGAAAAAAACAATCTGTTGAAAGATTTACGAAAATGCTTTCCGGTTTAAACTGGTTTTCACAAGATTTCAAAAGACAAAATCTTGCTTCTGAAGAATTTCAAATAATTTCACGAACTGCACTGTACATTTCAGCCATAACGGCTGCATCTTTTTCAACCAACTAACAGCGGCCAACTTTCAGTCTATGAATTAAATCATCACTGACGTCATCGGAAAGAAAATCGCAACGGGTACTTTGAGCGCCCACATGTGGCCGAGCAAATGAAAACGGTTCGATTCGTAGAATAGCTTCGTGACGAAGTCGTCGCTCCTGTATGGTCTGAGCTGGACTTCGCTCGCAGCTGAGCAAGTCAACCATGTTGCGGAGCGATTATGCCTATGACGAAAGATATTCGATTTGAAACACGCGTGCAGCTCGTTGCCAGGTTACCAGAGCTTGTGAAACAAAGACGGCTACATTGAAATCTGTGGAATAGCTGTTTTGTCAAGAAATCCAGTCATCATAACTGAAAAGCCATAAACCAGCAAGAACAAGCATAATTGATATGAAATAGTAGCAAGCTGAATTTAATGATAAAAGCAATAAGTTTGCAGTTGGGTCGTCATCATGGGTCATCATCTTTGCGTTGGAAGATACGCGGTACTTCCAGGTCCAAAGGTCGGTTGGAGATGAGTTGCTGCTGAACCGACATCGCAGAGCGGCAAGGTCATCGCTGCCGTCCACACTTTCAAAGTCGGAACTTATGTTGCGGGAAACCAAACCCGTCGCAACCAGTCCAACCCTCACCTAGAAAAAGAGAAACGGCTGATTACATAAATTATGAAAAGAAATAATGTGAAATCGATGGGAGAGTAACCTGTCGAAACAATTTTAAGAATAAGTAAAACTCCTTCTTTTGAATCCACTGACTTGCAATTGCGACTCAACCCAAAGACAGAGGCGATTCAACCTAAAAAATTATATTGACGACATAATCATAAATATTCGCTCAACCTACATCCATAGTTGGATCCAGGATTTTTAGGAGGGGCTCAAGGACAAATTCATCCGGATGTGTACTGACTGCATAGTACTGAAGACCCAACTCCTCAGGTAACTTTTTTTAACAAACACGGTTAATAATCATACACATTTTGGCTAAATCGCATTCACACCATTACCTAGGCTTACTAAGACGTTTCCGGAGCAGAAGCGGCCTTCAAAATATTTCAGAAATTATTCTCAAGCTTATTTAACGTTAAAAGAGTAACTTGTTGAAATTCGGAAATGTTTTATTATTAGAACAACAAGCACAGGTCCACGCCGAAAAAAGCGCGTGGGGCAGTCATAAAAGTGACACAGAAACTACACGAAGAAACTTGAAATGCCGCCAGTAATCTTTGTTGGCAGTCTGTGCAATATCCGTGCCGTATTGTGTTCGACAATTGCAGATGTTCATGGAATAGAAGTTCATGACGTTCGGATTTGAAAATTTTATTATTTTCGCAAAAGTTTCCGATTATTATTGAATAAGACCAGAGATGTAAGGAGGGGGTCAAGGGGGCACAACTGCCCGGGCGCCGAATCACTGCTGGGGGCCAAAAAGTCACAACAATGTCATAAGCACTTTTTTCAAAACACTACATTTGCTTCCGAAAGACCTCAGGTTCGAACATGGGGGCGCCAAACTAGTTTCTCGCCCCAGGCGCTGTAGGGACTGTGTCCACTATAGCGCCATCTAACCTCGTTACGCCCCTGCACATCACGATTGTCTAGCCAAAATGGCGAAATTTGTTTACAAAAATACCTGACCATCAGTGGAAAACTATCAATCACAAACTATGTAAAGCAAAATGCTGTTGATTGTCGAAGACATTTGACCATAGAAAATAATTATTGACAGTCGAAAAAAAGGTGTATTATTTCGAAAACAAGCACAACTTTCCCTCCCCCAAAAAACATTTGAGGTACGCGTAGAGAGAAACATTCCAAAAAACTCGAAAGCAATAATTATGCTGGAACTTTGCCCTGGAAGGTGTTTATTGTATCGCACGGGCATTGGAAATGATCAGACAATATTTTTCCATGTCACAGCGGAAAACGTGAAATTTGCAGTGAGTCAATGACCAAATTTTCATCCATTCACTTTTTTATGCGAAACGCGGCTATGTCGCGGTAACGCAATTTTAGAAAAACCGTGCAGTAGGTTGAAAAAAAAATATTAGAGACAGTAGAATAATGGTCAATAAAAAAGCACTTGATTTCGTTGTGAGCTGAACTTTTGTCCAAAAATTGTTGCGGGCAGGTAGGGGTGTATTGCTAAAAAAGAGGGGTGAAATGCCGTTCCCACACCAAATGTAAAGGAAAACTGATTCACCTACAAGAATTTCCACACTGGATCTGCCTGTTGCACTTTAGTGTTACGGTGCTATACACGAGATAACTTGTCATTTATTCATTTATGCTGCTCCAGGCGCTACACGTAGAAATTGAAATGGAAAATCTAAATCTTCAAGTAACATTACTAGTGCAAAAAGGTGTGGGAACGCCGTTCCCACCCCACCACACACCTGCTGGCATGTCTGATGCTAATCAGCAGTCATCTTTAGCATAGCCCACAGCAGGGGTCTCCAACACGCGGGCCTTAAGTTTCCGTAATGGTGCCACAAAACATTTTTGCAACGCTAAATCAAATCATATTTTATTATATGGCTGTTTTAAAAAGAGCAGCAGTGCATCTACATTGAGTTGCAAGTCCCAACCACCAGCCTAGATTAAATAGGGCAGAATGTTAGGTCTCCATAAACTACATTGAAAAACATACCTAACCGGGGACGCAATTAAATTATTCGCCTTGGAAAAGATTTGACCCTGACTACGGCCATGAAATAAGATGTAAAAGCTGTTTCTAGTAAGTTCAGGTACCGCCATTGTTGCGTCAGCGTCATAATGCGGCCCGCAGCTTACCTTATAAGTCCTCATGTGGCCCAGGGAGAAATTTGAGTTTGAGATCCCTGGCCTACAGCTGATCTTGCGCGCTTTATTTTAAGCCTACCTGACATGCAGGCGACGTTTTACGGTTAGGTTTGCTGTTTTGGAATTTACGCTGTCATTGAGCGCTCTATGAACGCTCTAACCAAGCAGGTAGTTAACCGCTTTGTAAGTTCGTTGTAGCGTAGTTTTAATGCCTTTACTTAGCTACAGTAATAACATGAGCTGCACTCATTCATAAAAGGAAAAAATAGTATGCATGATCTGCAGTTTATTCAACTTTCGTTCACAGTCTGCTCAGTCCCGTCGCCACGGGGGGGCTTTGGTGAGCCTAGCAGCCCAAACAAAAGCTCCAAGCCCCCCAAATTGAAACATGAAACACTATAAATCAGTGGAGTTTTTGTCAATTTTTAGAATGTCAAACCCCCCCGCACAAACGCAAAGCCCCCCTATTGAAAACTTTCTAGCAACGGTTCTGAGGCTGCTGCTTATTCGTCTTTTGCCAACAAGAAGCCCAATCTTACCAAGAGTTTAAATACTTACGTGCACAGTGGCATGGCCAGCCCAAAATTTTGGACGGGTCAAAATGTTGGGTTTTAGGCGAGCAACAGTATTTTGTTTGAGATACTGCCTTTTAAAGCACAAAATGAAGAGATCTAAAAATTTTGGAGGGGCTATGGCTCCTTGCCACCCCCCTTCGCTACGCCTATGTATGTGCGGTTTGTATACCATAACGTAATGCAAGTACTTTATGTATACACTTACGTATTTATATAATATTGGGACCATATTTTTTATATACAAACTTGTTTATTAGAACTTTCATTTATCATGAAATAAACACATTCGGACTGCCCAAATTCAGCTGAATAACCTTTGCATTTAATATTTTCGTCCCTATCCCTGCGGAAGAAATGGTTTATTTAAAGGCTATACAAAAAATTACCCCAATGGAGGTTTCTGTGTCGGGAACCATCGATCAAAAAATATATCTGAAAAAATTTAGGGGGGCTTCATCCCCATTAGCCCCCCCCCTGGATCCGCCTATGACATCATATTCTTTGCTCGTCAAACATCTTCCAAATCAAAAATGAACATAACGTTGTATTTGTGACAATATGTTTACCTACTTATAAATATGCAAGTATCATCTGATACAAAACACAAATTGTCTGGTGAAGCAGACTTAAAACCCAGATCTTCTGCAAATATAGAAGCCACCACGTGGAGTGCACACCAGGCATGGGTAAAGCTATTCCATAAATAAGATAATTTAATAGAAACCTTTTTCTGCCTTTTTTCGTCGTCCAAGTGCTATCCTCAACGTGTTGCACCTGCTCGACGTATCGCTGGTTGATTGGTTCCAGGCACTTTACTATCTCGCTGTGTGACTTGCCTGGGTGGGAACATTTTTTAGAGTGATTGGTCAGCTCGTGAGCGGGGCCGGACCAATGCAAGCAATCTCCTTCATCCTGGATAAAAATGCAGAGAGCAAGCTGATCTCAGCCATTTTCGCATTTATGACTTGATCTTCCTGTGATCAGAAGCCACGCAAACAACATCTAACAAATCATAACAACGGTCGAATAAAATGGAATGCCAGGTAGTGAAGCAAGCTATTAAAAAAAATCCAGCTGTTGAGTGAAAGATGCGACTGCAATTTTATTTGTGTCGGTAATGCGATAAGAAGGAATTGGCATTTTACGCCCAAAGACAAGCAAACTTTTTTTCACGATTACTCACAGTGGGAAATTAATTACATGATGATAAAAGTTTCAAATGCTGTATATTTAAAAGATTTGCGAATGCACACAAGGTAAATTACACAGCGTCCATCTTTGAAGTAAGTAGGAAGTTAATTTTGAAAACAATGCATTGTGAAACGACAAAATCGTGTGGAAACAAGGCAGCAGAGCGCGATGAGGCAGAGGATATATTGTGAGTCTGCCCATACGTACTGATATGAGTTTGTTTTGAAAAATAATCGTGCGACTGCATTTACAGCACTGCGAAGGGAAGTTCAGTTGCAAGCCACTAGAAAGCTTCCCACGCATGAAGTTTCAAAGTTTTTTTTCAAGTTGCCCCAAAACGCAGAGCCGGATTAAAGGGTAGGTGGGCCCGGGGCAATTTTCACTGGAGGGCCCCTATGATGTATTTCATAACGTCATCTTTTGTATAATTTATGTTTTCTCTGATTCGCAACGTTCTCGATTGCTTTTTCCAGGATTCGATTATGTGCCTGCCGTATTAACTCGATTGTTAGCCGCCCTTGATCGTAAGCCGCACGAAATGGTATTTAAAATATGTAAGCTGCCCTTGATGGTAAACCACACTTGAACACAAGTTACCTAAGCCTCTAAATCGAATGCGAAAGAAGAATATGGTCGACAAAACGTATCCAAGGAAAGACTGAGCGTCATTTATACCTTTCGATAAAGTAAAAGAATAAAAAAGGTAAGCCGCCCTTGATTGTGTGAGGGACTATGGTTGTAGGTTGTTGTAGAGGTCCCTACTAGTTGAGGGGTCAACCTAGTTGTTGCAGGAGCACAGGTCGGTCTCCCAACTAAGCAACCTGACG
>JGI24159J19872_10011215_pt1 | contig 11750 bp, 7 predicted proteins | sample Ectturendosymbi4_FD_19872 | JGI IMG/M metagenome (IMG submission 19872) | reverse complement strand
TCACTTAACAAAGTTACATTCCCGTAATCTAGATGGGGCGGCAAGAGGGATTAACTGTTGGTGTATCTATTTTTTAATCTTCTAGTTTATCTATTCAGACATTCAAGCTTTTTTAGACTGTTCACAATTGAAATTGAAGCACCAGTCTTAGATCAATTCCTTTCTTCTCAATCGTCCTATAGAAAATATCAACAAGGCATGATGCTCAAGTGCATAATAGACACAACAGGGTTGGAAAAAAACAAGCATACATTAGTTTCAAATGCCAAAAAATAAAAGGACGTTGTTTAAGACAGTGTTTTCTATTGGTTTATATTGGTCTAACCTGTGTGTTTACAAGAAAAGCTTTTTATTGATAGAAAACCATGTTGTACCCAGCTGCATTTTCGAAACAAACGAAAACCTTCGAAACTGCAAATACGGTATACAATGATCGAAATTGAAGCCACTCACATATCGCTCCTCAGCTACCAAAGAATGAAATTCCGCTTCCCACCAGGTCGCGAAAGACGTTCGACATTTGTCTTCATCGGAAGAAACTGAAGACGTGTCACTCTCCGGTCCGCGTGTTAGTGCATGCATGCTCGCGAGCTTCCTGCTTCGCATGGATCTTCTACCTGAATAGCAATATTTCAAATTGATAGCGAGTTGCCGCCTCAAATTTAATGTTTGTTTCATTTATCAACGTTTTTACACGAATTCGTAAGGTCTTAGTTGCCAAGGAGTCTACGCAATTTGATGTAGGTCATTTTATGTAAAAAAACTGTATTCTTTATTGAACTGTATGTGACACTACAAACTGATTTTGCGGCTCGCTGGTGTTTTTGCGGCTTGTTGGTGGTTTTCTGCAAGTGACTCTTCTTATGAACAAGCTTGCCCACCCCTGGTGCAGGCTTTTTGTCAAAATGGCTAGAAAAACAACGTTTAAAACCACTACCGGGCTCAAATTCTATAGAGTTGAATTAAAAGTTAATCAACAGCACACGTGTGGCAGCAACTAAGCACATCGAGGTTACAGCTTTTTTTGTGATTATAAGCAGGAACCGAGTTTACTAAAAACTTTGGGGGTACAAACCTTCTTGTTTGCGTTTCGATGACGTCACCATTTTCAATCAACCGTAGTACAACAAACCTTCTTGTTTGCGTTTCGATGACGTCACCATGTTCAATCAACCGTAGTACAACTTCTTTGTCAAATTGGGGGCACATTTCACCATGGCCACTCCTGGCTACGCCCATGGTAGTGTATACAAGTATACAATGATGCTATATCTAGATATCTAGCACTTAGTACTGTATCAATATGAAAACACATAAATTCTGAGAGTTGGGCTTGAATAGATGCAATTATCCTCCAAAATTGTGTTAATCAATTCAAATTTGGTCAATTCCGAAATAAACTGTACTACTACTAAAAACCACAAGATCACATAGATCAAATCAAAAACAAACCACAAGATCTTTTGGTAAATGGTAGCAGTGCAACCAGGCGCGTAGCCAGAAATTTTATAGTTGATAGGGCTGGGGAAAATAACAACCGAGTTTCAACATCTACATATTTAATGCTCCTTGTTTTTAAAGCATCATCCATGAAACGTGCATGTTTCTGGCGTTTTCTCCTGAACAATTGTGTTCAGATTTAAGCCGACAAATAAAAAGCCTGCTTTAATTGAATTGGCAAGTTTAAAAATTTTGATAGTGAAATTCCAAGCTTCTACTTTGGATCAATGCCACCATTTGCTCATAAACCTTTCTTGCAAAAGCGCTAGTAAACCCTTCAATGCCCAATATTGCACTATTGCACTTGAGCAAGAAGTCATTGCAGCCGCCATTACGATAGCGTTTGTTATAGTGTATTTACACGCTTCTGATGTACACCAACACAGCATGTTCAACCGAAGCTGAGCAGCGACTTTGCTGTGAGGTACTGACTTCCGAAGTAGGCCTTCTACAAAACGTTCGCCCATATAAGAAGTGGATCCCGTTGTCATCTTATTTTTGAGCGATTAATTCATGTATGTAGTTGATGACCGTAAACGCTAGAGCAGGGGTCACCAACCTTTTGAAACAGCGAGCTACTTCTTGTGTAGCGATTAATGCGAAGGGCTACTAGTTTGATACACACTTCTGAAATAAAAATTTTGCTCCATTTACCTTCAATTATTTTAGTATTGATATTCGTTAACGTGAAGACATTGATAATGCTGATGTTATTTTTACAACAGGTCCGCGGGCGACCTAGTGCCCGCGGGCATCACGTTGGTGATTCCTGCGCTAGAGTCTTTCAACGCGTTTGAAAAATGATTGGATTTTTGATAATCCGTAAGATGTTTTGGCTATATGTTCAACCTATTCCGTAAAACCTTTGTAGTTACTTTGAACTTATTTCGTTTAAATTGTTTGATGAGACTTTGTTTAATTTAACTGACTTCATTGAAATATAAGATGGAATTAAACTGTAAACACAATCGCAACCCCAGTATTACAAAACTTATCGGCCACACTCAGCTGCATGTGAAGATGGCTTAGCACTGCACGTAATTAAGTGAAAATACAATAACTTATCTGCGGAATTTGAAGCCCTAATGGGAAAAAATTCAAATTTAGTTTCATTTTAGTCACATGTGCTTTGCCAACAAGAGAGATTGCAAGCTCAGGGATGGATTTAGGGAAGGATAACAAGGCAGTCGCCTCGGGCACCCCTTTTTCAGAGATACCGTGCCCCCCTTAAGAGCTTTGCATCATTGTTTAGTTAATAAAGTTATGTATCACTCTAGACCCACGTTTAAAGAAGCTCTGAAGCAAGTCATATGTTTTTCAAAATAAATCAAAAATTATGAGGAAATGTGCCATAGGAGGCAGCTTTCAATTGTGTAGCTGCAAAACTTCATAAATTTTTGTTGCTTTCCTATGTATCTTATGCTCTTGAATTTCGTTCATAAATTGAAATGTGAAACAAATTTAACTCTTTCATATGCGTAATCCTCATTTACCTTTCGCAATGGCGATTTTTGGGGCCCCTTTCTGAGAGCTTACCCCTAAATTGCAACATCCACCCCTGTGCAAGTTGTCCAGAGTGTAACACTTGGCCTGTAACAAAATTTTGAGGCTGACACTAGATCTGTATAGATAATATTTTGATGAACTTGGGCGTACTGTTCACATGAACTCGGTATTCATGAAATAAATTGGCTTGATGCATAAAATTCGTCATTATCTATGCCATATCTACAACGGAAAAAGGTCATTTTTCTGGAGTGTTTTGTTGGTTAGGATTAACCGGTAATTTTAAGATGTGCAGAGACAGTGCTTTTGTTCACGTTTGCCACGTACAGTCAGAAGATCGTGCCATGGTTGACTGAATAAGTTGGTGTCATCATTAGCGAACACTTCTTAAGCTATGAGGGGGTGCTGGAAATGGATCTTGCCTAGGGCACTGAAATGGCTTGCTCCGGCCCTGGTGACAAAGTATCATTCCTGCCATTGATGCAAATATTTCAACTACCCTAGGAAAGGTTCTGAGGTCCACGTGACAGCCCTCAACAAGTCTGGTTTACGGGACGATACTAATTGTGGTGACTATCTCCCTACGACATTGTTTAAGCCTTTAAGGCTTCATCAGCACAACACGTTAGCATACTGGCTGCTTAGCAACTGCGGAATAGTATGCGAGTTAACATTATTGAAAACATAAGTTTAAACGAAAAACTTGGAAAAAAAACTGCTCACATCTTTTAAATTGGACATTTTTTGAAGTATATAAACTAATTGAAGTTTTTACAAAAAAAAATTCAAACTTATTGTTTTGCACTATTTTTCCTATTATTGCAATGCATCTCCCGTATGGGTGAACGCAGAAGCTTTTATAAAACATGTTACGTGCTGCATTATGTGCTGGTTCATCAATTAGTAGCATTGCCAAAGATGGAGGATTTCATACAAGGTAAGCTCTTGCTTTGAAAAAACAAATGACCAGATACTTGACGTGTGAACGAAAGCTATTTGCTACCAGAACTTTTTATTTCTTCTTCAAACCCACAAAACCATTGTTGCGCGCAGTCGCATGAACTCTTTGCTCGCTTCATTTATTTGTTTGTGCATCTTGGAGAGCTGAAGGCAAGCACAGTTCTGGAATTTCAACTACCGCAAAAAACGGGTTTAAACCAATGAAAGTGGTGTTGAACTTGTGCATAGCTTTTCACTACGGAACGTGTACACCAAACAGACATGGGTGCATTAAGATGTCAAAAAGGCACACGTTACAAATTCGGAAAGTCGCAGATAAAAACGCAAAAGCAATTTACTGCAAGTCGCCATAGACATTAAACAAAACAACGTGGTGGCAATAAAAAGTTCGTGTGTTAAAGAATAGCAGCGGTATTTCAAAAAAATTCAGTCTTTATCAGTTATTGTGATGCCTACGCTTGTAGGGTGTCTGAACAAAAGAATACTGCAAGGAAATCATGCGTTGAGTTGTATGGCGCTCATGGTGAGTTTCTTTGCCTCACGTAGGTAGATACAAGTATAGATCTTGGATGAAAAACAAGAACGATGTCTAGTGATGAGACAGAGCAGAAGATGCGTTTTGGTCTGCGGGGCTCAACAAGAGCCAAATCGACCATGCAGTTTGTCTATGTTTAAGGGGAATGTTTAAAGAGCAGAATGCACAAACATGCAACANAATGTGTGTGGTGTATGAAACGCCATGTGCGAACGTTAGGAACAGNAAAACGAGAAAATTAAGAATAGGGATAGTGAGGTCCACGCCAGAGGTAGACTTTATATTTTTAGGGATGAGCCTAACACGATTGTATGGTTTGAGAAACAATAGTGAAGATTTTCATTGTGACAACACTGACTCGATCGTTGAGATTATGGGGGCAAGTTACACGAAGCATTGCTGAGGAAGGCTTCATGACCTATAGCTATTGCAGGCGACGCACCTAACAAGATTTTACGAAAACAAAATACTTATTGCAAGTTACGATGACTTTGACAGTTGTTAGGCCAATGCCACGTCAAACAGAAACATGGGAGGTTGTTTTCAGACATCCGAGCATAGCTTTTGTTCACGTGCTTTGTGGTTTTGTACGTACGCCATTACTAAATTTGGTGCAACTGTCGTATGTAATGTCGCAATAGTTTAGGCGTGTCTGGATGAAAGTTTAGCATTAAAGCAGAGAACCAGATTTGGAGTATAGGTTAACGATTTATTTTTAACATATTTAGGCTTAGTTTTTTCTGTCGAAGAGATCCTCTGTTTCGAACCACACTGGCTAACTGACGAAGCTTTTTGTGTTAACACTGACACGAGCCGTGATTTGCAAGCCAAGCCAGTCTTAGGAAAAATTCCCGGTGGTTTGAGTCAACTCAAGTCACTGAATAGTGTGAGTGTTGCTTGTCAACTGTCACCATTAACTTCCCTATATTGCGCAAAGTTTTCGTGTATTCGTATTTTAGTCAAATAATTCGGGAAACACTTCAGAAATCAGGGCAAACTCACCGTGAACACCACAAGTATCGAGACTCGAAAACAACATGTGGTGTAGTTTCATTAAACTACCCCAAATCGTGGCGTTTTAAAACTTTCGGTCAAGTGCACGGAAATGGTTGGTGTAAAACTGGTCAGTGTTAGTTAGCAGAAAAAACTTTGGTCAGTGTTAGTTAGCAGAAAAAGCTTTTCAATTACAAAAATTGCAGATCTGTCTGTTCACTAAGTTTCCCTCCAAGTAAAAAAGAAACCATCAAAATGTTTGAAACAACCGTATGCAACATAGTTATCAACTTCCCTATCATAACAATACAACTTCCTTATCATAACAATAAACCTAGAGAAAAACTATTAGGTCACTTTATATTAAAACCCAAGTGTATCTTCCGCAGAATGAACCACTGGAAAAAAAGAAGACTGACGTTAAACTTCCCGTAAGCTGAAAAATAAAAATCAAATAGTTCAAAGTTTTTCATTTTGGCGACCACAGTTGCAAAGCTGTATTTCTCAAGTTGTAAGAGTGGTCAAAGTGTCATAGTCCTTACGTATTCCTGGAGAAGCACATCGAGCACGCGTTGACACTGACAAAGATGAGTACCGGTAAGCCTGAAAACAACAAATGGATGGGTTGCCGAGAAGATAATTTTTCTATCTGCATTATCGTTCGCAAAAGATAGAACTAAGCAATTGGAACAGGGTATTTCAAACCGCTTTACTGCAACCAACGTTTGTAAAGCATGTGAAAGTATTGGGGACATATCGATTTGCTTTTTACCTTAACTCTCGGCTCAGCTAGGTACAGCTAGAGGGGGATATAATGTGAGAAAATTGATTGTGAATCGCCTGTTTCCTGCTGATTGACGTGCGTGTAGTCCCGACTCCCGGCATTAGTTGTCTTAACACCTTCTAAATATTTGTTGTGACCATGTTGCAACAAGATATTTGGTGTAGTTTGTCTACCTACAAAGTAAAAACAGCCTGCATACCAGGCGTTGCTCTGTATAGCACGCTAGCTTTGCTGAACCCATCAAACATTTGGCGCATGACTTCAACCTCACTGAACGATGGCGGTATAATTCAGAAACAAGCGGAATCACATTATTGTGCATCAAAAATGCCTGGGAACACATTTTCTCAGTGCTCAACTGCAGTAAAAATGCTTTGTTTGATGCCCATAGCATTATGCCTGTCAGTTGTGGAATCATTACACAGTCTGATGCTAAGCGCCACTTACTTGCCAACAATAATGCATATCGAATTGTGTATAACATCTCCAAAAATGTAAAACTGTTACGTCAGGATTATTGATGTTTTGATCAGATACAATTTGTACTTTGCTATGCTTTTGTACAACCATGCGCATCTCCATTTACTTTTTTTTCGTTCACTTCACGTGTTTGACGCTTTTCAAAAGTTTTATTCTCACTACTACAGTTTCTGTTTGAATAATTTTTCGGGTCTGACGATGCGTAGCGTTACGTGAAATCGGTTTCCTACTAAAAAAAGTTTACTGACTAATTCAAACCCGTCTCCTTCGTGGAGACTAGTTACTTGATTACCACAACAGTGATATGTTCGAAACCGTGTCAAAAATGACGAGACCTGAATATTCCACTCAGAGACCTTAAAATTGAGCTGTATATTTGTCGAACTTCTCTCGTTTTTCACTGTTTTTTGGTTTTTCCTTTCCCATAGACACTGAAGTTAAATTGAGGAAGCTCACTTAACCATACCGACGGAGCATGCAAACGCGTCTCGATACCGAGTCTCAAGACTCCATCACTCCGACCCAATGTAAGGCTTCTGTATGCCGGTGGTCGAACGTAGCACTTGCGGTAAGTCGTTTTTCTTTATGCATTGCCTGTGCGTAGTAAAGACAACTTTCCCTGTAGTGTGCTTTAATTTTGCATTTTGTGTGCTCGTGTTTCCTGGACGGTGATGTGGTGAGTGTAACACTTGTAACACTGAGCCTGAGTGTAGCGAAATTAAGTGCCACTAAGAACGTAATGATCAGCTCAGGTTCTACGGCACATAGAACGATTTTTCGTAATTTTCATTTTCGGGTGAAACCCTAAAACCGCAAGAGAAATACAAAAACACTACAAATTTATAAGCAGCTCTTTAACGCTCTAACTAATAGTCTAACCTGACCAGCCTGTTGTGATTGAGGTTGAAATTGTGACGTGTCTTCCAATTCAGAGGAGATTACAGGTTTCTCTGTGGGTGCCTTTCTAAGTGTTCTTCTCATGCATAACAAAGGCGCTGAAGCCACGGTCCAGTCATCTTCGAGAGAGCGATGTGCCATTAAAGCAGTGCTGGGAACCGTGTGATGGGTGATGGTGTCAGATGAGAGAGGTGGCGGTGGAGGAAGAGGAGCAGGTGGTGTGAGACAGGAGGTGGCGAAGAGGGCTGGCGGTGGAGGCAGGCAGGCGGTGGAAGGATGAGGTGGTGAAAGAAAGGTGGTGGAAGACTGATGTGCAGCGGTAGTAGGAGGGCAGCTTAGTGGAGGAGGAAATGTAGCCGTACCAGTACAGCAGGGTACAGCGTTTCGAGCCAGTGATGCAGAAGATGATACTCGCAATTGATCGTCTGAGACTTTTGAAAAACTGCTTGAATTGACATCTTCTTTCGTTGAAGTTAGCTGATCCGCATCATCGGAAAGAAGTTTGAACGGCATCCGCGGTTTAGCACTGCGAGTCGCTAATTTGGCTTGATAGCCAGAACTCTGCGAAGTTACGCCTGAATGCAAAGGTTCACATTCAGTGCTTACGTCAATTTCACCACGCACATCGTCAGATAAAAGCCCACCGCCTAATTCCACAGGAGCCCGGCCAGCAGTTGATCGAAAACCTTTTGTTTCGCTGAGATAAGTTACCTCAGGCTCTCCAAACGCAATAGGCACGTCACTACTTGCCTCAAAACCTCTTCTTTCTGTATTAGAAGCAACATAGGACAAGGCCTTCTTTTTCTTCCAAACACGATCAACAGCTTTATATGAAGAAAAATCAGCCGAATCAAATGAAGCAAGATAATCACTGCTTTGCTCACCAACAGCGCCAAACAAATAATTCTGACCAGACCATTGACGCTGCGTGGAGTCTTGCTGGTCAAACAGATAGGACGAAGGCCCATGTTGTCCCATCATTAATGAGTCGATTCGATCTTTTGTTGGTTCTCTGGGGCACATGAGCATCATTTGTCTCCCAAGATGATGCACCGGACCAGATGCTGCTGCTGAAGGCGCACGAGCCAGTGTCGAGCTGGGTGCATCTAAATGTGGAATGAAAGCTGATTCGCTTGCTTTGGCAGTGGATGCAAAAAACATAACCAGAAGCAGATGCATTTCGCCAATGATCGGCAAGCTTTTGTTACGGTGGCCCAAACCATGCTTTCGGACGTAATAAGAGCGCATGCTTATTCTTGAAGGCCCACTTGCAATTTATACAGTATTCAGTTGCCTGTTACCAGGGCTGTGGAGCCGGAACTCAAATTTTAGGCTCCGGCTCTGGCTCCACCCCCAGACATCTAAAATTTTTGGCTCCAGCATCTGGAAGTTTGGGGCTCCGGAACCAAAATCATTCTTCCACCGAAAACAAAAAAACATTACATTATTTGCAGGTTTTTTCAAAGGTATTTTGGGGACCCGATTCGGGTCCCTAGAACTCGCTTGCCTCACTAACTAGGGCTATGCAACCAGAACCCAATTTCAGGCTTCGGTTCCAACGTCTAAAATTCTTCAGCTCTGGTTCCACCAATTTAAAATTACTTGGGCTCCGGCTCCACTACCCTACCAATTGCACAGAAATGCTAATGTCATAAACCGTATAATGACAAAAATAATGCTCTGTTAACGTCAACCAATCAGTGTTCCACAGTCGTTACAGTAGCCTATGTTTTATCCCAAGCAACCAGCGTAGGACTGTAGTTCTTACCTAACACGCGGCCAAATGAACGCAGTTTGGCATCGTATACACTACGCGATTGTTGCTCAAGGTCCGGAGATCTGACTCGACACGAGTTGTATGACTCGACACAAGTTGAAGATTCGTCGACAGAAGTGGAAGATTCGTCTTCAGAGTGACTGAACGATTCCCTCTCCACCCACATTTCTTCTTCGCAAGAGGCAGCATCGTAACAGTAGTCGGCCAATAAAACATCGCACAACTCGATGTCATTGTACATGATGTCATCGTAAGAATCCTCGTCACTGAATTTATTTCACAATGGAGAAGATTACGCACGCACGAATGAAAGTTTTCCACCAATTTACAGCGAGTGACTTTCAGTATTGACTTGATATACGCTTCGAACCTCCTCTAATAGTTTTGACATAAAAGGTTATCAAGTTGGAAAACAGAGAACCTATCGTAATTGAATCAGAGAAGCCGAACAAACCTCTTTGCCATCCAATAATCTTGAGAAATTTCATGTGTAACAAAAAGAAGTGGTTCAACGACGGCTCGTAGTTCCTGTACAGCTGCATCATTCTTTTTATCTGCTATCGTAAAGAAGCTGCGCCATTTCCAGGAAGGAGTTTCTGAAATGATTAAAAGTTCCGTTTATCACCAGCTGCGACGGTCACATTGTGCATAGGGCGTAATCTTTGACGTTCTCGGGTCATTCAATACAGTGGTTCTGAAACCGCAGTCCGCAAAGTATGTTTCAACCGGTTTTCGCATTGAAGGTTAGTACGGACTTGACAAAGCTGGATGGTCCAGGTGATCTCTCGCAAGATTCGTCGGGAACTAGAAAGTCAGAGGCAAAGTTTTTCAAAAGATAATATTTTGTAAATGCTAGTTACTCAAAATAACTAAGGTACGTTATCAAGCAGAAGTTATTCAGGCGATTTTTATTATTGGTCTTATTGTTTTTTAAATTAATTATTATTATTATTAGAATATTTCTAAGTAAGGTGTGGTGTGGTGTCCCACACCACACAAATATCCTTAAAAATCCAGAATAAAACAGCGTTAACAAAACATGCAGCCAAAAGTGGCCATGCTTTCAATTAGGATTACGCCCATGTTCTACATCACGTAAATAGTTATCATAAAAGCATTTTTTTAGAATCTTTGTATATTAATTTAAAAACTAACAATGTGAATGATAAAAGCGCAAACTTCTCAGCTATCTATTACAATGTTTTAAAACATTAGCGAAGCTTATCAGTTACCTGACTTCCTTGAGTTTGTATTCTTATTGACCGCCTTTTCTGCCTGTAAATTTGCCAACTCTCACCACGCAAGTTTTACTCTTTATTTTTACCCCATACTTTCACGTTATGTAACCGTTTTTGTGTATTTCTATGTAGGTTTTACTCTATTTATCGTGTTGTTATACTTCATCTTCCAACGTTTTACATTATACACCTCTGCGTTTTTTTGCGACATGCTGTCAACCATTTCCATAACGTTATGGTCGGTTTTGCGTTTTTGTCATCACGTAAATGGTTATCATATACGCATCTTTTAGAATCTTTGTACGTTAATTAATTTAAAAACTATCACTGTGAAAGATAAAAGCGCAAACTTCCTAGCCATCTATTACAATGTTTTAAAACAGCGGCGGGCAATTAATTTTGCTCGGGGGCCACTTTTGGAATGACGCGTTCAGCCGGTGGCCGTACCTTCTATTGAAAAAAGAAGCAAGTCTCTGACAAGTTAGCCTCAGCACTCAGTTGGAGGAAATCTTAGATTTGAAAATTTATTCTGAATGCTTCCGCGGGCCACTGTAAACGCTGGGGCGGGCCACATGTGGCCCGCGGGCCGCTAATTGCCAACCCCTGTTTCAAAACATGAACGAAGCTTATCCGTTACTGAACCTCCTTGAGTTTGTCTTCGCTTTTGACCGCCGTTGTGCCTGTAAATTTGCCAACTCTCACCATGGAAGTTTTACACTTTATTTGTTCTCTATTTTATCCCATACCTTCACACTATTTAACCACTTTTGTGCATTTTTATGTAGGTTTTACGCTATTTAGTGTGTTGCTATACTTCATCATCTCCCAGCGTTTTTTCATTTTACACTTCTACGTTTTTCTGTGGCATGCTGCCAGCCATTTCCTATAACGCGATGGTCAGTTTTGCGTTTTTTTGTCTTTGTATGTCATACTGCCCATTGTTTCTTGTTATCAGTAAGTTGCATGTTATACGTGGTTAAAACACATTGCCCTGAGGAAGCCCACTTGAATAGGTGGGCGAAACGTCGGCTAATAATAAAAATCGCCAGAAGAACTAATTTATCTGCTTGATTTGAAACC
>JGI24159J19872_10011214_pt1 | contig 11751 bp, 12 predicted proteins | sample Ectturendosymbi4_FD_19872 | JGI IMG/M metagenome (IMG submission 19872) | reverse complement strand
TTGTGGTGTGGACAGGAGTGAGATGAAAGTGGCAGAACCCGATGTGGAACGGGTCGGAACTAGTCGCGAGGTATGCTTTTGCGGCACTGCTCATCCCAACCGCATTTTTGCGGGACTTTGCCACTCCCGTAGTCAGGTTTTAAGGTTTGGTGTACAAAATAAGTTTTCAGGGGGCAGGTTCTTGTTTTTATTATATGTTTCAATAAAAGATATTCTCGGCACAACAAAATTTGGGGGGAACAAAAATAATTGTTGAGATATAGCCCCCGAATGCCCCATGTGGCTGTGGGCGTTGACTTGGCAATCCTCCCAGCTCTTTCGTTCGTGTCAATATTTTGCCATTGTTACAATCACCGGTTTGTGCAAGAAAATCACTTTCATGATTTACAATAACGATTGCTTATGTGCCTCCTGAACTGCGAACCTCGTCTCCCAGAATCTCAGGTATGATGCAAAGAAAGCCCACCTAAGTCGTGAAATGTCTACCACAGAATAGTTTGCCCAGGTGTGGGTTGTTGCATGGGCCAAAACAAAAAAAGAGGCACCATGTTCAGCGCAAGACTTAAAGGGCGTCATCTCTATCTACGAATGGGGGGTGTCAACTGCTACTGAGAACCTGCCACCGCCCGGCCCCATTGTAGACGACCCTGGTTTCACTTACGCTGAAAATAATCAAGAAATTCAGTGTAATACTCCACTGTGTCGTGTTACGTGATCAGTTGCATCCGGAGTGCTCACCTCTTTTTGACGATACACAGGCGAAAGTAAACACCGTGTGCCAACCGGAAAAAATGCAATATGCTAACGGAAGTGTATGAATGATGACTACTCCCGGAAGCTTTCAAGACAGTTGGTACGCGGCCTCAGAGACAAAATCACGCTCACGGTTGATGGATACAAAAGCACTGGAAGCTTAAAACAGTGGTTGAACAGAAGAACCGCAAGTACGAGTTTCGCCTGGAACAAAGAAAGTCTTATTTTACAACCAAAACCCCAGGGTTTTGCTGCCGATCGGTAAAAGCGCAGGAAAATGTCCTGTGCAATATTTTCTATGTGGTTAATTTTGAGTTGCGACACCGACTTTTTGGTCGCTTTGTACATTTCATGGCGAAACTGGATCATTTGCATGTCATTAATGCATCTTCAGAAACAAAACCATCGTCACTAATATTCCTCTGTGAATCACTACTGTGGGATACTATAGGATGGGAAAACTTAACGATAGCCTTATGGGTTTGACCGCCAGGTTCTATTGGCAACAGTTCAACATACCTGCATCAGCGTTGTCAACGTCATCTGGAGTGTTGCTTTGCATTCGGGGGAGTTTCAAGCCCCTTAAAAATGGCCTCTGTGAAGCAGTCACGAAATTTGCCATCGTTTCTTTGAGTTCGAATGCCTCTCATAACATTGAGTATGTTATGAGAGGAATTCGAACTGAAAGAAAATTTTTAAAATTGACACTAAGCTTTACAGACAGACTTCAGTTTTTCGAGGCAGCGAATTTAGAATTAAGGTGATCAACTCAACATTCACTCGCACGCTTGCAACCTTGCAAAACGAATGCGATTGCTATATGCTGAATAAATTTTTCAAAACAAATCAATTTGACGACAAAAACAACAAAATAGAAATGAAATATATATAAATTATTTTCAGCAAGATTTAAATGTTGATCTTTAGCTCTTAGGTGTTAACGTTATTAACTGCGACCGCGTCATCATGTTTAACCTTTGACCTCCGAATTCCGACTTAAAGGTCAAGCGAACAAATGTAGCAGGCCTTAACAGTAGTTTTCGAGAAGTCATTTGAAAAAAGTTTAATGCGAAATTTCAGTATGAAACTAATGATGCATAGCTTATCATGTCATACCAATTATGAAATTGCACCTGTTATTCAAAATATAACTTTGAAAAACGTACTGCAAGATTTTCCGAATGTTTTTGTAAAATTTATGAGTGGCAATCATTGCTTTGGCCTGCACTCCTGATATCTTCAAAATCTCTTTCGCTGATAAAATAATATTTTGCTTTAATACGTTGATCAATTCTTGTTAATTTTGCAATCATTCCCTAATTGCAGAATAAACATAGCGCCATGTACTTTGATTGAGTTAGATAAATGCTATATAATTTAAAAGACACATTTAAAGACATTTTTTCTTTCACAAAGCAGTAATGCTCGGTCAAAAGAAAACTGTATGGAACTGAAAATTTGAAGTTTTTATAAAATACAGCATCTGATTCGGAGGCACACTGCAAGCAGACACACAATACCATACAGTAGATCATGATGGAAAAATTGTTTCAAACAGCATATGATTCGTACTGTAACTATGTCGACTATAAGAATACAGCACACAGATATTGCCAAGACCTCTTATTGACTAACAAAACCTATTGTAACGTGAGTGAACGTAGCATGTGATGTTCCGTTTTTACAACAGGCGAAAACACCTAGCTTTGTGCAGGTTTCATATTACCCAATAGGGACTGCGTACGTGTTTCTTTTTTCTGTGTACTTGTGTGCACTTTCGTGATGGCTGAAAAGATACTGCAAGATGACTTACAAATGATTAGCTATTTTTATTCATGCATACAATGACATATCAACACTTACCTAAGCTTATTATCACATTAACTACAGTACGAGGCTTTCATTTAACCATGTGCCAATCTGTTCACATGATGGCTATGGTTTCTCGTCAAAACTATACGTGTTTAGACGCAAACAACCTGGTTTAGATACAGCTTTTATGGAACAGTATGGCAACAGCAATTTCCATTCGAAATTTGTAACGCGTCCACTTGCATAAGAACTATTTTTGTCAACTTTTATTGCAGTTTGAATGTATTGTCAAAGTGTACTGTTAAGAAATAACGCAAGCACTCTGGTTGCGAAACAGGCGGAATAATTGAGTTTGAAAATCTGTCAGTATGTGCTACTCCTACAGATAATTTCTGGATTCGAGCTTGATAGAGATAATACGACTTAAAAATTTTCTCAGTTGAAGCAAACTGGAAAACGTAAGAGCATACCCTACATAGTTGCCATTTTTGAGATGTTGTTTTGATGATATGATCTCATATGAGGAAGACAGGGTGCCCTTGGCAAAACTTTATGCTGAAGATAAAAATAAGCTGACTTTATACAGCACAAGCATGTGTTTTCAATCTTTGTGTCATATATTTTTTAATTTATTTTGAAAGTGTTTACTGCTTTTGATTGTATTTTTTGCTTGCGTTCCAGTATTATCGAAAGAATAAAAGGTTATTCAACTTACTGGTCTGTTAGTTGCAGAACGTTAGGCCTCCACTTTGGCTCAGCTGTTTCCAATCGCTATCAAATTAATACTATAAAGCAGTGACGCAGCCAAGAATTTTGTTCGGGAGGGTCCAGTCAATGACGTTGTCAGTCATTGACGTCGTCTTGAGTCCGACTGTTCCTTACTTTTATTTTCTAATCTTAGCAAGTTTGTTTCGATGAGGGGCATGACCTCTTCGGCCTCATTCTGGCTGCGCCACTACTATAGGGAAGAATGGAACCAATTAAAGTACAGTATAATGCAGTGCCAAAATGTAAAAAAACCAACGTGTCCGCAGTCATTAGACAAGAACTGATGTGAAATGTCACAGCCCCATATTTTCTGTGACGAAATAGGTAGTGGTCTCGTGATGTGGACAACTGGAAAGAAAAGAAAAAGCGAGAATTGAAGCATACAGAACGGAAAAAGCAATCAATTAATTAGGCTCAGACGTCAGATAGTCCATCGTGAAAAATACAGTATAAGCTAAAGCTGTGGAGGATCCAGAGGGATCAATGAGAAGTAAATTCCCAGCCAAACACGACTACCTCTGCATTGGACCACCTTATTAGTAATAGCACCCAGTTTCGTAGCGAGCCCAAAAGTTTGGGGGTGGCCAAAATTTTTAATTTTAGGCGAATAACACTATTTTGTTTGGAAAAACGGCTCTCACAGTACAAAATGACTATATGTTCTAAAAATTTGGTGGGGAGGCATAACCCATTTGCCCTCCCTGGTTACGCCTATGATAGCACCCCTACTCTTGGCTTTTCATTTTCACAGTACTGTGCGTCACATGCGAATGAGAGCAGTATTTGCAAAGGAAAAAAAAGAGAACAGGAAAAGAAAAACGAGTAAAAAGAAGAAATGTTTTCAGGGAAAAAGAGATTAAATCTGTGCCCACAGGGTAAGTCCAATCTACACTGAGGAGTTGCTAGGAGCACTAGTACCACGCCTAGTGATTTTTCACTAGATCTAGTGATTGTTAGGCTCATCTAGTGATGGAGTGATTTTTCACTGCATTCTTGTGATTTTTTCAAAGTATGTGTTTCAAGATAATCGGTTGTCTTTTTTCTAACTTTTCAACTTTTCTGCCCTTGTTTTAAGATTTTCAGCCTTTTTTAATTCGCGAACAATTGATTATGTGAATTAGTGCTTAAAGATTTGCACCAACACAACGAAAAAGTGTTTCTAATTTGAGTTTCTCATTGTTTGCACCTCCGTGCTGTTTAGTGTTAATTGCTGCAATATTGGCCATGGCAGTATTTTCATTTCATGGTAGGAACACTACAGTGAAAATAGTCAATTACCTGTTAGGTTGATTGCTCTAAATACTCGCGAGTGTTTTCATTTTCTGCTCTTGACAAGCTTAAATATTTTATTGTTAGCATGAGAACTTGCAAATGATGTACAGGTTTTGGGCAACAAACTAAATAGATACAGTACATCATTTCAAGCATAATTGCAATTTCAATGCAAAAATTATAAATCTAGTGATTTTTTTCAGATCTAGTGAATTTTTTTGTGAATCTAGGCTAGTGCTTTGGCCAAGAAGCCTGTGGCAGCACTAGCCAGGAGTAGCCGCGCACGATTCTTTGTTTGGCTTGTTGCGTCGGGTAATTCCGCGCTCGTGCACGGCTCGGCACGGCAACTCATGGGCGCAACAAAACAAAGAATCGTGCGCGGCTACTCCTGGCAACTCCTCGGCGTAGATTGGCCTTTTTGCTAAAATTCGCTCAAGGAAAGAATGGATGACGGTTTCTGCACTTTAGTTCCTTTTTGTAACTGAATTTTTCCGAAAGTAATGAAAACAGCCCGTTATGGTATTTGTAGACATTGAGGTATAACCACCACTTTGTTAAAAAACCTTCAAATTTGGTCATACGTTTTGCCGGATTCTTTTTGGACTATCCCCACAGACGCCAGTTTTGCACATGCCACTTATCTAAAGTGCACTACCATATGCTGTTAAACTCCAATCCGCTTTGTACGCAAATCACTTTCAGCACGAAACTTGGTGAACCGAACAAACAACATTATGAAGTAGAAAAACGTGTGGTGCTTGTCATCATAGTACGAATAGAGTCAAGCGAAAGAGTGGTAGTGGTTTTGAAAAATTTGAAACCCGGTTGTTTATCACGAACGCAACCTAGCGACTTGTCACACTGACCCGCTTTTTGACGAGACGCAACTCTAACGTTTTTCTTCTTTTCAAAAATCTGTAGAGGAAATGTGCAGCCTACGTTTCAAAATTCCAACGGATCATTCATTTTTCTCTTTTCTGTGGTCACATTTACGAAGTGTTTTGAAGATGTTTTCAACCAGCTTATGAATCTAATTTATGCTGCGCAAATCATGCTGTGTTCAGTAGGGTAGCCAGCCCAAAAGTTGTGGGGAGCCAAAAAAAACGGGGGGCAAAATGTTTGATTTTGGGCGAATAACACTATTTTGTTTGGGATACCGCCCCTCAAAGCACAAAATGACTATATGTTCTAGAAATGTGAGGGGGCATGGCCCCTAGGCCCCCCTGGCTGCGCCTCTGGCTGAGTTTGACGACATGCAAACAAGATAGCGTCACAATGGTATGTGTGATACATCGCTCGAATTACGTCCGGTTTCGGTTGATAAGCCGGAGGAACATAAAAAAATGTAGACACTTGTGCTTTAGCTATATTCATGGCGCTATCGCGACGGAGCCATGTTCCAGAATTTGACAGCTAATAACGACCTGGCCACCAACAAACAAGTCAAGAAACTGAACTAATAATCGGGCCATGCTTGAACTCAAAACGTGGTCACGAATGCATGGCCCACCTGTTTCTCGTTTACGTTACACATCTGCAGTACTAACTGGTATCCAAAGTTTGTCACACTGCTTGAATAAAATGTTGTTTGGTGACTTGAGCTGAGCTCGACTTTACGGGTAAGCCCATGATTTCTTCAGCACTCGGAAGATGCACTGAACTGAATGCACAGCTACTGTACTAAGTAGCTGGCAGGGAGTTACACCGAAATACGTCTTATAACTTGGAATCCCTGGCGCTGCGTTGGTACACTGATGTTTTGCGTACTGTTCATATAATGATCTTTGCATCACCCAAACCTAGGCTACTATATGCCCATGGTGCAAAACGGCGCTGATGGGCATGGGTGTCCGCAGAAATTTTTCCAGGGGGGCAAGGTCGACATGACCTTACCTTATCTTATCTTTTTCAGATTGCTGACGAAACAATGTAAATAGATGTTCACAAAACGTTTCATCCTTTCTGCAGTCTGCACCACATAGAAAATGTCCCAGGTTATGGCAACAGTCCCAAAAAATGCGCTTCGTTGCAGTAGCGTAACCAGCTTGAAAATTTTTTGCGGGCTAAATATTTTGAAATCAAAGCAACAGTATCTGGTTTTGGGACACCGCGTCTCGAAGCACAAAACCACAAGATATGATGGAAAGTAATGAGAACATGGCCTCTTTTCTTCTCCCCTAGCTAAGCCTGAGCTTCGTTGGCAGCAATAGCGAGGTCCATTACAGTAATGTACACAATATCCTGAGGTTGCCATACGACCGGAATTTCCCGGACATGTCCACAATTTCGGTTTCTAAATTTGTGTCCGGAAATAATTTCAAAGAATGCTCTAATTTCGGGAATTTTGACAGGTTCAGATGATATTATCATTCGATCTTTCGACCTCTGAAAACTATATATAGTCGGAAGTAGGTGAGAGAATCATGCCTTTTTGTATTGTATCGTTTTTAGCCTATTGTGTAATAAAATCTGTGGCACTGTTTTGCGGTGGATGGGAGTTGTAAGGACATACTGAAAAATGCTGTATGGCGCTTGTTTGTTGTCGCAAAAAGTAGCGATTGAGAAATTCAGGAATTTTGCCATTTCAGATATGTTAGCCCTCCAAGAGAATATCCGCAGATTTTCCAAGCAGGATGCTTCTTTTCAACCACGCATTATCATGCTTTTTAAATAAATCAAAATTATGACTTTATTTTGCCTACCAAAACTTGTCAGCAGCACTTGGAAACAAATGCAGCAAACGTCTGGGATCTCGTCCAAACCGATCAATCAGGGGTGGATATTAGGGGACGCGAATGAAGCGGTAGCCTCAGACCCCATTTCTTTAGAGGTGCTGCGGAGGGTACGCGACTTTTCGGTCTGGCCGATTCGGTCAGGCCGACTGGGTCTGGAATGTTTCGACCAAGCCGTTTCGGTCACGGGACATTTCGGTCTGGGCGTTTCGGTCTGGGCGTTTCGGTCTAGGGACATTTAGGTCACGACATTTCTGTGCATAAACAACTGATTACATTTGTTTTTTTAAATGATTATATCGGCATGCGAAATGTCACGCTAGCTGTTGTTGTACCAACTTGATTAAAGTATGTTTGCTTCAAAAAGTTAACATGAAAATCATATGTTGATGCTGATTAACTGTTGGATCTTGGATGATGTTCGTAGATTTTTGAAATAAAACCTTTCGTTGAGTTAAGTACGTTTGCAATAAAAAGGTAACATTTAAGATTTCTACAATATTTCATAGTCTGATCGCAATGTCTCGAGACCGAAACGACCAAGACCGAAAAGTCCCGTGACCGAAACTGCTCTGATCGAAACGGCCAGACCGAAACAACCAGAACGAAAAATCCGGTTCCGGCTGCGGGGCCCCCCTTCGAGAGTTTCGCACTTAGGTTTTACATTTTCTTGTAAAAAAGCTTATGAACCACTCTATAGCTGTTTTTTCGCTTAGACATTTCGGTCAATTTTTTGCTGAGACAATTTGGCCAGTGAGACATTTCGGTCATTTGTCTCACAATGGTATTAAAACTTGCCGCAACAGTGCTCATCAGCCTATTTTGTCAGACATTCTGACAGTGGCGATTCTAAGGAGGGCCTGGGTAGGCCATGGACCCCCAGAATTTTGCTTGGCCCCCTGTTTGACCCCCACTTTTTTCATAATTTCCCCTTTCAAAATCGTTTGGTTGACATATACAGTAGGAAACTTTCGGCAAACAATATTTTAAACGATAATTTAGAAACCCTCCAGCCTGCATTCAATATTTCCCAAATGCATGATAAGCTGTGTTGTTGTTTTTGACGGCGAGGTATCAAGAGTTGTTTATGACGACACACACCAGTAGTTGCTCGGGTCCCGCGGGAAATTTGGTCGGACAGCGGTCGTGGTGTTGAAAAATTAATTTCGAAACTAAGAAAAGTCGCTGGGAAGATTGATCTTTCGTGCGTTTCAGTGTATGAGATGGAACTGAAATATATTACTGTATATTACTGTCCCAGTAGCAAAAAGTCTGTGAAAGCATTAAGAATTGGTTTCAGTTTATTTATGCGAATTAATGTTGGCTGCAGTATTGCGTTCTGCTGCCTTGTTTACAGCATATATCACTTCGAAACATCTTACGTAAGTGGTTTCTGACTACACTTTTAAATCTACCCACACATATCCTGCAACCTCATAGAATTTCTTACGGGTTTTCTGTAATGATTCAGAAGCAATGGCTTCGCGTATTTCAGCTCTTTGCCTCAGAGGTCAAACATTTCTATGAGAAAAACACTTGAAAGGATTCGCAAATCATATTCATTCAGTGAAGATGATTTAAAACATGAAAAACTTTGGCAAAGAATTTGCTGCGGAAGGAGTCGAAGCTGCCTATATCGCTCGAACAGTTTTTTCATTTAAAATTATAGCCTACTGAAAAAGCTGCTTTTGATTGTTATTGGTAGCTGTAACTCTTCCCGCTACAAACGCTTCATGCGAGAGAAATTTTTCAAAAATGAAATGGTGAAAACGATTCCCAGAAATTCCATGACCAGTGAAAATTGGGTAACATTGATTGATCCACTTTCAGTTGAAAAGTACGAGCTGAAAAAGAGATTTAGATGATTTCGTTGATGAATTTGACAGTCGACATGACAATCGAAGGATTAAGTTACATTGAGGTGATGATGACATAAATTCTAACGTAGACTCTGCAAGGATCTGTATGAGAATTATCTGAATCTGTTTAGGTGTAGAGTTAATGCGTTCAACGCAAGATTGAAAAGTNAGCTTTTGAGGATCAGAGGAAAACTCAGTGTGAATATTAAGATGAACAACTTTGTTGGGAATATTCTGCAAAATAAGTTTTACCTACTGTTAGCCTACATCTTACTATCAGATACACGCCCTAAACGCCGTTGCACACCTATCTGCGGCGCTGCTTTGCTACTTTAGGTGCCACTGGTGCCGAAACCTCGCTGCTGTTAACTGCATACTGCATTGGATAATCCTCACCCTATCCACGCTGCAGATGGACATTACACTCGTAATAGTAGTTGCGTAACATTGTTGTGGTCACACCACAATCACAAAATGCCCATAAGCTACCACCAAAACGGATTAGTCAGTAGTCACCAATCCGTTGGCAGATGGCTTATGTTTATGTGTTTTGTAGTAAGAATTTTTGACGGAACTAGTTGGTTATCAACAGCCTACTTGACTCTGTATCAAGATGGAATTCTTTCATGTGAATTGTATTCACTTTCAAGGAGCTGTTTTCATTCATGTGGGGCAGGCGCAGTTGTGTACGGGAAATGGGGTTTCGTTTTACATGTGTAGTACTGTGGAAGTTGCATGGTTAGCACAGAATATTCGACATAGCCAGTGCCGGATTAAGGTAGCGCGGGGCCTGTAGCATATCAAAAGCGCGGGGTCCCAAGTTAACAAATGTTAAATCATAATTTTGTGGGCACCCATACGAGTACCATGAGGCATATTGAATTCCGAAAATCTTGGTCCTAAATAGCAAATGGTAGACATTATGGACATCTCTTTTTTACCAAATACGTATATACGTATCTTTTTACCAAGAAGGGATACATTACTGTACAACTCACAAGTAAAGTACAGAGACAGTAATTAATGCTCCCAGACTCATCAAAATTTTTGATCATTGCTCTATCTACAGACAGTGTAGTCTCAATATGTGTCGAAGTCACTAGCGTACGGAGGGGGGCACTGTGCCATGGCCACCCCCTCAGACCCTAAAAATAAAAAAATGTAAAAACAGAATTGTCTAAAACTTGCTTCCAGAATGCACAAAACTGCGTATATTAGGTGTAATTTCGCAAAATTTTTCCGGGGGCATGCCCCCGGATCCCCCTAGAATGGTCGTGCCTTCGGCAATTCACCTAAAGTTGATTTGTGACGTCACACGATTGTGACGAAACTTGGCCCCCCTCTCGGAAATTTTCTGCGTACGCCATTGCTCGAAGTTGATTGTCAAACGCAGCGAACTCACTGCTTAAGATAGTATTTTTAAGGTTTTGCCATAGCGAATTTGTTGATGATACTGGTAGTTTCTATTTCACGTGGAAGTTCATGCTCTATACTCTTTAGAATCAGGCTGTTCAGCTTGTTTTGTCCAATGGAGCTCCTTTGTTCGTTCCACCATCTTAATTTTAGAAAAATATTGTTCTCCTCTACGGTTGGTCACTATGGGAGATAAATAAGTGCGCAAATCATTGCCCACATTTGTAAAAGATAAATAATAATCGGGGGCGGGTATCAGGGGAGGCGAACGAGGCGGTCGCCCCGCACATCCTTTTTCAGAGATGCCGTGAGGGCCCCCTATTGAGAGTTTCGCACTTAGTTTTTGTATGGTTTTGTCAAATAGTTTACTAATCACTCTTGATCCACGTTTAATAAGCTCTGAAGCAAGTCACATGTTTGTCAAAATAAAGTAAAATTTTTGTGCAAATATGCCGAATGGGGCCTCTCAACAATTTGAATGTGTAGACAAAGAACAATTTAAAACCAAATGACTTCAAACAATTTACCATGTGAAATGTACTTTCACGCAGAAGCAAATTACCAGACAAAATGAAAAATGATCTTGGTTTCAACGAATAAAGTTTCTGTATACTGTGACTGATGAAAGGCTAACAAATCTGGCAATGATATCCATTGAAAGCGAAACTGCTAAATCATTGGATATGACTGAGTTGACAAAAACGTTTGCAGTTTTGAAATCTAGGAAAAAGTCATTTTCCTAGCTTGAAACATAGCAAATGCTTAAGTCTGTCTGCTTTATACGTTGCGTTGATACTGTAAAAATGATTTAATAAACATTTGTTAAATTAAATCGATGTTTTTGTTTACATAAATACTATGTGTTAAATGCAATGCATTGTATATTGGGAATGGGGGCCCCACCGTCCCAGGGGGGCTCGGGGGACAACCACCTAGCACTGGTCCTGGATACCGGAACAGCAGAAGGGCAAGGAAAGATGTGAAAAGTTGTGGAGTCTAGCAGAACCGTCGCCAGAAAGTTTTCAATAGAGGGCTTTGCAGTTCTACGGGGGGGCTTTGCGTTGGTGCGGGGGGGGCTTGACATTATAAAATTAACTAAAATTCTACTTATTTATAGTGTTTCACGTTTCAATTTGGGGGGC
>JGI24159J19872_10011213_pt1 | contig 11752 bp, 8 predicted proteins | sample Ectturendosymbi4_FD_19872 | JGI IMG/M metagenome (IMG submission 19872) | reverse complement strand
AGCTTCTGAGGAATCTGCCTGCTTTCTGCTTTCATTCTTCTGCGACGATTAAAACTTGCAAGCGTATCTATTTTTCATAGTTAAAGGCCACAAAGATCTCATAATAGATTTACACTAAAGGATAGGCTTTGTCCAAACCAGCATTGTGAAATATACGTGGTTTTGTATGATCAAATAAACATTGTAATGAAAATCATGGCCAATGAAAACGATATCAATGACATATTGCCAATGTTTCGATGCCTCCTGTTATCATCATCAGTACATTGCAAATTTGCATTTAATATAAGGCTATTTAGTATTTCCGCTTTTCGTGTATCAAATAAACATTAACTGAATCAGTTTTTCCCCAAGTACTGCATCATTTTATGCATGTTGGCAACACCAGCTGACCAAATAATCTTGTTGACTGATGACTAACCCTTTCAGTCCTGTGAAAGCCCCGAATCTTGCAGAGCTTTGCAATCCTATAACTCGCCAGGCGATTATGCTAGACAGCTATCCAAACCATCCATGGATTCAGCAAGTCTTGTAATCAAAACCGAAAAAAAAAACGTTTTCGGTGGGGGGATTTCTAAGGTGACACTCACAAAGAAGGCATGTTTTGGAAATTTTGGCTGGCCCTGGGCCCCAACCTATTGACCCACTCTTTTGGCTCAAAGTTTTGTTGAAAACTAGGTCAAAATCCGCGTCTATAGAGCCCTGGATTGACTTGATAGCATATCTGTAAAAAAACCAGTAGTCTAGTTTCCAAAAAAAACTTGAGCCAAAAAACTGGCTTATTGGTTTGGTGCCCAGGGCTGGGTAAAGTTGGCCAAAAGACAAAAAAAAGTTGTGACGATCCCCACAGAGAACCCTAAACCCAAATCGAAAAATTTTTTTTTTCAATTTTAACTAGAAGACTTGCTGAATCTGTAGAAGGTCTGAACAGCTCTCTAGCTGAATCAGTTGGTGAGTTATGGCATTGCAAACTTGGGCAAACATGTGCTAGCAGTGGTCATAAAATGGTGAAACCAAAAAAAGGCAATGCAGACAAACTTAAGATAACCTACATTGTGGGCCTTTAGTGGTCTAGAAGCAAGCATGAAGTAAACTTCTTTCTAGCTGAGCTGACAACCTGCAAAACAGAAAAGTAACTGCAAAACAATTTTTGTTCACTTTCACTTGGCAGATCATATCTAGTTTGTCATTACTGAGTTTGTGTGTAACCTAGTCTAAATAAAAATTATTAGACTACAGTGAATATAATAGAACACTGTGATGCAGCACAAGTGTGGTCACACAGCTAATTTAACCATAGCAGTACAAACCTATCAGGATGCAACACAGAATAAGTAGCCTAAGCAGAAACACGCTGATAACCACTTCAAACAAGCAGGCTACACAAAGCAACATCCTGGACCCAGAAAGCTGAGACCTACAGCAAAAAACACAAGCGAAGCTAAGGAAAGTTCATTAATTTTTCGCTCCAGTAGCGAAACTGAACAAAGTACAGGGAATGAACCTGGAGGAAGTTGAAAGAAGTTTGTGGCTTTTGCAAGCCTTCTCATCTGACAATAGAATAAACAAAGATTTTCGTGCACGTTCGCAAGACTTTGAGATTGTCTAAACGTGCATTGAGATTCAAGACTCTCGGTGAGAATCAGAACAAACACCAATTTGAATACTGATTATGTGACTCTGCTGAAAAAAGTACAAAAAGCAAGTAAAATGAAACTGAACTGATGTCATGTTTAAAATAAAATGGAGTGCAAGAAAACGTTTGTCCATTGTGGTTAACTTTTGTATTGGCTTTCATCTAAAACTGATTTTACCTTTGGACTTTTTTCAGCACAACTACAACTTAGATCAGGCACGGTATCAGCAACGAACAATTGGGTTAGTTCAGTGTAGGGTTTTTCTCCAGAGATTGTTGATTATTTCTAATCATGGCAAGTCAATCTCTATTTTTGTGGAAATAAGGCTGTGGAGAAGTCGGCAATGTGTTTTGATCTCTTCTGCAAACCTAGTATCAACTAGTATATATTTACCACTGAAATTATATTGATCAATGTTAATATGATTTTCATTACAGAATATATTGCAGAACTAGGCTGTTTTTATGACCTTCATATTCATTTGCACAATTGAAATGATTTGTTTTTTTTGTATCTTTTAAGACATGTCTGCATGAGCAACTTTGAAAAGTTTTTAATTCTGTATTGCCATATGCCCTCCATGCCAGTGTTGATCACGAAATGATATGATACCATTGCATGCAAGCTTCACCATCACCATTAATTTTGTAAGATGTCAGCTTAAGGCTGTTGTTGTCATGCTTGTTGCCAATGTGCCATTGCTTTGTTTATGATGTTTAATCTTTCCCACGATACCTTATATATTACATAGGACTGTATCTGATGTGCAAGACAAAACAATTTAAACGAAGATGGTTGTATGTTTGATAAACACACTAATTGTACCCAATTACAGCTCTACAAAAGGTTAGAATTTTTGAACAACACAAACACTTTTCAGAAAATTGGTTTAACCCAACATGCTTAACAACAGCAACATTGGAAAAACACTGTGTGCTGCAATGGGTTTATCTGCAAAAGAGCATGGGTGTTGTGATAACACAAGATTTAATTTCACAGTCTAATAGAAAAAGACTTCTATAGTGTTTTTTATGTTGAGGTTAAAACTCTTAAGGATGAAAATTTGTGACCTGTGCTGCATTCAAAAGCAGTGTATGTAAGTGAAACCAAAGCAAAAAACGCAGCGATACATATATAGTATACATATCTGGCTGCCAGGTTCAGTGAAATGTACTTGGCAAATGCCTGTTTTGTTTGTAAACATGAAGAATATTGAGGTTCATGGTATGTGCCTAAAATTTTATGGAGAAATAAAATTTGGGATTGCACCATGATGGAATATATATATGTACAATTTATCTCTTCAGGCAAATGGAGGTAGCTCGCTCAGCCTCACCACTTTGTTCATCAACCAGTGATCTCACAAGCTTATTTGAGTGTCCAGTTTGCTTTGACTACGTCATACCACCTATCCTTCAATGTCAGAGTGGCCACCTTGTGTGCAAAAATTGCAGGCCAAAACTTTCTTGCTGTCCAACATGCCGTGGACCCCTGGGCAATATCAGAAACCTTGGAATGGAGAAGGTCTGTCAGGTTGATACTAGACTTACTTAATAGCGACCATAGCGCCAATTATGTTTTCCGTTCAGTACCTCGGTTTAAAGCACTTCGCAATTTGTTGCAAAATTTGGGGAATATTTTTGTGAATGATTTGCAAAATCTAACATGGTGCGGAGTGCAATATATTTTGTTTAATTTGATTTATTTGGACCTTTGCTCCTAATGGAGAACCCTGTAAGAATGGTAGAAATGTGACCATTCTACTTCTAGTGCCCTAAAACATTCTACAAATAGCAGTTTGTGAACAAGAACACTGGGCAACCATGACCTACAAACAGCTTAAATTCGTGAGCGATACTTTGGATAAAACAAACAGACACCATAATGGGAACTTCAAATTCTCTTCAGTTATGACTGCAATCCTTGTTCGTTTTGTTGTTTCAATCACCCCTATGCAGATAGTTAATCGGGCAACTGCAATAAGCAGTTTTCTTAAAGTGACGGTTCTCCACCAAACACGTCCGAATTAAATGCGAAACTAAGCTTTTGAATGAACATAATGCTGTCTTTTTTTTGAAACGCGAAATTTAATGTGTAATCATGTGGAAAGTCGTTTTCTGCTGAGCACAAGTTCTTTGACGTTCGAAAGTACAGTAAAGAGTTTTATTCGTGGTCACATGAGCAAAATTACTGGGTTTCTTTGATTTTTGAACCTGTGCACAGGTTGCCATGACCGTCGACTTCCCGTGCAAGTATGCGTCTTCGGGATGCGGCGTCAGTCTGAGATATATGCAAAAGCCAGAGCATGAAGAGACATGCGAATTCCGTCCATACTCGTGCCCTTGCCCTGGAGCGTCTTGTAAGTGGCAGGGGTCTCTGGATCAAGTCATGCCACATCTTATGACAGCCCACAAATCCATCACTAACTTGCAGGTAGGTGTGGGCGCTCTTTTGGGTGCAAGTCAAGATTGCGAAACATGCACCACATCCGAAACCAAAAGAACGTTAGAACTACAGGTTCGCGTTCTCAAAATTGCTCTCAAGATACGTAAGCTTCGGGTTGCTTGTTGACGCCTTGCGCTCAAGCAGTGTGGTCGGTGTTCACTGAATAGCTTGCATGGCGGAATTTAAATGTACGATTTGCTACTTCCTATGATGAAAAATCTGCAAATTTGTTTTGCTACGCGCAAAAAGACATCCTACTAGAAAATATATATTTAACTTTGTTTTAGTCTCAGGTTTATCTTGAAATTAACCACAAATCAAATTCTCCACTGACATTTTACCGTTGAAAGAACACTAAGGAATGTAAATATTAACCAGGTCCGAATCGTTCAATATTTGGACATACGACTGTTCAATGAAGCCGGTTGGGCTGAAACTGCCTTTCAAAAGCTGTTACGGATATACTTCCGCCGCCCTTCTGAAACAATTTAAATTGCGATGTATGGCTCCGCATCGGTACTTGTTGGACGCTGACATCCTCAGAAAAGACGAAACCCCTTCGGTACCGATGAAGTGGCGCTCCGCCGGTGGACGCGGAACAAAGCTTTGCGTCAACTGTGTCATGGCGACGAGTGTTCAGTTGGCAAGGTGTGGTGAATCATGCGGGAGGTCACTCTGCGATAAATCATGTGGGAGGTCACTCTGCGAATCCACGTGCGGCGCAAGTTGTGCTGATTAAATTCAACTCATGAATTCTAAAATTTGACAACGAAAGCCTTTAGAAATGCATTGCTTGGTTCACTGGCATCAGGGCTGCAGCGCACAGTTTGATACGCGGCTCAGGCCGGAGTTGTCTAACTGCAAAAGAGCATTGCCAGCGTTGTTCCCAGCCACAGGTATTACAATAACTACGAGGTGAAGGGCCTGACACGTATTACGCAGTGAACCATTTAGACGCAAATAAATAAATTGCTGCCTGGTGAACATGAGAATCTTTCTAACGTTAGTTGGGTTTTTGTTAATTCGCATGAGATGTTCCTGCTTTTTTAAACTTAACTGTGACCGACATGGCTGTGTTTTGCACTTTTTATAACTTATCTTGAACTGCCGTAACGTTTGGCCAACTACTATGTGCAAATTATTTCTGGCCAAGCAATAAATAAACAGTATTTATCCTGATGAAAAAGTTGTCTTTGCATAAGGTCACGGCGTAGTTGGCTTCGTAATTGAATCTGTAATGATTGTCCCGACCTTAAATCAGCTCGTCATACAATTAATTCCAGCCAACTTTTACGTCAAAACTTAAGCCGTCGCAGGAAAAAAGATTAATCTGTTTGGATGCTATTTAAAATATTGGAATTGGTGCATTAGAGACAATAGTACAGAAAGTAATTGACGGTGTATTAGCAGAATTATTGCTAATGAGTTCACTTTCGTTACCAGTTCCATACGTACATGGAGTGGAAGCAAGCAAGCGTAACTGAACCCATGGTGGCAAGAGTTTTGTAAGGTTTATTCAGGTTTTTTTCAAGGAAATTGTTAGGTACCCGGTATGAACCCGATTTCTCTGATTCTAGGGACGCGATTTTCTCTGATTCTAGTCACCCGATGATAATTTTCGCTGATACTAGGGACCCGAATCGAGTCCCTAAAACACCTTAAAAAACCCTGGTTTATTTAAAGTTTAATGTTAACGAAATGGTGAAAAATTTCAGTGACGTTTNTGGTTACTTTCAATCAGGCAACCTGATTTCTCACGCACTGTTNNTGTTATTTTTTGCAGCTGATCGATAGCTTTTGCCAGTGACTTGTTGGGATCATTGTTGAAAAAGCTGTGCTATTAAAGAATTCGCCAGGCTTCGTAGAATCTTCGTTCACAAACGATTTGACCAAATCATTTTGAACAAAAATCGTGTACCTACCAGAGGCGGACGGGGTCTCCTTTTTTGACTCCGCATCGGCTCCTCCTCCGCAAATCATAAAAACATTCAAGTCTGACGCCGCGAATTTCCAAATTCTACAGTGAAATATATGCATGTTACTTGACAGTTTTGGTTAAAATGGAAATCCAACCTGCATACCTTTCTTTCTGTTAAAAGATAACTCTTTAGCAACCGACTCGAAGTACACCATCATAAAAATGATTTTTCATAGTTAGTGCAACTTAATTTCTTACCTTCAACGATGCTGATTGGACAGATATTATGTTTCATTGTGGCCAAATTTACTGCATTGTGAATGCATTTAAAGCAAAGCACAATGCCAATGAAGAATATCCCTTATTCTTACTTTGTATGAGTGCATTCATTTTTTATTCTGTTGCAAAACCTTCCCACTAGACTGAGCATGCATACAGTACCACCACAAAATTGTCCTTGATGTCGTTTTCGTATATTCATTTTCATCTTGTACTGTTACGCGAAAGTGCACCTTTGCGGCTATGTTCAAGTCATTGAGAAGTTTGGAATTCAAAGTAATCTTCAAATGATGGCCATCAACAACTTCTGTTTGTTGGTAGTGCTACTGCATTACTGTTTAATGTATCAACACAAGGAAAGCGTCGGAAGTTAAGCTACACCACAGAATACTGGCAATAACCATCAATCACACGCAAGCGACCAACAAATAACGGAACTAGGGTTTGGGTACGATGGCCATTTCCCCACAGATGGGCGCATTCAGCTCAACAGCCTGTCTGACTGAAACTTTGAACTGATTGCAAAACCATGTAGGACAGAAGAGTGTGCAGAGTCGTAGCCGGCAAAGCGAGTTGGCGATCGACCCTGCATGTCCAAATCGTATCAGATGCAAAAACTAACCTTTTACCTTAGAAAAGCATAACAATGCGGTGCCAATAAGGAGTGTGTTTCAGGTAACTCCATAAAACTTTCCAAAAAACAATTTCAAGCAAAGTGTCTAGACTTTTGTGAAGAATATTAAGACGAAATCAAACTCCACCACTCCGTCTCCGCCATTAAAAAAGATGCTTCGATTCCTCCTTCACAAAAAAGTTTTGTTCACTTCTGTACCTTCGTGTCTTATACAACTACTGAAGCGAATTTTCCCTTAGGAAAATGCAGGTGTGAGTGACTTAGAAGTTACCATGAAACAAAGCAAGAATAACTAAAACGCGAGTGTGTTCATCAAGCAAAACTAGGCTACCAAATCATAGATTTTTACACAAGAACTGGGAGTGGATAACTTGCTGTGCATTTGCTATCATTTTGCAAATGTCTTTAGAAGTGTATGTCCTGTTTGCTATGTTAGGGGCAGTCATGTATTTTTCGTACATGTCCTTGCATTGAACTTGTGTCATCAACATGACCGTGTGCTCAGGGGTGTAAACTTGTTGCGCCAAACCTATTTTGGTCTGTCAAAGTTCTACTGCATCCTTAACACGCCTTTCTCTGCCAAACGCCAAATCAACCGCTCGTTGGGTGCCTTTCCGCCCGTAACGTTTTTTTTCTCGGATCCAGGGAGAAGACATCGTGTTTTTGGCCACTGACATTACCTTACCGGGGGCCGTGGACTGGGTCATGATGCAATCTTGCTTTGGCCATCACTTCATGCTGGTTCTGGAAAAGCAGGAAAAGGTCGACGGACATCAGCAGTTCTTCGCCATCGTGCAGTTGATTGGGACCAGGAAACAGGCTGAAAATTTTGCGTACAGGTTCGTCGACATTTTTGTAGTTCGTTGGCTCAACCCGCCGCGACTCGTTGCTGCCAAGTGAAAAAATGTTCAAACAGTTTTATAGAGATGCAGCGCATGTTACCGGTATCTCTCAATCTAAAATCATGAAAATGCTTCCAAATATTGCTGCTTTGTAAAAATGTCTTTTTTGCGAATTGTTCCTAGTACGAAGAAAATTCAGACAACGAAATTCATTTAAGTTGGGTTGCGGTTGTTGCAGGCTGGCACACCTGGTTCGAATGTTAATTTTGGCAAACTGATTGTCATTTCTACTGTGGATCAGCAGTTTGACTGACCCATTAAATAGCGATTATAGCAGCTTCATGTGTTTTTATTTGTTACGGTTTTGTCAATCCCGTAAATCGTCGATGATGACGCGATTTTCGAAGTGAGTCATCATCAATTCTCGACAAATTTACGCAAAGTGTTCTTTGGCAAACAGACTAAATAAACGATTACGTCAGTATGTCGCACTGTAGAGGTTCAGCACCTTGGGAATCATTCTGGAATAACCATGGAAAACAACTTGGAATTATCTGTGTCAGGGGTGTGAAGCCATGCAGCACATACGGACCAAATGCACACAACGAGAGAGTCCCGGGACACAGCTGTATGTGTGAGGCTCTGCGGGTTAGATATTTTGCTGGCCACCTTCGGAAGATTACCAAAAGTTTAAAAAAAACGTATTGTTTTCTTTAAAATCGTGACTTTTCCCCGGGGCACAAACATTCAGCTTCAACGCCACTTTCAGCCCGCCAGCCACGGGTTGCACATCCCTGATTCATGTAAAACCGCGACTAAAACTGAATATAGTTCATATTCCCTCTCGGAATTTGAATTTGTACGGAGTTTCACTCCATCCCGATCTAAGCATTATTTTCATGAAGTTTGTTTTGTTTGCAATAACCCAGACTGCTAGAAACCTTAAATATGCCATTTCAAATGCAGATGTAAATTTGAGCATCTGGAGAGGACTTTGGCAGGATTAGGTCTTTTATTTCTGGTTACGGCCGGGAATAAGTTAATTCCGACAGACTCTGGAATTGTTCTTAGTCTAAAAACATTGAAGATTTTCTTGTTAGCAGATCACTTGTAGTAATGTAGCATAATGGTTAGTAGACTATTTTTATTGTGACATAACAAAGACTAATTAACTTAAGATCACAATATTGGGTTCACTTGGGTTGGCCTATGTGTGTCAGCAGACGTTCCACATTATGAACATTGACAAAGCTTGTGGCAGAGTAAAGTTTACTGGCCAACACGGCAGTTCCATTCTGATAATTGCCACAACAAAGCCTACTCCAGAATTTCGTGCACTGGGCAAAAAGGGAGAGTAATAGCGCTGCCCCACTAATGAGGAAAGCCGCCTTTCCTCGCTGAGTCTGAGTTATAGCGAAATGCGTCTTAAACCAGCATGCTTTGTCACCTGTTCAAGTACAAATTCTTTTCTATTGCAGCAATTACATCTCATGTATGCTAATTTACGTAAACATTCCATCTGTCAGCTCGAAGTCCAACCGGCTGTCAAATTTTAGAAGCCAGTGCCCCCCGCGAATCAAGCAGTTATCACAACTCTAATTTAAACGAACTGGGTGTACAAAATGCCTTGCTGACCGCATGGTAAATGTGATGACGAAACTTCTATATGATACAATCCATCTATTACTGCTTTAGCTTGGAATTGCGCATTTTGAACAAACTCGCAGATGAGTGATTCCAATCCCGGCCAGATTTTTTATAATTTCGAGCGGATTTTTAAATATCTCTGGGTGGCAATTCCGGTCCCAGCCGGAAATGGACATCATTCCGGTACATCCTTGGTTACCTGCGGTAGTTTTGTAACCACGAACTGGTAAAATACCACGATATTGCTATTGAATTACAATGCCATTTTCACCTGCACTTGTAACTGATCAGTACCTCATTAACGGCTACACTTTCGCTGTGTAACGATGCACTGGGTAAAGACTCCCAAATGTATCTGAAATACAGCACAGAAAGTTTCCCACAGTGAAGGTTTGTTTGGGGGGGATTTGCTGTGTTCTTACCTTTTATCAATGAAATCGTTCTGTAGTAAAGTAAGTGAAAGTTCAAGTATTCGCAACTGTCTGATCTGAAGCAATGTCATTTTGCGTTGGAGTGGAACAAACGAATTTTTACTTGGCAAAATATACTGCCGCAGTAGGTTACCAAGCGCGTCATAGCGTTACCTGCAGACGAGAATTAATTCTTTCAGCTAAACTGCTCTTCTAAACTGCCTTCGCAGTGTGCGGAAAAGGTTGCAGAGACCGTCAGTAACTTTTCGTCCCGCGTCATTGGGCGTTTAGTTGACTGAAGTTGCGACGTACTTGGCGTGCTGGTGAAGCAACGGTCTGTTTCACAGGCTGGAGTTGAATGGCCCGAAAAGACGACTGACGTGGGAGGCGACGCCGCGATCAATACACGAAGGCGTCTCTTCTGCGATCATGAACAGCGACTGCCTGGTGTTCGACTCGGCCATCGCGCACATGTTTGCCGACAGCGGCAACCTCGGCATCAACGTCACGGTCTCAATGTGCAACTGTTCCTGAGCGGTGAACCCCGCCCGCTGCAGAAAACCGCGACGGCGCTCCCTCCTGAGTTTGCTCCGAACGAGCGTTTTTGCACGCCCTCGATATGTGGGATTGAGAAATCGCGTCGTGAATTATCCGGTTTTAACCACTGATATTTGAAGACGCCTGATACGGTGTGTGCAGATCAGCACGGATCTGAGACTCTGCAGGCGTTAATGTGGACCTTAGGTTTCTGCAGTCTGGGCTGAGCACAAATGTATATTGCTTTGAAATGTACGAACAGGATTTTTACCTCGCAAGGTGATTTCTCTCGGATCATGCGGCGCCTTTCAAAGCTCGGCTTCTCATATGGCCGCTGAAGGGTTGCTAGCAAAAGAAAACTTCAACTCCCGATAAGGAGTTGAGTAGGTGGTGGTGAAGACATTTCGAGATTTTTAATATCGTTGTTTGAAAGTTGGGGTTTTAGCTGCAAAGAGCGAATTCCTCCTGGCCCTGATTTTTTACTTACGTTGTCGGGTTCTCTTTAGTTTACTTCGCATTTTCCCCAAGTGTCTGCCTCATCTCATTGTAAAGTCGGCATTTATGGAATATCTCTGCGCTGTACTTTACCTTGTCCCAAAATATGTTTGAACAGTATTCGAAAATGACTGTATAGTGGTTTCCAGTTCTAAATCCACTAATGACGTTGCCTTTACCATTGAAAACTGACTGCGACGTGAAACGTTTTCGAGTTTTCAGCAAAATGCAGTTAGGTACGATATAAGCTGAACAACGTCAAGACCAGCCGATATGGGCTGCGACGTTTGGACCGACGCTTGCGACTGCGTTTCATGAATACGGATCCGCAGCAAAACATTCAAAAAATCCTGTGCGTTTTTAAAACTTGCGGCGAATTTTCGTTTTCATTAAATGGCCCGTGTCGCACGAAACTTCGGTCAAGCCAACTGCGCTCGCTGTATGTGATTGCAGCACGACAGAATGACTCATCATCCACAACCCGCAAATATCTGCACGCTCAGCTTCCTGGCGAGCGAGCGCTAGTGGTCTTGCTCTTCGGGAGAACCGCTTGCCAGTTTATTTGTTTTTTCCCCGCAAATATGTCGTGCTCTGTTGGAAACAAGCTGGCCTATGTTTTGTTAACACACGACCATAAGCGTTTGTTTTGGTGGCAACCCGTAACCTTGTTTGTGCTGTCCAGTGTTGAAGTGAAAGTTGCACGCCACAAAAACGCTATCCGATCGCACAATCCTTCTTTTGAGCTGAATGGTTTGTTATTGCCACTGCCTTCCATTTCCGTTTAGTCACCATATGCTTGTAATGTGCAGAAAGGAAAAAATACATCAAGTTCGAAATAGAGACGCGCAGCAATTCGCCCGCTGGGCGATATGCGTTTTGGTTTTGGTTTTCGTTATTAACGGCACAGT
>JGI24159J19872_10011212_pt1 | contig 11753 bp, 6 predicted proteins | sample Ectturendosymbi4_FD_19872 | JGI IMG/M metagenome (IMG submission 19872) | reverse complement strand
CTGAGAGCTACTTCTTGGTACAGATTCATGCGAAGGGCTACCAGTTTGATACACACTTCTGAAATAAAAATTTGCTCAATTTGTCTTCAGTTATGTTATCAATAAAATTAAAGATATTTAGCAATGTGAAGACACTGATCATGTTTATGCTATTGCCAGAACAAGCCCGCGGGCGACCCACGCGGTCCGTGCGGGCGACCTGTTGTTCGCGGGCACCATGTTGGTGACCCCTGGTCTACACTCAAACAATAAACAAATGTGTGAAGGAGAAGTACAAAGCCAGCTTCTTTCAACGGCTTCGGCGTTGAGGTTCTGGCGTCGAATAAGATTTGTGGTGCATTTCCGTGATGAGTTTCTGTCTTTTCTGTGTTGTGGAACATCATGTTTTAAAAATAACTTTGCGTTTTTCAAATAATATTACCGCATTTTTTTCGGTATATTGGATGACCAGAGACCGATATCTTTGTCTCCAGTGATAGCGTCAGACAACTCATCCATCGTGTTTTTCGATGATACTTCTTGACGTTCTTCTGCTGCTGAACCACTGGTTAAACTAGGTCTATTGTCATCGTTACGTAGATCATACGTCTGTAACAACATGTTCTTTCGATTTTCTGTCCTCTTACAGGTTCCGCAGAAATGTCTCCGCTGGACTTCACTGCCACTTTAAAATAGTAACTTGAATGTTTCTTGACTTAGCTGCAACTTCATTCACTCTCATTTTTGCCTCTTCTGCTTTTTAATGTTTTTTTATAACCACTTGGATAAGTTCTACACTTGCAAAGGGGACGATCCCCTTTTTTCTGTTCATGTTTATTAATTAGATTTTTAATTCAATCGTTTTTCGTGTCGCCTTTCCTTTAGGAAAAACGTAACTAAAAATTCACCTGTGCCAATAGCTTTCGTTTTCCTTCATGTCTGTTATGCCACGCGCACGCACACTATCGATGTAGGCTCAATTTAAAAATCACGTCGTGTTGCAAAGCCACCGATTGCCAGAGTCGATGTTGTGTTTGGGTCAAACTCCCTGAATTGGAATGCTATATCAGCTTTGAAGCAAAGCAAAATACAGGAGGTGCTGTTTGTGCGGTGTTCATTGTTCCGTAACCGAATGACGCAAGTCTCCTTTATAATAATAAATGTTTTATTTCAGATACATTGTCCATATCGTAGTCACAATCAAACAACGCAGGAGCACACGAAAAAATATTAGCCATAATGCATTACAGAATAGATGTTTGCACACGACCACACTCGTAGGAGCAAAACATTTTAACAGCACCCCAACTGGGGTCGTACACCCACCATAATACAAGGGATCCAGTAGTTTGAGAGAAATGAAGGCATTCTAACATCAAAACTTTGAAGTAAACAGCTGACCGATAAAAAGAAAAAAGTGAAAGATAATTCAGATGGGGCTGCACTTTGGCGCACGAGGCATGCAAATAGTTCCGGTCAAGGTTTCAAATGCTTTGCAACGCAGAAATCATGAGATTGCTAGCCAAATAATTTTCTTAAATTTTGAAGCAGCCAATTAATTTTCCTGAATTTTAAAGGATAGCGAGAATGTGTACGCGCGACACATCTGAAAATCCGTGATATCTCCATGAAACACAATAAAGTAACTTCCGATCAGTACATTATGTATTGAATAAAACTAAACTTACTTCTAATCATTTATTAATTCATTTTTGTAACTGATTTTCTTCTGAAGAGGGTGACGGGGCAGTAGCCCCGGAAGTCTCGAAATATGTCACGTTTTCAGAAATCCATGGGCGTCCGCAGAAATTTTTCCAGAGGGGAAACGTCGACATTTTGCTTGTCTTTTGTTGTTGACGATACAATAAAAATTGACGTTCACAAAACGCTTTACCCTTTCCACACCACACTACACCACAAAGAAAATGCCCTATGTCACGGCAACAGTCACAAAAATTGCTCTTCGTTGGCGACGGCGCGCAGCAATGCTTCTTTTTCACTTATGCTTCTTTTCACACAGTACAAAATTACATGGCTTACCGTTACCAGCAGTCACTGTCTCGCTGCATTATCTGCCAAAATGTCTGCTTTCACTTACAGGGTTGCAAGATTTAAAGCCAACCTTAAGAAAAACAGGCCAAAAACGGTCAACAAAGTTGCTGAAAAAAACAAACACTCAGGGGAAAACGGCCAAAAAAAGCCAAACTCCTCATTTGATAAAGCCAAATTTTTCACCAATTTGCGCCCTATTAATTCAAATTCACATAAAAATGCATTTTGTGTACCCAGTGCCTCAAGTCAAAACAATGTTCAGAACAAGTCACTTATGACAGAAAAATGCCAGTTATTTTCTTTTTTAAAAACGCCTAAATAAATTAAGGTACCTCGAAAATAAACAGTTGCAAACTTTAGCATCATCACTCAAATTTTGAACACTTCAAAAGTGGAACTTTCAGTTTTCTGTAACAAGTCAAATTGCATTCAACTACAAGTTCATTTTCATTTTGTGTCGACACTGACTACAGCAACGAGACATGTATAGTTCCAACGGAATGGCCACTTCAGAAAGAAACACAGGGAGTAGTATGGACATATGACGGAGTGATGGTGGACACATACCCATGATAGATCTATAGCACAATAATAGATAGGCTAACTTTTGAATGCATAGGCAGCAAGAAAAAATTCACGGCAAGCTGGAAACTAGCTGTGTGACGCTACAAAATCTCAACGTTAGAAAATACAGTCATGGCTTGTTGCAAGATCATTTGGAATTGAAGAAACACTTAGTTTCCAGAGATTAATCTGGTTACCGTAGGCAGCATTTAGCACAGTTTGTTGAAGAAATGTAGTGGAAGCATAAACGTCACTGCCAGCGCTGACCGGTAGTACAGACAGTAAGCAGTTTTGCGAATCAATATGAAGAGTATCTTTGGTTACAAGCCATACCAATCCAGGCGCTGAAAAGCTCAATTATAAAGCGTAAGACAGCAAATCGGACGATCAAATTACCAGGTACAAAATAGCGCACAAGCGAATCATTAGCACTAGGCTACACATATATAAAACACAATAGCGATCGTGTTTCGAGAAAAATGGCGGAACCAATGAAAGTCACACAAATTCTTAAAACTTTGATGACATGATACATCTAAGAGCAGGCTTTCACCTTGCATCACTGGTTAATATGTGGTCTAAATAGAAACAGGATGTACAATTTCGATGGATGTGAGAAACTCCACTGAGCAAACATAGATTAAACGCAGTTATCTACAGCTCCGAAAGAGAACTGAAAGTTGCGAAGTTCTAAACAAGATAAACAGAGTTTATAAAATCCAAATCCATCACAAACATTCGTTGCCATGTTGTTGTTACGTAATAAAGACCAACTGTAGAAAAATCCGGTCGCAAGTCTCGCAACCTGTCTCATCAAGCAAAGGTGCGGACATTAGTGAACTGCAAGTTGCATGACACCGGAACGGTGAACCTGGCTCTGGTGCAGTGTGAGTGTCCTACCGGTAAATAAAATTTCAATGCAAGAATTGAATCAATTGATCGGAATTAAGTTGGTGACTTCACGTTTTCTAAAAATTTCTGGTTCCTTGGCACATTTTGTGCCCCCTTGCGGACGTCCATGGCAATCTCGGATAGTTCTAATGGCTTCACACCAAGACGGGACCAAGCAAAGTTGACGATCAATTACGCCACCTGGGTCTTGGTCAATCTCTCTGCCGCTTACCCGTGTGTGTAACCAGGAGGACATGCCTTGCCAATCTCTCATGGGACATTCTGGTCAGTGACGGATTAAGGTTGTATGAGACCCTGGCTAAAACTTAGAAAGGGCCTCTTTCTAACAACTAGACATTACATTTTTTTACCGACTTAGGGTTGGAGGCCTCCTGAATGATGAAGGCCCCTGGATGTGGCCCAGTCAGACCCCATCACTTAATCCGCTATCGGATTCTGGTCACATGGCCGAACCATCGTGGCTGAGATATCTCTATTCGGAAAAGCGGCTCTACATTCGAGATTTTACTTCTAATCAGAACATTGAAAAAATAAAATGAACCACTTCTAATCGTATCTTTTTTTGGAAACTGGTAATTCAAAAAAATTGTCTTGTTGGCATGCTTGCATCAATACCAAAACAACTTTTCCGATCTGCCAAAAATATAAACAAGCTTCTGTGGACGGTGAGCTATACAAGCGTGTTCGCTTTAAAATTTATGAAAAAGGAGACTCTGAGTACATCCAACGTTTTCTTAAAATAGAAAATTATTTCATTGCAGCTCCGCGAACACCGGTGCTACGTCTCATCATCACAGCACGATCATTGGGCGACGGCTGTCATGACGACGTGCTCCGTTTGTCTTGAACCAAAATATGTTTGACAGTACTGGTCAGAGCATCTTTTCGTTGTTCGCTTCAAACGCGTTTCAGGCAATAACTTTTGGCGACATGAGTGGCTTCACTACAAAATAGGATGCAATTAGCACGAATGCGTACTGGATCGTTTCAATTTAAATGGAGTGATCAGGCTATTTTTGGCTGGGCGTGACAACATGCTGTGTCAAAGATCAAATAAAAAAGCTCTATATATTTGCATTCAGAGCTAATGAAGTGTTCGCCATGATTCACAAATGCATATTTAACCTGAAGGCAACAAATAGTTTTACAGCGTTAGCTGCGCAACAACGTTGCGAAGGTATTTATAAGTCACACATTTTTTCTAAAGCGGATGAAGGTGGGTGTCGCAGACAGCAGGTAGGGGTATCCGTTGAATATGGCACGCTGTAGGTGTTAGTTGTACTGAAGACGATTATACACAGAAATCAGCAGAGTCTATTATGCCTCTGGACACCTTTGCTGCAAGTCTCAAAACATTTTTACTCACATGTGTTTTAACTGCTAATAGTAAGGAAAGCATAGCAACGTATGAGGCACGCATCAACGTTGATACCTTGATCTGATAAGACCCCTTGAGAAGTTTTATTTCAAGAAGAGTTTTCGCTGATCATAACATTCACGCAGTCAGAATGATCGTGGGAAGTTTATTAAACTCAAGGAAGGAAATAAACACCAGAAAATGTCTTGCAAAAAGTAGTAATGGTTTCTAACACTTCAAAAGGGTGTCGCTTGACCAAAAATTCTTTGAAATGACCTTGCTTGATCTGAGCTTGCTTTTTCCAGTCTGATTCAGGTACCTAAAAAGACGAATGTTTCAGTGTGAATGTATCTGACATGTAACAGTTGTAAAAATGTACAGGTCAAGTTTTTTCTAAACTATGTGTGTTTGTGAGTAATTTTTTGAAGAGAGTAAAATATATTCTACTTATTTACTTAAAAAAGCTTTCCGAAATAAGTTTAGTGGAAGCTTTGACATCTGCATCACAAAAGCATGATTTGCACGTAAAATTGATTTCGTACGCTTTTATTTTAACCTATATTTTATTTCATCACAAGCAATAGTTTCGAACGAGTATACAGGCACTTCCATTAGTTCATCAAGTCCTCACGGATCTTATTCGGAAACTCCGCATGGTGTCTAACTTTTATTATTATGAGTTCAAACCAGACATGCTGCCCTTTCAGCGCCGAGTTCGTAAAGGATTGTGGATTAACTTTGAATGCAGAATTGACTTCATATTGTGCAAAGCATTTTAAAATAAACAGTATATTGAATTCTTTTTTGTTCTTAATCACTGTGGTTACTCGCTTACACCATGCAAAATTTTGTTAGATTTTAGAAATCCACTGTAAATTTTTATTTCATAAAAAAGTTTCGAGAAAATTTCATTTTGAATTTAAAAAAATTTTTTTTTCACACACAAAAATTATTTCAACTGACAAATTCTTTGAAATTGAAATAAATTATTTTCTTCGAAAATTTTATTTCAAGAAAAAATGTTATGAATTGTTTATGGTTAATGTAGCTAACTTCGCCAACGATGTGTTCACCATTGAAATTTATGAATAAACCATGTTGTAACTTCATATGCTGCATATTTGTTTTTTCCTTCAGGAGTTTTCATTCTACTATTGGTAAACAAGTAGAGCAATAAATAGCTAATTTAACAACTTTACTTCAAATATTTATTTCGATAAGTCATTTCTTGAGTTCTTACCAAAGCCACTTATAAGTGCTTAAAATGCAGTAAATACAAAAGCGGCATGGGAGTCAGCACATGACTCTACTGGGGCTTACAGCATTCACCTAAAACACCTATCTGTTTTTGTCCCAGTGTGCTTGTAAAAACTTGCAGTACACATAAACTTGAACATCGTAAGCTCTAACTAACCCTAAGCCTAATCTATCAAGTACTGGAAAATGAGAAGCAATCCTCTTTTCACTCATGTCAAAGTTATCCAGTGTTCTGCTACTGACACACATATAGCCTATACAATTCCAAGAATAACGATCACTATGATACAAGTTACTAAATCTACAGGGCTGTAAAACAAGGTCTGGTACAAGCGTTATTACAAATACACATGATGAACTTTCCTGATGTTTTTGGTGTTGTATTCCACGTTAAACCTCTGACATATCCACTGTGTTTATACTCCTATCTGCAAGGTGGAATATGCAAGGCCACCTTCGAAATGTTTCAATTCCTGGCATGCGTTTGGTAATTTCCACGTAGCATAACCAAAGGCTCTAATTTAAAGTCGACTTCAGCAACTAAAAATGCAACTTCGTTGAGAGAATGGAGAGCAACATGCGGTTAAAAAACAAAGTTTGCGATCATTTCTTTGATAAAAAACTTCACTAACAACCATCGCCGAAAATATGAATTTGCAATATGATTTATTCGCAAATTTCAGTGTGAAACACTTTGTTGGTGTAGTTGGGCACCGTGGTGAAAAAAATCGTCATACAATTTTTTCTTGAAAAAATGTTTGTTTTCAGAAGATAATTTTTTGGTTCCCAAAATGCAAAGATCTTTAATTGAAATATTATTTTCCTCACACAATTTTTTAATGAGAAATACATTGTTACAGTAATTGTGAAACATTGCGAAATTTTACTTAGCTCAAACTGGCCAACTTAGATCACTGTGGGTAAAGCAACTGAAGGTACAGGCCTACCTTGGAGTGTATTAACCAATTTCCACCCTTGTCTCGTGATACACATTGCAGTGTCTTGCTGCATTTTCGGAAAATCTCCTTCCACTGTAATTAATCACCGCATAGAAATAACAAGCATTTGTGAAACCGGGTTATAAATTAGTTTCTATGTCGCAGCTGCCAGAGCCGCCAAGAACAAAACTTGAATTTTTTGAATTGCCAACCATCTCTGCGTCTGAAGATCACACGCCAGAGCAAAAGAAAAACGATTGTGTTGTTATATAACAATTGCTGACCTTTATTCCAAACAGATCAACCCGCGTTATTATGATTGATTAACCTTAAAGCCTACTTCGTTGTAATTATTAGTGAAAAAATCTGAAGTTCAATAAATACAGCAGCTATTACTGGTAAAGTAGTTTATTAGTGACATTAAATTTGAACTGGTCTAGTACCAAGATAACAAATTGTGCGAGCTTACCTTAGTGTTACAAACAAAATTTCCATTTTGAAAAATCGGTAGGCAACATTTTTGACAACTTTTGAACATGAGGAACTACCTGATTGTAGAGAACTACTATGAAAGGCTAAAACACATTGGGAACGGAGATCCAAATAACCAACAGAAACCGTACTTGGATGGCCAAACCAAAGGCGTAGCCATGAGGGCCAAAGGGACAGGGCTGGCCTTAAGCCAACGCAACCGATGCAGATACATTGGGCCTCGCGTCCCTGGGGGCCCGCGCCATGGTGGTGGAGCAGGAGCGTTCATTCTTGTCAGATGCTCCTTGTTCTGAAGAAATTTAGAAAGTGTCATCAACACTAAAAAAGCTTTCAAAAAACTTTACATGTTTTATTTTGAGAGGTTTCAGATTATTCGTAGGAAGAAAATCCACTACTCTGAAGTCCGGGTTCATCGGTAAAGGACACTTAAAGCTCCTCTGCAGCTTAACTAAGCAAGGCAAAAATCGTGAATGCCATCCAGCACACTCCTTCCTGTTTCATCAATCAACCATGCGCATTACATATTGCGTTTGATAAGTGTTTCTATATCTCTGACGTGGTAGTTGTAAAACCTTTGTACAATGCGTTTCTAATTCATAAAGAACAGGTTGCATTCCAAGTCCATGTATTAAGATTAACTATAAAATTTGGCTATTGGGGAACTTTGGGCGAATTCATGGGTTGCTCTCTTGTGAAGTCTGATTTTTTTCGTGCATTGCGATATAAAGTAGATAGCATCGTGCGCCCAGACGTCACCTTTATACAAGCATACGTCTGTGCTTCTGGTTACCGATAGCAAGAAAAGCAATCAGTTCATGTTAGCAGTTTTCTCCAAGTTAGTTGCTCTTCGAAAGAAAGTTCCGTTCAACAAGAGCGAAATAGTTGCATTGTAAGTTCAACTCGCTTGTCAGTTCAGTTTGATTGATGGAAATATGCACTTGCGTTCGCCCTTCAGATCTCCATTGCAGAGCTTCCTTTACAACCTTCGACTTTATTACGAGTGGAAGCGGTACACTGTCTAATGTCCATCACAGCAGCATGCTATTAGTCACAAGCATGGACGCAGCTGGGGGATGCATGAGCTGTGTCCACGCCCCCCCAAATTAAAGAAACTATTGTGTTATCATGTACATACAGATCACCTTCAAAATTTTGGTTTTTTTTCATATTCGTATAGTTATTTTGCTAAAATATCTTCATCAAAAAGGTCGTAGCAAGGTTGACTGAACGGGAAGACGTCATAACACCGCTACTGAGGGGCCCCGCGACTAGTTTTTGCATTAGGCCCCGCATCTGCTAGGGCCGGCCCTGCAAAGGGGCCGTGGTACACCCAATTTCTAGAATATCTTGTCGTTTTGTGCTTCGAGGGAAGGTGTCCCAAACCAAATACTGTTGCTCACTTAAACTCAAAATATCTGGCCCCTCCCGAAATTTTGGGCTGGCTACCCTACTATGCCAAACCTCACCATAAAAACTTTAAGTTGTCTTTGACGCTTTTGCAATTTTGATTTTTTTCTCAAAAGATCTCGCAGAGAAAAAGTTTGCTGCGCTAGACTTTCAATAACAAGCTAGATGAAGCTAAAAAACTGGTTGCTGTTACTCAACGCTATCAACTTTGCCAGTGTTCTTGCTACATTTCGGCATTGCACAGGAGGTAGGTTTTTTGGTGTTGATAGCTTATGACTCTTACTGGTTGCGGAACGACCGACAGGGACGAACGTACTAACAATGTTTCAAATGTCAGAGCACAAAAGCATCTACATGTTTAGCTGCAAGTGAGATGAGTCTGCAATGTATCATTGCGTGTTAATACTGGTAACATCAGCACAGCAGAACAGCGAATTAAATCTTGTTAGCCCCAGCAACGACAAAATCCAATGACAAGCATTGTTATTCTTGCTGAAATTGTAAAAATAAGAACCAGACATGTGGCACTAAAACATGTGAGTATTAGATTTCTTGCTCACATGAAGATCTGAAGTAGGTGCACAGCAGTATCGTCTGCTGCTATAATTCCACCTGACACTGGGATTATGCTAAAATTCAATGCAAGCAACTTTAAAAAAAATAGACGAAATTTGTAAAGGTTTTATTTTAGGACGAAAATTCCCTTGTAAAGTTTTCCTTGCTTAGAAAGGGAATTTTAATTCCACTTTAACAAACTTCCAACTTGGAGCTATTTCCACATTAGCAAAATTGCTGTATGCCAGGCGCTCAACCAGGGGGTCATTTGACCCCCCGAAAATTTTAAAACACTGCAGAGCAATTTCGATATTTGCAGAAACTTTCAAAGAATAAGGATGAAATTTTATATCTAAACATTTTTTAGAAAAGTCTTATTTGAATTTGTCTTTGTCCTACTGATTTATTATCTCCTTACAAGATTTATCTTAAGACAGGTCATCTGATCGAACATTTCGTAAAAAATTGTATGTAACCACAAATATGCTGGAATTGTCAAAACTTGGGAGATAGTTAAAAATGTTGGTATTCTGAGGCTTTTTTTATCCTGTTTTTCGTGTGCCACTTGTTTCTGAGACAGGCCTCAATTTGGCTTCATGAAACTTTATAACATTATGGTACTGTTGAACCGCGCAAACCGCTGAAACTTTCAAAGTGACAAGAGAAATCTTGACATATTGGTTGTTATTGAAAAAGTTTGTGGTCACGTCTAACCGCTTGTTTCTTCTACGCCTTTTATGACCTTTTGATAATTTGATCGAACCTTTGTTTTTCAGAAGAATGTTAATACATTAAAATAAGAATAAAGGACCACAACTAAATTTAATGAGCTTTTTGTTTTTGTTTACCTTCCACCAATCGGTCAATTCGTGACGTAAATTTGCTAACAGCGTATCAAAACTCATATTGTTACGAAGCAATAGGAATAGCGGCTACAGGAAATATATTTATTTAGAAACAAACCCGATACGTAAGCTAGAAAGCTGTGAATCCAGGTTTTTGTGAAAAAATGGAAGTTACTCGCGTACCACCTGAGAGACTTTCGCGTACAGCTGGCGGCACGCGTACCACAGGTTGGGAACCCTTGTTCTATGGTCCTTTTGATTACTTTTGTTAGGGGCAAAACGGATCACCAGTACAGGAATGGGCAATTAATTTGGCTCATGGGCCACGTTGAACACACAACGTATGGAGGAGGGCCGTACCTTCTAATGGCAATTGAAGCAAGTCTCGGTTCAAGTTAGCTTCAGCACAAACGTTTACTGTGATGAGTTGGAGGACATTTCAGATTTGAAGATTTTCCTGAATGCTTCCGCGGGCTACTGTAATCGGTGTGACTGGCCACATGTGGCTCGCAGGCCGCTATTTGCCCAACCGTTGCTTAGTAAATTTCTTACAAAAGGGTGTTTAATTGCATTTTCGGTTCGAAACCTGATAGTTTTGAACTAAATTTAGCGTGAGGACTGTTTAACGTTTTGTGTCTTCCTGGGTTGGTACCAGTACCCAGAACCGTCGCCAGAAAGTTTTCATTAGGGGGGCTTTGTATTTCTGCAGAGGGGCTTTGCATTTGTGCGGGGCGGCTTGACATCCTAAAAATTGACAAAAACTCAACTGATTTATAGTGTTTCCTGTTTCAATTTGAGGGGGCTTGGAGCTTTGTTTGGAGGCCTAAGCCCCCAGAAGCCCCCCCGTGGCGACGGGACTGCCAGTACCACGGCTTGGCAAAAGGCGTTCAGTAAAGTGTCATACGAATGCTAGTCAAGTGTTGATCGCACCTACCTACTACACCACTCTGGCTCCAAATGACGCTTTACCAGACCCTACCTTCTGCAACCAATGCAAGCCCTGAAAGCTCATAGCCTTAAACTTGCTTCTAAAAACTTTCACACAACTCGTGGATGCCAGAAAATGTCTTTTTGCCCCAAACACACCTGATCCGTTATGCGCCAAAGACATAAGACCCCTGATTCGTTTTGCCCGAAATGGTAGCAATCAAAGATCACCTCACCCTTGACATAAGCTTTCTCTCAAGTTTGGGATCTTAATTTGTGATAGAAATTCAAACATATGCTAGAACAGGGGTTCCCTACCTTTTTCCCGACCATGTACCCCTTCAGCATTTCGACAGATGAGTATGCATCCCTATAACGGAAAAGTTTAGGGGTTAGGCTAAACAGTGCCGCATTTAGCTACGTCCGAAGTTCCTACGTGAGTTCGATCATAGACCTAGCAAGGACGGT
>JGI24159J19872_10011211_pt1 | contig 11753 bp, 7 predicted proteins | sample Ectturendosymbi4_FD_19872 | JGI IMG/M metagenome (IMG submission 19872) | reverse complement strand
CTAAGAAATAAACATCAATATTCTGATCGCTAAGGGGGGTGCTTGAGCCCCTTCAGCACCCCCCCTGGCTGCGCCTTTGACAGTAATCAGAATATGAATTAAGCACCTACCATGCTTAGATTTACAAATACAGTAATTGCTATACTGGCAACTGGCTTACACTAGAAACTTTGGGCTTGATTACAAAAAAAATTTAGCGTGCGTATTTCATCTTCCGGTGTCGCAGCAACTAATGGGCCCGGGTACGATTTTCCTCTTGTATCCCATCTCGTAGGCCGTGGTTGTACGCAAATAAGCTTTTACCACCTTTGATGTTGAAAAAGACCTCTGATGTGTCAGTCGTGTCAGCTAAAACCAAAAGCAGACCCAAAACTTTCCAGACACCGGAAAATTCAATGCCTGCAGAGGCTGACAGTTTCGACAAAATTTTATGGCATTGTGAATAGAGATATCAGTAGCCAACACATTGCAAACATCTACAGGGGGGTTTCAGAAGTGGTAAATGTAGCCTACTTTGAGTGCAAGCTTCGAAAGATCGTATTCATAAATTTCCAACCCTGTTTCTAGTCCAGTATCAAATATCGATGCATGATCAGTGGTGTAGTGGTGCCGGAGCTCCACTCCGCCACCACCACCAGTGTATTAGCCGTTGCCTACAAATAGGCCTCTGTATAAGCAAAAAGCACGCAGTCTCTGCCTGTGAGTTTCGGCACCTGTAAGAGTTCCGGAATCTTTAGATTGCTACTACACCCCTGAGTATGAACGATGAATTCAGTGCGTAGTGAACTGGCGGAGTACAGCAAAGACCCGTTATTTGGGCTTTCCGATTTCTATCAGCAGTTTTGCGGGCAAGTTACTCAAAACTGAAACCTATTGTTGAGTAAGAAAGCCGGTACGGCCATGGCCGTACCGGACGAATAGGTTGCGCCGGCCTTGGACAGTAATATAATCCAGTCCATCTCACACTGAAATGCACGAAAGATCAATCTTTCCATTTCTGCGAGTGTTTCTTAGTTTTGAAATGAATTTTTCGACACCATGATCGTGGTCTGACTAAATTTCACGCAGGATCCAAGCAACTACAGGTGTGTGTCGTCATAAACATCTCTAGTTACCCAACCGTATAAAACAACAATATAACTGATCATGCATTTGGGAAATATTGAATGCAGGCTAGACTAGAGGATTTCTAAATTATCGTTTAAAATATTGCTGGACGAAAGTTATCTACTGTACATGTCAACCAAAAGAACTTGAACAGAAATTAAGAAAAAATCTGGGGGGACCAAGCAGGGTGCCAACCAAAATCTGGGGGGGCCATGGCCCACCCTTAGAACCGCCACTGGTTGTTGTTCTTTTAGTAGTGGAGAAAACCGACGCAGTCGCAATTCTGAGCATTACGAGGATCGCGAAGGTTGGTCCGTTAGAGAAAGACAAAAGGTCTTTACGTCTCTGCAGCAAAAAGCTGCCACAGCTTGAGGCTGTTTCATAGAAAGATATAAGGTCTTTGATTCTTTGCAGCCCAAGGCTGCCATAGCATAAGGCTATTTCTGATACAGGACATAAGGTCCTCTCAGCATAAGGCTGGTCCTCATAATTTTCGTTTATCACGTTTTGTGTGGATCTCGTTCCGTGGGTACATTAAAGAAGTAACGTGCATTAACGAATTTTGTGGTTGTTATCTTGATGTGGACCTGATTGTCAGTCTGGAAGCCTGACTCTTCTTTGCATTAGCGGTGCGTTGAGACGTGAAAATCCGCAGCCCTCATAGCGAAAAAGTCCAAAATGCAATCTTGGGAGAATTTCGGACATACTGGATCCCAATTACTGGCAAGCCAACAAAGTATTCTGGCAAACCATCCGGCGTCTCAACAACAAAAGATCTCACACTTCTAGATAGATCCATCAAAGACCAAAAAGGATGTCTCACTCAGCGATGAGGAAGACATTCTTGAGTATTTCAAACCCAGTCACCATCACACCATCGGACACACAAAAGGTACATTGGGGGAGGAAAATACCATCACTGCAGCCAAAGTGCTTATAGCTGTCAAAGAGATGGAGGCTGGATTGGCTGCAGGCTGTGGTGAAATCCGACATGAAATGCTTAAACCCTTAAATAAAGTTATTTGGCTTACTTGTATGCGTCAGGCGGCCTGGTGTTCTGGGAGGGGACCAGAAGATTGGCAAGCTGGGGTGATCATCCCCATAGACAAAAAGGGGGATAGTGGTGAATGCACCAAATAAGGCGACATTTCTCCTCTGCGGTCTCCTTGAAAAAGTTTATGCCAAGTGCCTTGAAAAAACATGCCGAGAAATAATTGAACCAAAACTGGATGATACCCAGTGCGGTTTTCGTCACCGCCGTAGAACCACTGACCAAACTTTAACTTTCGACCAAATTTTCGTGGAACCTTGGTAGTGGCATAACTAGATGTTTAAGCCAGAGAGAAACTTAGTTGAAAGGGGCCCACCAGCCAACACTCAGAGACAGACTTGAGAAATGGTGAACTCGGATGTGGATGGCTGTACAAAAACCCTAAATCACCGGAAAATACTCTGAAAAACTACAACCTGCTGAAAAGCAACATTATACTAATATTGAAATATAAGCTAAGTGGGGGCCCGATTTTTACATTTAGTTTGCCAGGGGGCGGTTCGCACCCGTCCCCATCAGTTTCGCCACTGAAAAGACAAGTATTACTGCATGTCTCTCTGGAAACCCAAGCCAGTGTATACTGTATGCTGCGAGCGGCATTACACTGCAGCAGGTAAAGAGTACCTTGGGGCGGTATTCACGAGCGACGAAAGATTGACACACGGATTGATAAAGCAAATGCAGTTCTGTTATCTCCCTACGCGTGCATGATGACCCTTTCGTTGTCTTTCAGTGAAAGTACACCCTCGTTTTTCTGCGTGGCCGCGTTAACAACCAGAACCTGGTGAGCGAAGTGAAAGTTGGGTTGCGGACGTAGTCAAGTTTGGATTTGTCACCACATGATATAACGTGAACTTTTTCTTCACGTGGCGATTCATTCAGCCAAACAGTGACTAAATTAGGGCTTACACTCATACGTTCCGAANGGCAAAAGAGGACGTTCAAAGTCGTCGAGGGCCCTTCAGAATTCTTTTTTATGTGAAAAAAGAATTTTGCGCGTTGCGGCCTTGAAAACACGCCGCTCACGCGTACTGAGACCATCGGATCATTGAACAATGAGAGTTCCTGAATCTCACCAGAAACAGTTGTTACAACTTATTTCCTGCAAAGTGTATTGTGAGATGTAGCCATTCAGTTCAAGTCTTTTCTACTTTCGACTGAAAGTGGCTTATTGACTCAATGGCCAACACTTTAAAGGAGCGAATGAACTTAATTGTTATTAACTTGAAAATCTAACAAATCATTGTGTGCCGCATGTGACCGGCATGTTAGACCTCCGGCATTAATGAACAAAACGGTGATTTCACTCAATCTGCTACAACACTCCTTAGAATTTCAGATGAAAATTAGCAAAATTTTTCCTTCTCATGATGTGGATTGCCTCCAGCATCCAGTCCAGTGAGCAAGATTTCTGCGCATTTTGAAGTAATCAGTCAGTCAGCCGGGATCAAGAATATCCCACCAAACGCAGGTAATTCAAGTGCATTTTCAGCCACTCTTAGGTCATTCGGAAACTAGGGTGCATTTCTAACGACTGGTCTAAACGCTCCGTGCGACCGGACAATGCACTCCTTCGAGTAGGTTTATTCAGTTGAAACGACGTGTGCGAAATGCAAACGAAAACCATAAAAACTGCTCAATCCAAAATCAGGCCGAGTTCAAAAAGACTCATGGCCACTGTCACGTGAACTCTTATCAAGATCAGCATTGTTTTGAAAGCATCGATGCGGAACGAATCGTTAAGTCTCGACTTCGACTCCCGGGCTCGGCGACAAATTAAAAGCACTTGCGATGTACGATAGAGGGGCCAGACTCGTCGTACTCCTGCTTCGAAATCCACATTTGCTGGAACGTTGAAAGGGAAGCTAGAATCGAGCCTCCAATCCACACGGAGTACTTCCTCTCGGGAGGAGCGATGATCTTTATCTTCATGGTGCTGGGAGCGAGAGATGTGATTTCTTTTTGCATTCGGTCACCGATACCTGATAGCAACAATGAAGCAAAAAAGATGGTCAACTTCGCGACGCACTTGGGCAGTGTCGTCAGCTCACTCGTACAGTTTTATTTCAGGAAAATTGTCTTTTTGAAAAAGTAACACGATTTCGTGGCATTGAACAGCAGTTATGACACCATGAAATGAAAAGCGTTGTTTGATTCACGATAGGAAAGACGTCAGAGGAGCTTTCTAGAGTGCCGAATAAGCTTCTGTAAAATTTGTTATTTTTTATCGATTTTTATACTTGTTGCTTCGTCAAAGCAGAGCGATTGCGGCTTACAGAGCAATGAGCTCTTGTTTCTGAGTACCTTAAAACTCTCCGTATTTTTCTAGTGCCATCCCTAAACCTGAATGCTAACGACTTAAAGCAATGAAATGACAGACAACTATTTCGCAAAGCTACTAACTGTCAAAATCAGTAGACTTTTAGTAATTGCACAGAAAAGTGGGTTTTGGTGAAGCATGACGACCTTACCCAAGACTGAAGCCAAACAGAGAAACGTTTGATAAAAATAAGTTAGCTTCACCAATAGCATGGTTATATCCACGTGTAGCGACATTTTTATAGCATAGTCGCTTCAGACTCGTTTTCGAAAATCTAAACGAAACAAGTTAGGTGACGGTGCAGTACACAGCACGAACTCATAAGGTTGTTTTTTCAACCACAGATACGCTCAAACGATGAACTTCTAAACGTATTAAACCTTTACTTACACATTAAAAAAACTCTTGCGAACTGCTGTAATTTGAGATTCGAAATCTGCTTTTCTTCTTAAAACTGTCAAGTGCACTTCTTCCGGCTACATCGCACCAGGAAACAGACTTTCTCGCTTTTTGCACTGTTATCTCCATCGATTTTCGGTTTGCACACAATTAAGCGCTGTGCGTGCCGCTACATCAGTGTCACACAAGGCCCTGGAGGGTGCGTAACTGTGGCCCAGTATCCCATTAAAAACTACGGTTCTGTAGCACATTGCATCTTCATAAAACATATCTAAAAGACAAACAATCGTGTGTTTCGCTGCAACCCTTTTCTTGGGGGTTTGATTTTTAAGCGACTTGTTAATACAATTAGTAGAAATATACCGAATGGAATGTTTCTGATATATTCTGGTCTAGGACAGGGTTTGATAACACGCACCAATTTACGCAACAGTCTGCGAATAGGGAAGCAACATTAAACGAAGCTGCGGTGACCTGGGGGCGCAATTAAGACAATCTGCGGTTACTTGAGGTGTAATGAGAACGGGACAATTTTTTGCGATAATTCATCTGGAACAGCAAGACGAAGCCCGAAATGGATTATAACAGTATGTATTGGTGTGATTGAAAAACATGTTACGAGAAATCAGTTTTGCATACCTGGATACATGGTTGATCCACCAGATAGCACGGTGTTGGCGTACAAGTCCTTTCTGATATCGACATCACATTTCATGATGGAGTTATATGTTGTTTCGTGAATACCAGCCGACTCCATTCCCAGCATGGACGGTTGAAACATTGCTTCAGGACACCGGAACCTTTCGTTTCCGATCGTTATGACCTGAAAGCAAACGCATTACAAGAATTTTTAAAAATTTTCCAGTGGGCCAACGTCAATTTAAACCATAGTTTTAAGGGGAGAGAAGGGTCGTATGGAAAAATAGCGCAGCAAAGGTTCGATGCGTCCTAACAGCTGGAACATCAAGTAAAGAAACTACTGTTTGAAAGGTTTTACACCAGGGTCTCAAACTCCAATTGCTCCCAGTGCCAAATCAGGACCTGTAAGACAACCTGAGGGCCGCATGATGACGCTGATGCAACAATGGCGGTACCTGAACCTTACTAGAAACAGCTTTTACATCTTATTTCTTGCAAAAGGTAACGAGCATTATAGACAAATAATTTTAGCCGTCTCTGAAATGAATTTGTTCACTCGCTGGCCGAGCACTTCATTAAACACCGGTGAATAAATTAAATAACTTGATTATACGAAAACTTCCAAAACGCATCGCGGGCCGCACAAAATGCCCTCGCGGGCCACATGCGGCCCGCGTTTTTGAGCCCCTGTTTTACACCGACGAACATGGCTGGGAAAGATGCAGGGCGTTTGTATGGAAGTGGTTATGAGTTTTTGGATATGTGGGTGTTGCAAAACATGTTGACCATCAGCCAATGGAGGTTGCACTATATTTGCATTTCTCGGAAAATGATAATTAGTCTGAAACAGCTTATGAACACTCTGTGCCCACCGAATGGATTGTGCATGTTAGGTCCATGAAATGTGTGTGTAATTACTATAACAAAGGAGTTTACGTACAGTAATAATCAGGATCACAATTAGACGAAATTTGAGGGTGGCATCACGGTTCCCGATGAAAATATAAATATCCAATAATATACTACAAAAATAGCTAAAAATCACTGAAATTTAAGGTTCAAGACAGCATCTGAACAATACGAAAGAGAGCTAAGAATTCCATGTTAGGATCGCATTGTGAATTTTCTAGAGAAGCGTGTACGAAACGTTTTATACTGTATTTATTTTGGAGATCTGAAGCAATCGTGGTACCGCGTAAGACCAAATTAAGGTCACAGCACCTGCGTGGTTACCCAAAAGCTATGACGGCTTAGGGATCGGCGCTCACTAAATCGTCCCTGCATGCAACAATTTGGTTATGCGGTGGCGTACAGGTATATCATCATTCACTCTTTTCTCGCCAGACGAAGATCTGACAAAATTTTTCATCGGGAACTAAAACAACTTGTCAGTACCGTTATTGTCACGTCATAATTTGGTGAGGGATTTTCATATTGCAGTTCCAAAACTAACCAACTGTTCATTGGATCCAATCTATTAGCACGGGCTGCCAGATTGTTTGCGCAGACTAAAAGTTCGTCAACCAAACTAAGTGGTTTCATTATAGTTGTGCTGAGTAATTTTTCCTTAGTGCTGCAATTACAAGCACAAGCTTTAGAACTATTTCAGCGTATGGATGATCAGGAACGTCAAGTTTAAAACTTCTACCTAGCGAGACAAACAGGTTGAAACTTTACGTCTTGCGGGTGTTGATCGCAACGACGAAAATACAAATTACCAGCAATCAAAAATACAATTAAACCTTTTTGTTGTTTTTGTTCTCACTGACGTAGTAACAGCGGACTGAACCCCAGAAAAAGGCCAGGCAATTTCACAGCTGATGGTTGACATCACTTTGTTGCTTGTTTCGTAAGACACGCATACCAGCCAGCAATACACAACTGTTTTTCTTCGCGCTGAAACATTCCGGTAATTTGTCCAAAATGGCTTAAAAACTTCTGTCATTTATGACTGAAAAAAGCATTATGCCTAAATTAACTTAAATTTTTTCGGTCATTTGAAAAAATTCGTTCAACAACCGAAAAAAACAGGATAGGCAAACATATCTTGCAAATAACGCTGTAATGAATCAAAGAAAGCAGGAGGCCTAAGGTCAGAAGTTATGAGACGCATTGGACATCCGATAAACCTCGACATGTCTTGTGTGGTTACCTACCGACTTACGGACACGAGACCCAAGCAGACAAAGCGAAAAGATACTGAAAACCGTTGATACACAATGAACTTGCGGTGGTTGTACTTTCACCAAACTCTGACGAAAGAACTGGCTGCAATATTTGCTTTTTCAGAAAAAACATTTCCCTCTCCTTTGTTTACAGCGAGCCACGAAGTGTTATTACCTAATAAAAAAAACTAGAAAGAAAACGGGAAAGCTATGGGCAAAATTTAAAAACAAATTAAACGTGAAAATTTAACATGTTGAAAAGGTTTTCTTCTGCTTTATAAAATATGCTACTTCCCGATTCGTTTCTAACTCAATAAAAAACTGTGCATTGACACTGCATATTGCATAGTACTGCTATCCACTAGTATCCATCAAGCTTAGGCAAAGTGTTTGCTTAAAACAGCTCACCAACAGCGGGAAGCCAGGTGAAACTACGTTCGAAAGCTTTTATGGATATTCCCAGGACTCTTTCAAGAAAAAGTCTACTTTTCATTAGATCAAAACTGCACATGTCAAAACTCACAACTGTATTTGATGATGCACGGGTGGATACTGCTGCATAAAAGTGGAATTAAACGCGCAGGATTTAGTTAGCTTTCGTATTCGTCAGGTTGAAACGATAAGGTCAAGTACAAATATTTGGTACACAAGCCAACTTCAGCTTTTCTCTCAGGGTGTACTGCACTTCATAATCGGTGATCCGTGGGGCCATTTTTTATGACCTAAAACTTGATAATATGACTTTATTTTTCAGAAAATATGACTTTATATGACCAAACAAAAAGATTTCTTTTTTAAATACGTTTCTTGTACTTCCCTATTGCTACATGCTGTTCGACAAATGCGCGCTTCTCGTGCAACAGCACACTTAGCAATAGAGATCCTCATTAGGTGTACCTATAAACTCCTCAAATCTTTTCTAGTCGCTTTGATCTTTGTAGCAATGGGCAATTTTACCTTTGATATTGTGACTTCTGTTTCTAACTTCGCAAACTGACAGAAGAGAATCGGCAGTAGGTCCAGAAATGGAACGAAATCTACCGTGTTTTAAAATGCTATTGGATGTCATACTATCAGTGCTCGCATAAAATCGGCAGATTTCCTAATACGTTCGCTGTGCAGTGGCTTTATCACACTGCTTACGAAACATGTTGATAGCGCAGATTTGCAGTTGTATATCAATAAATGTTGCACTGTTTCAGTTTGGGTTGCTCAAGTAAAAAGATTGATTGCAGGGTGCCCAAGTGGGTTCGATTTACAGGATGCAGCTTAGACCTCGGGATATAGTACTGTAGTTTCACCTGATATTTTGAGATTGTAAATGGTTTCCTTATTGAATTAGGTTGAAAATATGCAAAACAAGACTTAATGATCTACCATGTAAAATATGACTTTTTATAACTTTGTAACTTTTGTCAAAGGGTGCGATTTTTGTTTTAAAATTCGTTTCATAGTTTTCTGAAGCACAGACAAAAATATGACTTTTATGACTTTAAATGGCCCTATGTGATCGGCAACAGCGCAGCCAGGGATTTGCTGAAGGGGCTGAAGCAAAACGTGATAGCAGAATCGTGTCTTTCTACCCAGCGAGTTTCGCACGGAAGTATATGTTACCTTTTCGACTATAGATGTTGTTTTGCTTTGGATATATGCTTTCAGAATATCTGCACGCTGCGCAGACCCCGAAATAAAAACACAAATGCTATTGCTCACCCCAACATCCATTGCATTTCGAATCGAAGTTAGGATGCACCAGAGATCAGTAAATTAAGCGCATGCCTGCAGCAACGCGTATATGCTGCTAAGGGATGCAGCATGCGCACTATTGCCTGCACACTTTTGTGGGCACCGCTCCTATTGCTAGGTCAATCGTATCCTCCCGCCCGTAAAACGTTTCAGTCAAGTTGCAACAAACTTGTTAATATGCCATCCGTTAGCCGCAGTACTTCCCCCAGAAGAGAAGCGACACGAAACAGTTTTTTTTCGCCGAGACATTTCGGTCATGGGGTCCCGCAATAATAATAAAACTCGCCGTGCCAGTTCACTAGTTTATGTTTTCGGATAGTATGGCCGAATTAAATTTAATTTTTCGGTCATTAAGAAAAATTTGGTTTATGACCGAAAAAAGCTGGGTATGAAACATAAAAAGTTATTCATTAATCTGGTTGATTTTGACAAAACGGAGAGATAGATATAGGATTAACAAATTTCTCGCCCGCTAATGCAGAGAAGCACTTGACCGTTGCCACGCACCTTTCACAGTTTGACTTTGAATTTGCTTATCAAAGGAACTGAATACCTTGTTTTGCGTATGCCATCTGTGCACGAAGCATTACGTGGAACATTCTTAATTAAACGAATAATATGTAGCTTCATTAGAAGTACCTAAGCCAGGTTTTTTTAAGGTGTTTTAGGGACCCGAATCGGGTCCCTAGAATCAGGGAAAATTATCAACGGGTTCCTAGAATCAGAGAAATCGGGTCCCTACAGGTCCATACCGGGGTACCTAACATTTTCCTTAATTAAAAAAAACCCTGATCTAAGCGCAGGAGCCTTGTTGCAGCTCTAACAACCCCGTTATTGCGATCGAACTGATCAATGCGAAAGCGAACGTAATCGCTAAAACAACGTACAGGTAGCTATTGATTGCCGTTTAGAATTCGACAACTTTGATTACGTATTTCAGGCCAACTTCGTTTTGATCTGNTTCTTGTTTNACGTTCGGAAAGCATATTTGTGACGTTCACGTTTCCTATATTTTCGCAAAGTGAAGAAATGCATCAAACTTCTCCACGTAAAGCAAGTGGTATTGGTGTGTTTGATGATGAGAATTGTTCCAAATTTTTGTACGTTGCTTCTGGAAGCCTATGTGCACTGCCGGAAGATCGTACGAAGATGAAGGAGTCCAGCTATTTGACAACGTTTTTCGGTCGCCTTCGGGCAGAGAACGCCCCACAACGTTCCTAATGTCATGTTACTCTTATACATGCCCAGGTAAATCGCAGAAACATTGGCGCTACCACTTGCTCGTTGCCGTTCTTCTTCCGGTGGACAAGTGCTGCTCTATTGGTGGTGATCAATGAAAACGTCGAGATTTTCAACCTGATCTGTTTAATCAGAGGAGGAAAGCCTTTTTTCAAATTTTACCGCAAACTTCGCTTTTCGCGGTCTTGAGCGCGGTGAGCAACTGATCAGCAGATTTAAGTAATTAACGCGATCAGCTTGTGGTCACTCGTACTTCACACTGCAGACTTTTAGTGTGAGCACATTGTGGGACTCCTAGCTTCGTGACGTTTCAACAACACACAGTGCCGCGAAATTTTCGAAAGTAGGCACGCCATTAGACCAACTGTGCATATACGACTCTTCCGAAAAAGAGGGCAGTTCTATTAGTTTAAGTGTACTCTCCACAGTGGGGTAAGCAACGAATCGATGATTAAATCTTTAATAGGAAATCGATTTTATGTACAATTACGCATCCTCAGTCCTTACTCAATTAGAACCTATTAGTATATTTACATGTCAGTCGGTATAGCTTCCGCGTGCTGCTGTGTGAAGTAAACTGTATTGCAAAGTGTGCCGCGACCACAAAGATTGGGAACTACGGGACTAGAACACGGTACACCGAGCTGCTGCTGTGGATGCTAGTACGACTACGCAGGAATTAAGAAAGCTGCTTGGTTATTTCGCAAACCTCTAAAATTCAATCGGCTGATTTGATAACAAGTGTGTTGCTACGCCTGCTGTAGTACTACTGCCGAACTTGCTGCAGTGTACCCGAACTCTAACGAGGGAGTTGTTGAAACTCACGGATGAATGGAACTGGGTAAGCTGCTACGGGAGAGGCTTTAGCAGGGTTGTCCATGGGACAGATGAAAAAAAGAGATAGCTAAATGCACGCAGAGATAGCAGTTTTTGTGCTAAATCTGTCAGATATAATATTTTTACGAACGGCGCCCCATAGACATACACAATTTCAGTGGTAACGGAACGGTAGAAATCCGAAACTAGAAATCATTTTTGCACCTAGGTGTCATTCGACACGTGGAAATCTGCTAGAACACAGTGCAGG
>JGI24159J19872_10011208_pt1 | contig 11754 bp, 8 predicted proteins | sample Ectturendosymbi4_FD_19872 | JGI IMG/M metagenome (IMG submission 19872) | reverse complement strand
CCAGAAATCTTCCAAAATCATCTTTGAAATCAACCAAACTGACGTAAATAAAAGATAAAAGGCCTTAAAAGTCAAGTTTTATTTGGTATTTTTTAAAGAATGGAAAAATCCAAAAAAGGTAAAAAAGGCCCAAAAATACAAATTTGGCCTAAGCCCAAGTGGCAACAGTGTGCTGCAGTGCAAGTAAGTCACCTGGAACACCGCGCACGAATTGCTCCTTTGCACCAGTCCAAGCTGCAAAACCCACAAGAATGTTTGACGTCTTCGGTTTCACCCAAATCAAACGTTGAATCCAACCGACAAACAGCAGAAGTGCTTGCTGTCCCACTGCAATACTTGGACAGATCACATATATTCCAACACGCCAAAGTTTTTGCCTGCTTTATTCGCACTTTTGATGACTCGGATGTTCCAGAGTGCGAACAGCATGTTTTCTGTTTTTCTTAAATGTTTCACTTTTTTCTGTTTTCTGCAAATACGTCACAGACCTCTCACCGAGCGTCGCGTCAGACTCGGACACAGTGTCAATGTACGACTGGACTTGGCAGAAATCGGGGACTTTGGATCAGTATGTTGTTCCATGGGGCATGCGAAGAGTTCTTGGTTGGATTAAAGGTATGTTACGAGAGTGTCGTGTGTGCACAAAAATAAAAACGCACCCGACCGAGCCCTTTCCAGTTTTTGCCACATTTGTCATATGCATTGTGACAATGTTTGTATAGTGGATCAACCTCTAAATTTACAAAGTTTCATTTTCCTCACAGAGCTGGTTTCATCCATTCCTGTGTTTTGATTAAGAAAANTGTCATGGCCCTTAACATAAGACAAAAGCTGGTTAAGTAATACGNTTACAATGTTTTCTTTAGGTTATTTTCCAAGGTTTAAAACCTATANCCTTACTGAACCGTACCCACACCCAACGAACCTACAACTTCGAAGCACAGTTTACTTTAGTATTTTGTCATATGACCACCACAAGCTTAACTAACNCTCTTCCGTACTGTTTAAAACTGTCGGCGATTATCTGGTAAAATCTACAAGATTTCAAAAATCTGACCGATATTCTGNAAAATCAACTTTCCCTTATGTTCTATCGAAAGGAATCTTTTCCCAGCAAAGATTAAGACACTAAAGATCTTACAGAGTATATATTTCCCCTACAAGGTAGGCATCATCAACTTTTATTCAAATTTCCTCATTTTCTTCTTGTTTTATTTATAATTATCTTTGTTTTTTCATTTGCAGTAAATATTTTTACATGTTTCATTCTGCTGTTCCTGATTTCTACCAAGTGTTTACGTTCATTGTAACCATCAAAATCTTTTGTTTTCAACAACGCATGACTTCGTATATGTTTCAATATCATGTGTCTGTCTCCGCCTTTATCCAAATCTGTCAATGCGTGGCTGTTGAAAATTTCAAACTCGTGCTTTCCTGCAACTGCTGGAAATAAACGAAATGAATGAAAACGTGAAATATTTTTGACTTTCTAGAAACCTACGGCGATTTGCCCGTTATTGTCACTGCAAATGGATTGTCTGAACCAGTGAGAGATTCAATCATAGCCGACTGCAGTGTACCAGTCAACCCACAAACAAGGTGCGAGTTTGATCTAAGTTTTAAAATTTATTGAAAAACTACTGCACTGCTGTTTCCTGGTGCATTAATATCCAAAATCGAATAAAATTGATTACACAATATTTTGAAAGCAGAAGCTTCATGCTTTATTGACGAAATCATTTCTAATTTGTTGACAAGAATAAGCGAGTTTACAGTTTTCAGTTTCGTACATTTTCTCGTGAAAAACGTTTGTGATTGCCACAAAACAGTAATGTAGAAAAGCTTCAAAAATTTAGCACATGTCTTTTCAACAAGATAACAATGGCTGTTGATTACTGGCCTGGGTTTCATCCAGTGGCTCATCTCTAAAAAAAATGTACAAATTCTTTTACCTAAAGCAAAAGTCATGTCAGGCTTCAGCCTGCTTGCAATCGTCCTAAAGAAATAATACGAAGAAAAAAACGCATGGCTGATGCCAATGAAAAACAAAACTAGCAAGCTTTAAAACAATCAAGTTCCAATTTTTGACTACGTTAACCATCTTCGAAAGGTCAACTTGCATAGAATTTCTCNTTCGCTTTATAGGNGAGCACACTCCACTTCACGAAATAACGATTTGTGTGTTCTGTTCTACGCAATGNTTTGCATATTTCCAGTAATTTAACAGAGCTCAAAACTACCGATTGGGTTTTCATAATTAACAATTTTATTTAATCTGTAGAGGATTTTTTTCTCTAAGGTGGAGAGATATTGGATTGAATGACAAAGAGCGCATTGAATTCATTCGACTATACACAAACGAAATCTTGAAAGCGATCGAACTAGACCACGTGAACGTGCAAGGGTATTTTGCTTCGTCACTGATGGACGGATTTCAATGGACATCCGGTAAGGACCAGTTTCCTATTTTCGGTGAAATTGGATTTTAGTTTGAGGAGTTGCTTGAAACGGTAAAGTTTTATTTTTATTGCATGAAGGTTACACCGAAAGGCACGGGCTTTATCGCGTGAGCTTTGACGATTATTCAAGAACAGCTAAAACTTCTGCTTGGTTTTATTCGGACCTTATTCGAGAGAACGGCTTCCAGCCGCCATCGTCTTCCTGTCAATACAGTGAAGATAGAGATCGCTTCCAGTATGGAAACTTTCCAGAAGGTATTAGTATCAATGTATCAGTTCTTCAAAACAAGTCACGTTCAAGTGAACGTCTATCGCGTAAATACAACCGGCAGTCTCCAAAAAACGAAAGAGACAAAAGCTGGTATGTGCTGAATGCATCCCAGAGTGAAAGAAAGCAGTTTCTCCGTAGTATTTACACCTCGTTCTTACGGCAATTCGCATTGAATGCCATCAGTCAATTTGTTTAACGCGCTCTTGTTTCGATTTGAAAAAAACAAGCAAAATGAAACGACGGGCAGAAGTTGCAAAATATCGAATGAACACAAATAAGCAAAAAATACCAAAACGCTGCGAAGTCTTATTTTCAATTTTTCAGTGCACGACTTTCTAAGTGTTGCAAGCGCAGTTCAACGTTACCAATACGTGCCGCAAAAGTGTTGAATTACAGAGCACAAACCCACAGACTGTCTCAACACCGAGCTGTGCTCTGACGCATCAGAATACTAATTCCAGACAATTTTACTGCAGTTGCCAGCTCGCGAGTGGGCCGTTAAAACAATTTTGCTTTTTGTTTAAGGCTTCGCTTGGTCATCCGCCACATCAGCCTATCAGATCGAAGGTGCTTGGAACGTTAGCGACAAAGGGGAGAGTATCTGGGACAAATACACACATGAGGGAAATTCCAGAAACAACGCCACTGGTGACGTGGCATGCGACAGTTACCACAAATATGAGGTGAGCAGGAGTACTTGTGCATGGAAGTAACTATTTCACAAACAATGTTGTAAACTAGCTCCTAAGATTTTTCTGAAGCTAGGTAAAAGGTGATACTCTGCTGTCTGAATATGTTGAGCTTCCTTCCAAATCAGAGGTTCTTAACCTTACTCAGTCGCGCTTTGTTCTTAAACTTATTCAGTCGGGCTTTGCGCCCCCTTTGGCGTTAGTCATTGATACTCACGCCTCACCTAACCTCAAAATCAAACACAAAAAACAGAACGGTTTATTTGCCATTATCCTGCCTTGCAACAATGTTCGCGTCTCTCTTGCGAACCTTTCACGCCCCACCACTTTCAAGAATCCAAGGTCTAAATGAAAAAGTTTCGTGTGCTCCGAGGAGTAGGAGACACAAAACGCGACTGTTTGCTCCAACAGGTTGATGTTGATCTGGTGAAGAAGCTGTCATTAGGATACTATCGCTTTTCTCTTTCCTGGCCAAGGTTGGTTCCTACAGGCCGTGTTTCTGATGGTACAAGTGAAGACGGAGTGAGATACTACACTGAACTCATTGACAAACTGGTAGAAAACGATATTCAACCTATGGTCACTCTTTATCACTGGGACTTACCTCAGGTCAGTACTGTTCCACAAATCCAACCAACTGCATCTGCTTTATAATGGCGATAATTCGTTAGTTGGACAAAAAGTAGTTTTCCAACGGTATGTTGGTTATTTGTTTGAAATATGCATAAGAAAATTTATCTTTAATTGCGATTTTGATAAAATCGTTATGAAACTACAAGCATATATAAAAATGATTGCAACGTTGGCAGTGAAAACGAGATTTCGTTATTGTACGAAAATTTGGATCACTCTTAAAAACTATGTCAGTTGTGAAAGGAACAAGACATTTGTCGAAATGGTTTTGTTGTTAGCTGTTTCCAGTTTCACACACTCAAATAGAAACCCATTTATAAAAGGAAATCTGTTGTCTCTTATTTTCTCTGGCGCCACCCTTTTAATGTACTCTGTGATCTGAGCAAAATGGAATGACAGACATATTGTGTTATATTAACATACGCTGGTTCATCTGTCCTTGTTTTTTTTCTCCCCAAGGCTTTGGAGGATTCGCTAGGTGGTTGGCTGGATTCAAGCGGTGAAATCGTCAATGCGTTTGCGGAATACGCTGATTTTTGTTTCAAGACTTTTGGAAACAAAGTAAAATTTTGGGTCACTTTCAACGAACCTTACATAACAGCCCAGCTTGGTAAGATTGAAAATTTTATGTTTCAATTGTCTGTAACATCGTTTTTTGTTCTGACTTAATACCAAACACCAGGATGAATCTTTGTTTAAAGATTCTTGTTGAGATCGTTGTTTTGAAGATTTGTAGTTGCGCGGTTTGCACCAAAAGTTGAGTTCTTGTTTTGAAGTTTTTAGCAGGGTTGCGGAGTCGGAGGTATAATATCCGACTCCAACTCCGACCTTTCCAAAATTTCCGATTCCCGACTCCGACCTTTCCAAAATTTCCGATTCCCGACCCCGACCTTTCCAAAATTTCCGACTCCGACTCCTTAACACAAAGGGAATGAAATTTGACTGTTAAAGTCAATGGAAATCGTGGTGCACAGCAAGAAATCTCCGTTTCAACAAAAGTTTCAAAAGAAATCGTACCACTTCAGCAGGAATTCCCAATTTAAGAGTATGATTCAAAAAATGATCTAATTGGCATCCGGGGTCGGAGTTGGACAAAAAAATCCGACTCTGGATCCCAGTGCTGTTAGGAATCCGACTCCGTACGACTCCGGCTCCGACTCCGCAACCCTGGTTTTCAGAATACTTCAAATGGTGTTATGAACATGTTACTTTTATTTGAAGGTGAAAACAAACTATGCGTTTAGCAAAACACTAAGCCAGGCCCTATGACAAGGCGGTGCAGATACTACTGTATGTTCCATGGCGTGAGAGCTAAAAAGGGTACCACTGAACTTGAATATCCAGCTGTTTGTTTTATGTACAGTGGAATATGACGAAGAGTATGACTTGATTTATGACGTAAGTGGCATTACACGCATGCGCACTAAACGATTTAAAATCTCACAAACCTTCCCAGTGGTTCACGACTACTCACATCAGTTTCTGAAAACATTCTGGAATTTCCTCACAAAATTCACAACCCACTGAACTTGCTGTGCTTAGTATACAAACCGTCAAGCCCAACGAATTTCCATTTACAGAGACAACGATGTCCATAGATTCAAGCACTCGATGTTTATCAGTTGTTGGCGGTGCTCACCGTCAGGTTTTCTTTGATTAATCAAATTCGAAAGTCAAACAACTGCCCGAAGCAACAGGGTTAGATGTCAAGCTGTTTAGTGCAATTATGTCTGAAAATAAAACTGCAGTAAAATATCAAAATCAATCCAATAAATCTTATCCCAGCGCTTCTCAATCAGTGGGCCGTGAAGTTCCTTCAGGAAGATCGCGAAACACTTCACAATTTTGCAATTTTCTAGTATTTAACTAGAACGTTTTCTGAAAAACGATTTTCTATTGAATGCATCGGGAAATGCGAACCAGAAACCATTGTTGCGTTGTCGTTTACGCATTGCGTCGTTTAAAATGAAGACTTGATCGGCATCGCACATACTGAAAAGGAACCGTTGAGAGACGTGCATGCTCCTGGCTCTCAAGTTCCAACCAAAGCAGTTGCGTACGCCTTAAATAAGCAAGAGTATGCCATCTGCATAAGATATGGTTGGGAGATATACGGTAGCCTTGCGTAATATGCATGCGGAGAGGAGAACACAGTGGACCACAGCCTCATATGCAAACAAGTTGAATACACGTAGATAAGGCACAATTCAATAAGAACCGAGAGAAAGTTTATAAAAAGAGTTCTGCCGAGATCTCAGTTAGCACCTACACTTCTTCCAATCGCAGATCACTAATTCGAAAGAGAAGGTAATATTGACGACAATTCAAGATTGGGTAGTTCTACTCGAGGGTTTTGGAACAGCTGTGACAAGACATGCTATGATATAAGGATTATCCAATATAGCTCACAGTCTTATTCCAGTTTGCCCCTTCCACAGATATAACAAAATCATGAAAAAGACTCTGTTCTTATGAAGAGATCTGCTTGTATAAAGAACTTACATGATAATTTTCAGGTTACGGATTAGGAGTATCTGCCCCAGGTCACTACGAGCCCAGCAAAGGCCAGTACTACGTTGCTCACAACCTCATCAAATCACACGCTCGGGCTTACCATATCTACAATGACACCTATCGATCTGAGCAAAATGGAACGATTGGAATTACTCTCAATTCAAACTGGGTGGAACCGAATACAATAACGAATCCTGAAGACGTACAAGCATCGGTAAGCAAGTTTTTCTTTCGCAAAAACTCACGTTTGACATTATCTCAACGCAAGATGAAGAAATTAAGTTCGGTGCTCAAACGAGAAAACCAGACTTATGCTGCGGTTTGTACAGAACCGTTGCCGATATTAAATCATGCGTCAGAACCTTCAACAAAAACGATTTAATGTGGAAATTCAATAAACTGTTGATTGTTCAGGAAAAATTTATAAAGATCAACCCAAAACATTATGACGGATTTTCAAATGTGCAATTGAAAATGAAAAAACTCACTTAAATTTGATAACGAAATTGGAGATAATCTTAACGTATATTAGATGCCAAGTGTGAACTCGATCCAAATAAATGTTGGATGCAGAACTTGTGATTTTAGTGCGTGACGAAACAAACTGTTTTGCTGTCAGATTTGTTTTTTCCTGCCAAGCCAACGTTCGTGGCTTCAGTGCTCGGCATGCAAATCTACTCTTAAGATCGCCGAGATTATCTGGTAACAAGTGAATAAGATTGCTAAGACAGCTAAAGTCGCATGAGATAGCTGAGATCGTTTGCTTATACTAACTATACCGTCATTATAAAAGGATACACAGGTTGCGTAATGACAAGAAATAGTTGACACTTGCAGAACACAACCTCTCAGTGAAGGCCAATAAGTGCGAGCAAGGAAATTGTAACTAAGTTTGACGAAACATGAAAAGATGTCAAATTTGGATATACTTCTGTCAAGACAACAATTCCAAATCTACTTATCAGTGAACGACATCGAAATTCAGGAAAACACTTTTACATTTTCTTTCGCCCAAGATCGAACAGAAGCTATCTGCCTAACTTAGCGATCTCAGGTATCATTACGATCATAGTGATCTTTGCGTGTTTAGTGATCTTGGCAGTTTTATTGACCTTTTTCAGATGATCTAACAAACCCAAGTGATGTTAGCTGCAAAGAGAATTCCTCTTAAAAATGAACCTTCTGAAAACACGTTTTTCAACTATTAACCGACTTGATAATCAACTTGCTGTAACTTGATCGTCGGCGGAAAATGTCCAGGTCAGGGCAACTATAATTAAAAACGCAGTAACATACACGGCAATGAGTTGATATAGGTGTAAATATCAAGCTTTTGAAGCCGGAGCCAAAAAGCTGGGAATTTTCTTAAGAGCCAGAGTTAGAAAACCATGGAGGAACAGGAATTGGAGCTAAATATTTACAAAACGACTTCATCTCCAAGACTCTTGTCAAAATGCTATTGTTGTTAGCTGTTTCCGGTTTCCCACACTCAAACAGAAACCCATTATAAAAAGGAAATCTGTTGTCTCTTATTTTCTCTGGCGCCACCCTTTTAATATACTATGTGGTTAGACAAGAAGCAAGACTCATGCTCATACGTTTTAACTAAACTAATTACCAATACAAAACTCCGTACATTTCAGGTTCAGTTTGTCGTCCACTTATTGCATTAAATATTAATTATGATCAATGAAAGACCTAAGAAAAAGTTGGTTTTCTGTCATTTTTAGAAAGTGAAAAGAGTGGTTTACATTTGTCAAACTGAAGAAAATGGAGTAAATGGGTAGGCAAACTATGATCAAAGTTCGATTTGAAACCCGCTTAGAAAGGTGTCATGCAGACATTTACAGAAGTGTTGCTGAAGAACAAGGGTCTCTGAACTTTTTTGTCCAAGGGCCACATAAGCTGTTACACATCAATTCGAGGGCCGGACATCTTAGGTAGCATGATTGTTTCGGGATATATTACATTCTACTAAATCAATACATTTTTCATAAATAAATTATTTTTTCATTATTGTCAAACTATCTTTGTTGCCCTTCGAAATGGCTTCGCGGACTGTAGTTTGGAGAACCCTGCTGAGGAAGACCGCGATGATATAAAACCATATTATCAAATGAGCAGTACATACAAACAACAAAATCTTTAAAATTATTTCTAAGCAAAAATATTAGTGTGTCCATTCCAAGAGACAAATTCACAGTGCATCTCATTGGATTAGCTGTAGACAGTGGTGAAACAAACTCTCTTCACCGCCATTCTTAGGTCTAAATGGAAAATTTTCTGACAAACGGGCTACCGGTATTTCACTACAATCACACAGCATAAGAAATGTAATACTGTGTGACGATGAGAAAACAGGAAAATACGTATGAGAGAAGAATTACGTGACAACCTTTTTTTGAAAATGGTTGCACGCACAAGGCATAGAAAAAGCTTTATTTCATTAAATGCTCAGATTGTTAACTTAAGAGATGAATTAACCATTTTTAAAGTGGCAGAAATGAAAGGCTAACATTTTCAAACTGTGCAAACATTATCAAAATAAGCTTTAGTAATGGAGCCGGAGCGGTTGGTATCAAGGAGCGCTGGAGCAGATTGATATACAGGTTTGCTCTAAAAACTTGGTGAAATGTTGCTACTTCATAACATTTTCTTACCTCTGTTTGGAGTTCAGTCAACCGACTTTTGGCGAAACATCGACTGCACAAAAAGCACAACATTGGCTTGAATATTTAAACTGAGAAGTGAAACCAGTGCACCATTGCTCTTTTATAAGAAAGATCAAAACATCAGCAATTTTCGTTTTGCGTTTTTCATCAGAATGATTTGCAGTGTTTAACAAGTATAGAAATCTTCTCTGTTTTTGTGGTGCAGCAAGACAGTTTGGAATTTGCTCTGGGGTGGTTTGCTCATCCAATTTTCTTGAACGGAGATTACCCAGAGGTCATGAAAGAAAAGGTGAGATATTTTCATTTTTGCTGGAGGTGTTGGTTCTGGTAGTGACGTATGTTAAATTATATCTTATTTTTCAATATTCTTAATGTTGTGATGTTAGACACTTGGTGCATCTATGGACTTCTGGCTGTACAAAAGGTAATAGAGCTATCAACTAATTGTTTTACTTGAAAAACGAATGCTTTTCACAATGAAAACGTGTGTTACTGCATACAAAACTGAACCATTTTTACTCCTGTGTCCTGTGGAGTTCAAATTTTGTTGAAAACCTTACGAATTGGCACGGTCAGATACAAAGCTTAGTATTTTCTTTAAAATCTGTAATAAACTTCTTATGGAATCACTATAGGCATATACGCAATAATTTGTAACTACAGACAATTTGGGAAATTTTTGACATGCGTAAAGGTAGAAATGAGCATCCTATGCAAATTAGAATTCAAAAATCAAATCATAGCACAAGTTTATTTGTAGCAATAGTTTTTTTTTGTGTGAGTGTCCCGCAACTTTTGCAAGTATTAATTTAATGTTGGTGAAAGGTGTGTGAAATATATGGTATTAAACATTTTGTGTAAGGTCAACGAGGTCACATGTCACATATCCAACATGCATTTCGACCTTGCTGCGCTAAAATAATGGATTAAAAACAGAAAATTTTCGAATCTATTGCAAAGATCTGATGGGACTGAAAATGCAATGACCCGTGTCGGATAGGTTTCACTTTGTGAATATCTGTGAATAAATAATTTATGCACCACCATGCTTTGGTAGGCCAGTTGTAAATACGTCAAAACAATTTCGATTGCTTTACAAGTGAGCTTCCCTGTCAAAATGTCATCCATAACGGCGGATGAGGTTTGTTGCTTTTGTCAATGCGAAAACAGCTAACAATTTGTTAGAGACAATTTTGGCTGACATTTTATTCTTTGCACAAGCGAATTTGTTGCTGCACAACTCACATGAGCAAAACTGCAGTTCATGACTTCAGATTTTTTGACCAGGTTGGCAAGCGAAGCGAATATTACAATATCACGGACATTCGGTTGCCCGAGTTCACTGAAGAGGAAAAGATAAAGAACAAAGGGACTTCGGATTTTTTCGGATTGAATCACTACACTTCGAACTTGGTGGTTCCCTGTTCTTACTACCCTAAAGAAGGACCGAGTTGGGATACCGATCAGGTTTGCTGTCCTGCTAATTTTGTCGAATATATACGTTTTTTTCTGAAGCTTGCTTATAAAAACGAAACTTCAAAAAGAGGGGCTATACGTCTAGTTTGACTAATGCAATGATTGCAAAAAGCGTTAAAGATTTTGCGTTTGATCAAAGGTGTATTTTCTTGAAGCTGATCAGCATTTGCTAATACTTACTACGTTTGTTGTGCTCTTCATTTCATCTGTTCGCGGAAAGACAAGAAGATTCCGCAATGGTATATAAAACTTCAGTTTGCAAGACTGAATTGGCACGAGCTGTAACGCTGCAGCATTCTGTAGGTGAAATCAAAATACGGTATCATTCCCAATAACAAATGAAAAACAATTAACGATGTTGCGTGATTTACAGGTGTGAAAGCTACACGCAGAAATGTTGAAGGATATAATGCTTATCAGAAGGCGTTCAGACGACTAAAAATGCAAAAACTTGAAATTATTAGAAATTGGACAGTATTACTTCAGTTACCAACTATGCACACACAATCGTAGCGCTTCTAAGGTTAAAAAATTGTGGATTATTCTTCAGATCCCTGTTACAAACGAAACGCAAGTACTTCCCGGAACCATGTAACAAACTGCTTTTTAAGGAAACCTGTGGTTCCACATGCACTGCGTGGCCAGGATCGGCGTCCGCATGGCTGAACGTAGTACCATGGGGCATCAGAAAACTTTTAGTTTGGATTAAACGCAACTACAACGATCCTATCATCTACATCACCGAGAACGGCTTCTCTGACGAACTATACGACTTCATTAATGACAAAGCAAGAGAATCTTATTACAAATCGTACATGAACGAAGTACTTAAAGGTAGGACTTGCTTATCACGGTGTGTAAGTGCAATTTTATCTTGGAACAAAGACTAAGTTGAGGTTTTGTATATTTTATAGACAATTGTGAATTTTGAAATGTCAGCATCTGTGTTTCAGCCATTAGCGTCGATGGAGTCAATGTGAAAGGTTACACGGCGTGGTCGCTGATGGACAATTTTGAGTGGGGCGAGGGTTACACGGAAA